>JAEEGH010000505.1_pt1 | contig 149984 bp, 100 predicted proteins | sample 9134181 | NCBI WGS metagenome assembly JAEEGH01 (sample SAMN16246544, study PRJNA631951) | gut metagenome | biome: gut microbiome; feature: rumen; material: DP-attached | host: Bos | place: Iran: Karaj | collected 2018-10 | reverse complement strand
CATGTTGAACTACAAGAAAATGCCGTTCCGAAAAATCAAAATCTGTAGAACACAGTCACCATAGCGAGAATGTGCAAGTCGCTGATTAGCAAATGAAATCAAGTTTGTGGCGTTAAAGTTGGGTTAAATAATAATCAAATTTTATGGAAAAAAGAAAATGTATAGCATTGCTTATAGCAATGCAGGTTACCTTTTTATGCTATTCACAAACTCGCGTTCAGTCACGAGACGTGAAAAGATTAGCTGGTAAAGCCTATCTATTAAGTAAGGGAGTCGAATATGAAATCAGAGAAAAAGTAGTTCTTGCCCAGCTAAAGGCTGGAAAGGAACAGGTAAGAAACGGAATAAAGGTAATAAAAAATCATTCTTTTGGAATGCTTGAGATTGCCGTCCCAGATAGCATTAATACGGAAGAATACATATATATATTGGAAAAGACTGGTGATTTTGAATCTGTAGAATTCGATACCTATTCTAAACCATGTATGAGTGTTAACGACACATATTATAATAATCAGTGGGGCCCAAGGCACATCCATGCGGACCAGGCATGGGAAATAACAACAGGATTACCATCAGTAAAGGTTGCGGTAATAGAAATTAATGGTTTTGAGTTGAATCATCCTGATCTATATTATGGAGACGATACTTATGCAAACTTAAGTGTTTCAGAGTTTGTCGATTATGAACCAAATGTTCCTTCGCCAACTACTTCTCACGGAACTAAGGTGGCTGGAATTATTGGCGCAAAGACTAATAACTCGGTTGGTATAGCAGGAATAGCTGGTGGATATGGTTCAGAGGGCTCAAAAATCATACCATATCGATCTCGAACTGCTTCTTCTGATATCTCAGCCATCTATGATGCTGTAGCAAAAGGTGCTAAAGTTATTAATATGAGCTATTCTGTAGCAGAAAGTGATCAATATAATCAAGCAATTAATTATGCCTATAATAATGGCGTGACTATTGTTTGTGCATCTGGAAATTATTCACCAGAACTTATATATCCTGCGTCACATGAATCCACAATTGCTGTGGGAGCAATAGATTCTTTGAATTATAAAGCGACATTTTCAAATTCTGGGAGTGGACTGGATCTTGTAGCTCCTGGCGTTGGAATATGGAGTACTGCAAGGAGTAATGATAACTATTATGGTTTTGATTCAGGTACATCTTTTGCTGCACCACATATAACCGGTGTTGTTGCATTAATGCTATCTATAAACCCAAATCTAACACCAGATGAAATTAGATCTATTATGAATGGCACTGCACAAAAGATCAAACCAAATACATATTTATATAACAACTCTGGATGGAATGATTCTGTCGGATATGGCTTAGTAGATGCTTACGCTGCAGTAATAGCAGCAAGAGATTATTCCATTTCAGGTCCATCCGTTGTTTGTACTACTCCCACAGCATCATATACGATAAATTATCTCCCGACAAACTATACTGTCAGCTGGAGCGTTAACAACAATAACTTCACTGTTTTATCTTCTGGCAATCAATGCTTTATAACATATACAGGAACACCACAATATGAGGTAGCCACTTTAACTGCAACATTATCGCGAAATGGAACAACAATTAAAACTCTCACCAAACAAATCGTGATGCACGGAGCGAGTTTGAACGTTACTGGATGGCAATATGAAAGTGACGTCACTCCTGATGGTATATTCCCTAACCGACAGTTTACCATTCCTGCTAATAAAGGATCGATGACAATACCTGATAGATTCAGCATGGATGATATTTTTGAAAATGAATCACTTCCAATCGAGTTTATCGAAGATAATACCCGGGGGCTTGTACACCCTCCTATCGACTTGTGCGGTTATGGCGTCACGGAGATTAATGGTGGTAATGCAGTGTATCTCAATTCCACACGCTTTAACGGCATGAATATCAGTTTTTCTGGATCTAATAGTCCGACATATTACAACCATAACGGGAACTATGTCACATTCGAGATGCCATATAATTCCTTCGATTACCCAGTAACCCTTCATGCCACGTCTGATGCCCAATGTCATGACTTCTGCCTGACATTCAATGTAGTGCCGCTGCCAGGAACTCCTTCTGGCGATGATGAAATATGGGTGAATTTGGATGGCTCAATGCTTTACGTCACCTTTTTTGGTACAGGAGGAGAGCCAATTGGTAATGGCCAGTATTATTTGCCGAATTATAGCGTTACCATCACTAAAATTCCAGGAGGAACTCAGGTATATTCGAACAACTTCCCTGGAACACAATCCTCTTTCTCTGTAAACACCAGCACCTGGACTTCAGGCATTTACTCCATCAGAATAGTCCAAGGCAACAATATCTACACCAAGTCAATATGCTTATAATATAATTTAGGTTATTAGATAATAGGATATTAGATAAACTTAAATTGGGTCCAGGAACAACATTCCCAGACCCAATTTTTATTTATTTGTAAAGGTAAGTATTTATTCCTCTCCACCAAATACTAATGTATAATTCTTAATTTCAGGCCTTATAACAGTCATACAGCATGACTTCCTACACTTTTCAACAACTTTTTTCAGCCAAAAACTACACTTTTCAATAATATTTCACGCTGCAAAATTACACTTTTCAATCGAAATCTCCGACCTACTTTTTTCTTTCACAAACAACAGGAGAACATGATGATATCCATAATCCGAATATTTGTTATTTCAATAATTGTCACCTCTGTTCGTTCCCAAACCGCTAACAATCAGCGCAATACAAGCCATCCACATGCTAAAATCATTCTTTGGGGGCCAAAATTGAAATAGAAAAAATGATGCATCTATAAATATTTTTATTATCTTTGCATCATAAACAATAATGGTCATGAAAAGAAAGCATTTAAGAATTCTAAATCAAGTGGGAGAGGGACACGGCATCTTTAAATATGGTATTCCTCAGAACACTCAAGACGAATCAGAAGAAGAAGACAATGACTTAGAAAAGGATTATCGCTTCCAAAGGGAAACATTCAGAGAATGTCATAGGGTTTTCCATCAACAAATTGTCCAGCGACATGAACGTCGTGATGAAAGTCTGCATATAGCCCATTATGACTACATTATCATCTACTCGTTTAAAATCCTGAATCAAAAACAATTGTCAGAATGGGGGCTGAGTCTTGTAAGTAGGACGGACTGGGGACTTACCATGACTGCTCAGATAACAAATGAGGACAGATTCAACCGTTTCATGGGCAGTATCTTGGAATATGCACAAGATAATACAATTATCCACGAAGTTCCAGTAAGATTTGTTCCGTTGACATATATAAACAAATTCTATTTGCTATCTTCAGACCGTATCATCAGGGTACAAGAGAACCATGTGAACACTACGATACAGTTGACAAGACTCGACACGAGAGAGAAAAGGGAGATATTTATAAACCTATCGAACCTTGTAGGACGGGAAAATGTCAGGACAATCTCTGAGGATTTACAATTATATGAAGTTGACTTCGGGACGCTTGACAGGATGAAGTATGCTGTGGATAATCTGGACATCATCCAAAGGATACAGTCTGTATCAAACTGGCATGTAAGCCCCTCCAGATTTAAGGTGGTGGACTTTAATCGGGCATTAGATATCGATATGACAAATATCGGAGCGTTGCCTGTGGTCGGACTTATAGACACTGGTGTCAGGGATGTCCCAGCTATCAATAACTTGATTGTGGAACGGGTCAAACTTGATAATAATTGGGATGTAAGATGTGGGCATGGAACAAACGTCGCTTCCCTAATCCTATTTGGCCGACAGCGACTGGACGGACATTTGGTCCCACAAGCCCGGATCTTTTCTATTCAGGTGATGGAAAATGATTGTGGCAGGGTCTCTGTCAACGCTCTCAAGCAAAAGATCATTGAAGGTATACAAAGATATCATATTAAGGTCTTTAACATTTCTCTTTCCGATTCGGTCTGCAAAGCAATTAATGAAGGCTATTCAGACTATGCAAAAGTGCTTGATGAGATTGCTTATCTATATGATGTGCTTTTCGTAACCGCTACCGGAAATATTGAGTGGGATCCTAATGAATACACCCCTTTCCCTTTATCGCATTACGACCCCAATGATCCATATCTGACACAAATGACAAATATCGGGTCACCTGCTGAGAACATCAATGGCATAACCGTTGGTGCTGTCGGAACGGTGACTGCTGATCTGCCTGCTATATATACAAGAAAGTCACATTTGGACTATACGGTTCCTATCAATGGTGCCTATGCAGAGATGTGTATGATCAACCTGAACCTCATGAAACCCGATGTGTTGTCGGAGGGAGGAGATGATACGACAGAAGACAATATGATAGACGTTATTGAGGGTAGCAATCTGGAATTTATCAAAAAGTCTGTCGGTACAAGCTTGGCTGCACCACTTATTACCAATCTGTGTGCAAGAATAATCCGTAACTATCCTTCTCTATCTGCAGCTGCCATTAAAAGTCTTGTCATCAATTCGGCTGTCCCGACAGGACTCGGCAGAGACCCAGGAATAAGCCAGATTTCTACTGCAAGAAATACTATAATAGCTGGCAATAAGAGAATTAAACGATATCACCTCATGACTCCAAGAAAGTTATGCAGGATGATAGAGGGACATGGAGCCGTTACTGACAACGATATAGATGCCGTAGTTTCTGATGACAACATCGTTACCTTTGTTGGTGAGGAGCAAATCAAGAATGATGAGATCAGATGTGTCAACCTGAAATTGCCTGAGCAATTGGCTGTTGAAGGCACAATGCGCAGCAAAAAACTGAATGTTTCCATCACGCTTTGTTTTACGACGCAAACGCTATCTGGTTATGACATTGTTAATTATAACCCCTACCATGTAAGTTTCAGGATACTGAAAGGAAATGAAGATATTAATAAGGTTGCGAAATCCGCCAGTTATAATAGACGCGAAGACCCAATCATAAAGCAAGCTAAAAGGAATTCCATGCACATTAAATGCGCCCTGGATTCCTGGTCGGATGATCCCCTACCCTCTTATCAGAAAAAGCTCTTTTCCAATACCCAACATAAAAGGTTCTTATTGAACTATCCTGATATTGTCAGGACAGATAATAAGATTACCCTTGCCTTTAGATGTGTTACAAGACCTAATTATAACGATGTGCCGATTTCTTTTTCTTATTCAATAAAACTTGAATTAGCAGACGAAACTTTGAAAAACGGCGATTTCTGCCTATATGAGGAATTGAATGCCATTAATCATCTTGAAGTCATAGACGAGGCAATTGCTAACATTGAGGCTAATATATAATATGTAAGAAAAGCAGGGTTAATCCTGCTTTTCTTGCTTTATGAGTTGCTCCCAGATAGAGGTGTCTATTTTTATTGTCTTTGGAACGATGTCAGACTGCATATTCAGAATGGTACGCTTAATGGCAGTAATCAATGTACGCTGTATGATATAATATGACATGCCTGCACATTCCTTCTGTAATCTTAATGCCTTCCTGCCGTCATCAAACGTAAAATTGGTCCCTGCCAGAACATACTTGACTAACGCCTTGATTCTGGTCACATCAGGTATGTCAAGTTGTAATGTAAGGTCAAATCTCCTCTTCAAAGCAGGATCTATCATCTGAATCTGATTAGTGGCTGCTATCACTATTGTTCGTTTAGGAAGGAAATCAAACAACTGCAGTAGTGTATTAACAACGCGCTTCATCTCACCATGATCCTGATCGTAATCCCTGACCTTACCAATACTATCAAACTCATCCAAAAAGATGATGCTATCTTCAGAAGCAGCCTTCTTAAATAAGGTTGACAAGTTTTTGCTGGTCTCACCCAATTTAGAAGAAACAATTGCTCCCAAGTTAACAACATACATCGCTTTCTGCAATTCTCCAGATATAATATATGAGGTTAGCGTCTTACCACAGCCCGAAGGCCCATAAAGCAAAAGTTTATTTGAGACTGGCAAATCTAATTCGTTGAGGACATGAATGGACCTATGCTCGCTCAGAAAGTAAGAAAGATCTGTTTTTACTTCTTCAGAACAGATAAGATCCTTAAGCCTATAGTCTGACGTGACTTTCTCAAGGACGAGGTCATCTATTGCCTTTTCTTCTAAGGCATTAAAATAGGAACTTGATCCCAAAGAATGTAGTCCGGCAATGTTCTGCTTACGGATTCCGTCCTGAAGGATTGACTGTAACTGAATGGCAAGATTGGTCCGCTTAGTCTGCTTGGAGTAATCAATCAACTCCCTAAGCGTCTTCTGAAGGAGTTCTTGGTTATTCTCCAGGCTATACATAGCCAGATTTTTTATCAAGTCATTCTGTCCCATTTCCAATTGCTTTCGTTTTCGGTTGCAAAGATAATAAAAAGAAATCAAATAATCAAGGTTATTACCCTTTTTTTTCGAGAAGAACATATAAGGACATATTATTGAAATCCTTCCATTATTTCAGAAATGGGAAAAAGTCATTTTAAGATTTGGCTAAACCATTCTCTATCAGCAGATTAGATGGGAAACACTTGAAATAGGAAATACTTGGATTCATAATGCCTTTCTCTTATCTTTGCTCCCGAAATTCTAAAACGACAAAGATATGAAGAAAGAAACAATCCTGAAATCAATGATGCTGGCATTCATGGCAATGTCGGCAGCGAATGTTTGTGGACAAACTACTTGGGTATACAGCTATGACAATACCGGCAACCGAACACAACGCGTGGTTAATACTGGAGCCAAGGCCAGACAAAGGGCAGCAGCATCCCCCAACAATCTGCTAAGTGACGAGAAGATATCTGCGACCATCGATGGCAATCGAAACAACATTAAAATCGAAATTCTCGGCCTCAAAACTACTGACGTGGCTGAAGTTGCTATTTATGACCTGTCCGGCATCCAAGTACTCTCCCGACGCATCGAGTCGGAAATAACGTCACTGAATCTCGGGAAACTCAGGAAAGGAACCTATATCTTGAGCATTGTGCTGAACGGAGAGACAAGAAGTTGTAAGTTTAACAAGTAATAATCCTAAAAAACATATATCGTATGAAGAAGACTTTCTGGCTACTGACAGTAATTGTAGCGTTGACAATTGGAAATACTGGCAGGACTTCTGCAAACAACTATGCTCCCAAATCAAAGAGCGACTCTATAAGAATGCCAAAAGACTCGTTAGTAAATATGACAAAGGAGGAATTTGATGCATATTGTGACTCTATCTATAATGCAGAACACCCTTGGATCAAGGAGGTTACTTATACAGACACCGTTAAGATAACAAATCCTCCCACAAGACAAAAAAGATATTTTGAATATGCCAATAGTTATGTACCGAATTCTGTTTCTATCAGCACCTCAAAAACGGTTGGACAGATTGACATTGAATCCGGAACATCACCGACAGGGGCCAGGACTTACACTATTCCCATCAAGGCTTACAAGCAGGATGGAACATTATGTCCAGACATCTCACTCGTCTACAATAGTCAGGGTGGTAAGAGTGCATACGGTAAAGGCTGGAGCATCGGCGGCTTGCAAAACATCACAAGAGGCAACAAGACAATTTACTATGATGGGGAAACAAATGGTATGGAGATGGGTGCCGACGATGTGTTCTACCTGAACGGCGTAAGGCTGATCCATACCACAGGACATGAGTATCAGACGGAAGAAGGTAACATCAAAGCCGTCGCCACAGTAGCTGAAAGTGTTGTGAAATACTTCAACGTCTACTACCCAAACGGTTATACTGCCGTATTCGGTTCCACATCAGAGACTTCCAATAGAACAGAGTACCCTATTAAGACTCTGACCGACACTAAAGGACAGAGTATTTCCTATTCTTATTTCTCTTCTGGAGACACATACTTTCTGTCTTCCATAAATTACGGCTTAGGCGGTTACATCTCATGCTCATATAATAACACTGGAGACGACTATCAGTATCGTGGTGGAAAGAGCCTCAATAACAACCGCCAGTTACAAAGCATCTCCTGCAGTATTAATGCCATGACGATTGGTACTTATACTTTCAGCTATACTACGAACAACGGCGTATCGCTTCTTTCCCAGATAGACTATTCTGCCAATGCCAGCTCACTGAATCCGCTGAAATTCTACTATGGCGATGGTAGTGCAGTTCAAGGCTATTACACAGATTCGGGAATTCTGATAGACGGCTATTCCTATGAAAACCGTCAGGCTATGACTGCCGTCAGAGGTAGATTTGATTATACTTCCGGTAACGACGGTATTCTGTTCTATCCTAATAAGAATCCATATTATTTAAAGAAAATATCTATTCTTCCTCTCTCATATCTCCAAAACTATTATGAACCCAATACAGTAATTCTCCTGTATGATAACCTTAATGGAGGTAATACAATAAACCAGAACGCCAGATTGATAGCAGGAAACGGCTTTATTCAGATGCTGACTGCAAATCTGGACGGATGGAAACAGGAGTGTATTGTTAAAATCAACAACGTTGTAGACAACATCTATGACAAGGTGACCTTTGTCGCCTATCAAAAGGCTGCCATTGGTATCGTTAAAAAAGATTCATGTATATTCTCAGATTCTACAGTTTATACTGACAACTATGGAAACAAGTCCGTTTGGCCAAAATACTATTATACCGGAGACTTCAATGGTGACGGCAAGGCGGAAATCATGGCTATCAGTGCAGCAGACCCCTTTGAAACCGGAAGCGGCACCTCTATGTGCTATATCTATGACCTGAACAACCATACCACCCTCTATTCTGACAGCCTGTTTAACTTCGTAAAATACCTCGAAGGTATTGAGCGCTCTGCCAATCAGGCAGAGAATCTGTCTGACAAGGTGTTCACGATGGACTATAACGGGGATGGAAAGACCGATCTCTGTCACATCCATTCCACCGGTATGAGTATTTACACTTTCAACCAGAATGGCAGCACGTGGACGGACAGTCTCGCAGCGACATACACAGGACTGACTAAAAGCTCATTAGAAAACGTATTCTGGTCTATCGGTGACTTCAACGGTGACGGGCAGACGGACTTAGTTTGTTCTGGCAGTATGGGTATACTTGGCAATATATATTGGAATTTCTACTATTCCAAAGGTGACGGGACATTTGCGCAGGCCACCAACGTTGAAGGACCGCGTTACAATGATTACACCTCGTACCTCGTTCAGGATGTTAATGGTGACGGAATATCCGACCTGGTAGAACTGACGGACGATGACTTCACGGTCTATACCATGAACAAGAATGTATTGACAGAGGAATACACACAAGCATTATCAAACTCTAATGAGTATCTTTCACCTGTCAATATCAACTCGTCATCACTGTCGACACAGTTTGCAAGTCTTCTGGGAAACGGCGTGACACTCTATTCCTACAAAACCAATCTCAGGACAGACCAGGCCCTGACGGGAATGGTCAACAGCAACGGTGTGGTGGAAAAGAACTATTACTATTCTATCTCCATGGATAGTACAGGCATCTATACGCCAAGCTTCGATGATTACCAGTTCCCGTATATCAAAATATTTGAACCAATAGCCGTCCTGGCAGGAAACGAAATCTTTATGGGAGGGGTCTCGAAGGACGTTAACCGTTATCGTTATCAGAAAGCGGTAGCTCACCTGCAAGGTCTGGGCTTCAGGGGGTTCGAGTCTGTCATTGCAACCAACAAAAGAGGACAGGCAACTACCTACACATATAAACCGACCGAATATTGTCTGCCGAAAAGTGTTGCAGGACCAGGATTCCTGACATCCTTTACTTACAATACAAGTTTTGATGCCACCTATAACAAAATAAGAAAATCACTCCTGACCTCGAAGACAGAACATGATCTGCTACGCAATGTCACGGTAGCAACCTCTTACACATACGATAATTTATATGGACTCGTCTTGACAGAGAACACATCATATCCCGACAGCATTTCTGTCAACAAGGCATATGCATACACGAGCTTTGCCAATATCGGCAGCAAATACCATTTGGGACGTCTGGACTCAACAACAGTCACCACCACGCGCAACAATACCCAGCACTCTGAGAAGACAGTATTCTCATCATACAATACTTACGACCAACCACAGACTGTTATCAACAAGGTAAATAATAATGTTGTCAAGACAACTGACTTTTTCTATGACTCTTACGGCAATATAACTACACAGAGTGTCTATCCTTATTTGTCAGAAACAGCAAGGACAACCACCTACGAGTACGATTCCTACAATAACAGGCTGACCAAGGTCACAGACCCGCTTGGTGTTTGGAAGGAGTTCACCTATAATCTTAACGGCACCGTAGCCACAACGAAGACATACATCGGCTATACCTACTATACTTACGATGCCTTCGGGCGGCTGGTTTCAGAGGCAAGGCCAGATACCACTACCATCAACACCGCTTTTACATGGGACTCCGGAAACGGCGGATTATATGCCATCACCAAATCTGGCTCGAACATACCAACAGAGAGTACCATCTATGATGCCCTAAACCGCGAGATACGCCACTCACAGACACGCTTCGACGGCAACCAACTCAAGGTGGACAAGTTGTACGACACCTACGGCAACCTATGGAAAGAGTCGTATCCTTACAAGACTGGCTCTCCTACTTATATGCAGTACACATATGACGCATACAACCGCCTGGTAACAAAATCGGAGATAGGTAAAACCACTACCTATTCCTATAATGGACTACAAACGACGGTCAATGACGGCACCATATCGACAACCACCACGACAGATGCACTTGGCGGAGTCGTGTCTGTGACAGATCCAGCAGGTACCATCAACTATACACTTAACGGTGCGGGTAATCCCACGTCCATCTCGGCTCCCGCCAGCTCGGGCGGCGGCATCACGACCACCATCACATACGACGAATACGGACGACGAAAAAAAAATCATCGACCCGAGTAGCGGTACAACAACCTACTATTATCATAGCACGGAAGGCTATCTGCGAAGCGAGACAAACGCCAACAACCAGATAACGATCTATGTTTGTGACATTTATGGCCGCATGACCAAGAAGACTTCGCCGGAGTTCTCTACCACCTATACATATAATAATAACCTGAACAAGATTACCGGTGAGACCTGTAGCAACGGCACATCTACCAGCTACACATACGATGCACTTGGGCGCCTGTCGGCAATAAAGGAGAATGCCGTGGACAGCAAATGGCTGCAAAAGGACTACACTTATACCGGTGGGCAGATGAGAGCCATCAAATATACCTCTCAGAACGGGGTACTGACAACGGAGAACTACTATTATACAAACGGCCACATGACATCCGTGAAGCTGAACGGCACCACAACTATTTTTACTCTGTCAGGTGAAAACGGCCAAGGCCGGGCTGAATATATTAATACAGGCGGGCTTTCACGCTATTATACCTATACAGTCAGTGGTTATCCTACGTCAAGGGTTGTCACGGCATCCGGTCCAACTAAGCAACTTATCCAATATTCCTTTAACGAACAGACTGGGAATCTCGCATCGAGAACATTTCCAATGCATAATATGATGGAAACCTTCAGCTACGACAACCTGAACAGGCTGACTGGCTTCGGAAGTCATTCTGTAGGATATGATAATAATGGCAATATCACATCGAAGGGCGATGTGGGTAACTTCGCCTACAACACTTTAGGGAAGCCATACGCTGTGTCAGACGTGACGCTGACCAACAATATTAGCGTCGGTACACAGAACGTGTCCTACTACTCGTTCGATCGTCCCAATGAGATTACAGACAACGGCTATACGGCAAGTTTCACCTATAACGGCAACTATGATCGTGTGAAGATGCAGATGCTGCACAACAGTTCCACTTCATTCACTCGCTACTATCTCGGAGGATGTTATGAACTGGATGTCAAGCCCTCTGGTACGACGGAAAGATTGTATCTGAATGGAGGCTATTATGATGCACCGACGGTACTCATCAAACAGGGAAATTCCAGCAGTGTATACCATATCCTCCGTGATCATTTGGGAAGTATAACACATGTGCTTAATAGCAGTGGCACGGTCGTGCAGGAACTGAGTTATGATGCGTGGGGACGACTGCGCAATCCTTCAACATTCGCTCTGTATACACCCACTAACGAGCCGGACCTGTATCTCGGACGAGGCTACTGCGGCCATGAGCACCTGACAGGTCTCGGCCTCATCAATATGAATGCCCGTCTCTATGACCCGCTACTCGGCAGATTCCTCTCGCCAGACCCATACGTGCAGATGCCTGACTTCAGCCAGAGCTTTAACAGGTACAGCTACTGTCTGAATAACCCGCTGAAGTACACGGATCCAAGCGGAGAACTGTTCGGGATAGATGATATAATTATCATTGGTGCCGCTATCGCTGGAGCATACATTGGTGGCGTGACATCGAATCAAGGAGAGTTAAATCCTTTTCATTGGAATTATAGCAACCCATTAACTTATGGTGGCATATTGATTGGCGGTATAGCAGGTGGCATCACTGGTTCCGCTATTGCAGGCTCAACAGCATGGAATATTGGTTTCTCCATAAGTAGTCCCTATCTATCGGCTGGCGTAACAATTGGAGCAACAGCGACATCTGGTTTCCGATATGGATTCCATTGGACAACAGCAGCTGGAGGAGGATATGATAGTGCCGAGAAAGCAATAGAAAGAGCAGCAGAAAGAGCTGGGGAGGCTTTTGACAAATGTGTAGACCAATACCATCAGTACATGGACAACATCCATACGGGATTAGATGTTATCGGTTTGATTCCTGGAGGAGATATTGCTGATTTAGCAAATGCTGGACTTTATTTGTTAGAAGGCGATTTTGGCAATGCGGGGTTAAGCGCTATCGCAACGGTACCATTCATTGGAGGTTTTGCTACAACGGGAAAGCATGCCTGGAAAGCAAGAGATGTAATATCAAGTTTAGGATCAAAATATACAAAATCATCTCCAATAAACGGGATCAACATACACAAATCATATAAGGCAAATTACTAGTGTCCACTAAAATCCATTAACATTTTCAAAAGTGACATTTTGATAGTATGCTCAGTCTTCGAACTCAAGCCATAGTTGCTGGTCATTGCCGTTGGCATCCTCCTCAGGCTCATCCTTCAACAGTTCCCGCAATGGTGTTTTGTCAAATAAAGATACTCCGACGATCCGTAATAGTTCATAGGTGCTCATTTTCAGATGCAGCTCACTTCCCACGATGGCGACAAGGCAATAGGTGATGATGGCCGAGTAGATTTGTATATTGACAGCGTTTTCGCTGGTTCCGTAGAATTCCTTGACATGCAGGTGCTGCTTCAGCCATTTGAATACGTTATGATAAGCTTTACATAACCTGTTTTATGACAAGTTTATCGTTATGAGAAGTCATAGTAAATTCATATCTGATTATCAAGACGTTACGATCCTACTTCTCATTTGGAAAATGAACTTAAACCTCCTTATGTATTATTATAGGAGGAGCATAATACCCCTAACTAAGGGGAAAGAATGAAACAATCACAAAATGGACTTTGTGATGATGTATTGGCCTGTCTTCTTACTACCCTCACGAATAATCAAACCTGCTTTCGTCAGTGCTGATATGCTTCTTTTGATGGTTGCAAGACTGGGGCGCTCGACACATTCTTGATAGGGAAGAACCTCAGCAATGTTCTGAGCCTGTATGCCACCATAGCGACGGATGGCATGGTATACTCGCTGATCACCAAGGGACAATCTATCTAAAATCGAAACAATGACAGAAGGAACTTCTTTGTTCATGGCAGGCACCTCTTTGTGAAGAGCTGCGACCTTGGCATCATGCTTCTTCTTTCTCTGCTGCTCCTTTTCGCGGGCCTCTGCTATTCTCGCAGATTCTCTTGCTGCAGTCTGCTCAGTCTTTATCTCATCGTCCACACGAACGTCCACACGACTGTTATAGTTAGCCACAGAACATTCATAGGAGGGTAAGGTGTTTTCATCCGTATGCACGGCTGGCAGTGCTCCTGTAGCTTCCTCTTGTTTCTGTTGTTCTATCTCACGGCACAGTTCCTCCTTCGACGGTAGATACATCAAGTACTTGGCTTGGAACAGTTGCTCGCTGCCATGAAGTACACTGTACTGGGCCATATCCCTTCCGTCCTTTTCAACTTATCGTACATTCTTACATACATGTCCATCTGACCAACATCTTGATGGGTTATCTGTGATGTCTTTAAATCAATCAAGAAGAAATTCTTCAGTATATAGTTGTAGAACACAAGATCGATGTAGAAATCGCCCATATCTGTCCGTATGTGCTGTTGCCTTCCGACAAAAGCAAAGCCTTTACCCATTTCCATAATGAACTTCTGGAGATGGCTTATGATGCTACTTTCCAATTCAGTTTCAGTAAAGTCGGTATTGGGTTGCAGTCCAAGAAACTCTACTACAACAGGATTCTTTATGAACTCAAATTTGTCTTGCTGCATAGATTCAGTCAACCTATGCATCTCATTAGAGACTTTATCTTTGTCGTTTGACTGTAGTAACCGGTAATAGTATTGGGAGGCAATGTTGCGATGCAGTGTTCTCGTACTCCATACTTCACTCAAAGCCTCTTGCTCATACCATTTCCTTGCTTCTGGGTTTTCCACGCGAATTAGTTCACGATAATGTGTCCAGGGAAGCAATTGTTGACTCACTGCGTCAACTTTACCAAATTGTTGACTCACTGCGTCAACAATTTCTGGGAATAGTCTGAAGAACTTAAGGTAATTATATAATGAAATCTTATCGAAGCCTTTTCCGTATGCTTTTGTAAGATCTTGTGCAAGCTTTCCAATAACATGCTTGCCATACTCAGCTCTTTCTGAACCATCCAGTTCCTCCCTTGCTATTCGTTCGCCAAGTCGCCAGTTTCTTAGAGTGAGGTATGTATTTATTGCTCGATAAGCCCGCTTGCGGGCCTCTTCGATAATGACGCAAGCATCGGAGTATAGTACCATGTAATCCTGTGAAAGTTCTTGTTCGTTCATCTGTTTTGCTTTTATAATTTGCTTATTTCGTTTTTTCTTCGTACCTTTGCGCCAAATATTAAAAGCGAACTTTAAAATAATGACACATTGGGATTCGGCGACAAAATTAAGAAAAAAGCCACGGGAATGCGAATCTTTTTCCCGCTTTTTCCCGTGATAACGGGAATTTAAGATTATTTAAGACTACGGAAGTTGATTGATAAATTTTACAAGTTGCTGGAAATCAGTATATATTATACATCACGCATTTCTGATGGTTTACTATAATCACCCCATTCGGAGTCGCTTCATCCCGACCAGAAGGAGAGATTTCTGCATTTACAAGTGACTGACGCCAGTCACTTGTTTTGTTTACAACGTGTTTGTATCGCACATGCTTTACCTATTTAATAACCACACAGAATGAAGAGATTAAACATTGTTCTTTGTATGACAGTACTAATGACAGGCTGCAATACTGCTAACCGTACGGAGCAGTTGGTAGACGAGCTTTATGACAGGATGTCGCAGGAAGAGCGCATCGCACAGTTGAGGAGCATCTATATGGACGAGCTCCTGGATGATGAGGGACAGTTGGATACCGCCAAGTGCCGCCAGCTGATTCCCAATGGTATAGGACACTTCTCACAGTTTGCCATGCAGAAGCCTACCGACCCGAATGTGTTGCGCGACCGTGTGGCTGCCGTTCAGGACTGGCTGATGCATCATACGCCCAACGGTATTCCTGCGTTGTTCCACGAAGAGGTGCTGTCGGGTATTAACACCCGCGGTGCTACTATCTATCCGCAGCAGATAGGGCAGGCATGTTCGTTTAATCCCGAGTTGGCTGAGTTGAAGACCAAGCAGACGTCAACGGCTCTCCGTAAGATGGGCGGTGTGTTGTCGCTGTCACCAATGGTCGACGTCTGCCGCAATCCCAGTTTCAACCGTCTTGAGGAGTCGTATGGCGAGGATGCCTACCTCTCGGCAGTAATGGGTGTCGCCTTTGTGCGCGGTTTGCAGCAGGGCGATATGAAGAAGGGTGTAGGCACCTGTTCGAAACACTATCTTGGCTACGGTGGTGGCGGCGATGCTGACGAGAAAGAACTGATGGAAGAGATACTCCTGCCCCATGAGACCATGATCCGTCTTGCAGGCAGCAAAGCGCTCATGCCCGGATATCATGCTATGGCCGATGCTAATGGCGAGAAGGTGAACTGTGTGGCCAACGGCAAGATATTGCAGGACATCCTGCGTGGCTACCTGGGTTTCGACGGGATGGTGGTCAGCGACTATACAGCCATTGACCAGCTGCCCAACCTATCCAATCCTGTAGAGAAGGCTGCTGCCGCCATCAACGCGGGCAACGACGTGGACTTCCCCACAGGGGCAAACTATCAGTACCTGCAGGAGGCTTTGGACAAAGGACTGGTAAAAGCCGAGGCATTCGAACGTGCCGTGAAGGACGTCCTTCGCTACAAGTTCCGCTGTGGGCTGATGGACGAGCAACCGTATCTCTATGCCAAGGAACAGATTGTGCTGGATAGCCCGGAGGAGCGCCAGACGGCCTATGATATTGCTACACAGTCGGTAATGCTGCTGGAGAACCCCAAGCATATCCTGCCATTGAACAATTCACTCCTAAAACCTTTCTCTGCAATGGGGAAACAGCCCACCATTCTTCTTACTGGTCCTAATGCCAACACGATGTGGGCTATGTGCGGCGACTATTCCTTCCCCGCCATGTCGTATTTCTGGAAAAAGGTAACTGAGGACCTTGACCATCCCCATGTGGTGACATTGCTGGAGGGTATGCAGAAGTATAAGACCTCTCAGGCCCAGTCGCTTGCCTTCAACACAAAGGTCAACCTTCTCTATTCCCGTGGTTGTGACTGGACGGAGGAGATTGAGACGAAGTTCTCGGAATTGGGCGACGAGCGAGCCTGGGAATATGAGCTCCTGCACCGAAAGGTCGATTCAGGGGAGAAGGCCGACAAGAAGGAAGCCCTTGAAATGGCGCGCCAGAGCGATGTCATTATTGCTGCCGTAGGTGAGAACGTGATGCTCTGCGGCGAGAACCGCGATCGTCAGGGGTTGCGCCTTCCTGGCAAACAGGAGCAGTATGTCGAGGAACTCATTGCTACCGGTAAGCCTGTGGTGCTCGTTGTCTTCGGCGGTCGTGCGCAGGTGATCAGCGGACTGGCCGAGAAATGTGCCGCCGTCATCCAGGCATGGTATCCGGGCGAGGAGGGAGGCAATGCCGTTGCCGACATCCTTTTCGGCAAGGTGTCGCCCTCGGCCAAGCTTTCCGTGAGCTATCCCAATGCTGAGGTCAATGAGCCCATGTGCTATAACAATCCGTCGCCTGTTGCCGTGAATTCCACGTTGAACAGCCCAGGCCCCATCTATCGCGTGCCCAACACACAATGGCCCTTTGGCTACGGCCTGAGCTATACGACTTTTGACTACAGTAACCTGAAGATGGCAGAGAGCTTGGAATTGACTGCCGACGGTTACCTTACCCTCACGTTCGACGTGAAGAACACTGGTAAGATGGCTGCCGACGAAATAGCACAGATATACCTGTCGCCTACAAGCGACAATCAGCCCATCCGTCGCATCCAACTGCAGGGCTTTGCACGTATGAGCCTGCAGCCTGGTGAGACGAAGACGGTGAGTGTGAAGCTCTATACCGAGCAGTTTGGCTATTACCAGAACAAAGATGGTAAGCGCTCATGGAACGTTGCCCCCGGCACGTACGTTGTCAAGGTCGGAGCTTCGTCGATCGACTTCCGCCTGCAGCAACAGGTTACCTTGACAGGCAAGCCCTTGAGCAAGCCCCTGAGAGAATTCTACTTCTCAGAGGTCACTATTTGACAAAAACTTTAGTCGAATCCTAATTCCACCCGAGCCTCTTCGTTCATCATAGACTGGTCCCAGGCAGGTTCGAAGACGAGGTTAACATTTGCAGAACTGATACCCTCAACGCTCTCAACTTTCGTGCGTACGTCTTCTAATATGAAGTCGGCCGCAGGACAGTTGGGGGCTGTGAAGGTCATGTCTAAATCGACCGTAGCGTCGTCTTGAACGTCAATCTTGTAAATCATTCCCAAGTCATAGATGTTGACGGGAATCTCGGGGTCGTAGACGGTTTTCAGCACGTCGACAATCCGTCCTTCTATCAATGTTTTCTCTTCTTGTGTCATCATTGCTGCAAAAGATTAGTTGTTTTTATACCCTTCCTTTCTCGTGGTAGCTGTAGTAGGCACCGTCGGTAACAATGACATGATCCAGGAACTTGAGGCGCATGGTGTTGCAAGCCGCCAAGATACTCTTTGTCAGGTCATCGTCTGCACGGCTGGGACGGAGGCTTCCGCTGGGGTGATTATGGCAGACGGCAATAATCGTGGCATTACAGAGAAGCGCCTCCTTGATAATGATTCTCACGTCGACGGCTACCTCGCTAATGCCTCCCTGGCCAATTTTTATATCACGTATGAGACGGTAGTTCTGATTCATCAGCAATAGCCAGAACTCCTCCGTATCCAAGTCCTGCATCAAGGGATGCATGAAGTTGTAGATACGGGTGGCGGTGCCCAGGTCGGGGCGTTCCTCGGGTTTCTCCTTTTGTCGGCGCTTGCCCAGTTCACAGGCGGCCATGATAGTGATGGCTTTTGCGGGGCCTATGCCGGTGTATTTGCACAGGTCGTGAATGCTTTTCTTGCCAAGGGTGTTCAAGTTGTTGTTGCAGTCGGCCAGTATGCGTTTCATCAGCGATACGGCATCCTCCTTGGTGGAGCCGCTGCCCACGAGGATGGCCAGCAGTTCGGCATCGCTGAGTGCCTGCGGCCCCAGTCGTTCCATCTTCTCGCGTGGACGGTCTTCCTCAGCCCATTGATTGATGTTCAGCTTGTTCTTCCCTGTATCTTCTTCCAACTGCATTCTGTATCACATAACGCTTAGGTTTGCTGCTTACTCGTAGAATTTCTTCTCGAAGGCGGTGCGTTCGGCTTCTGACTGTTCGCAAAGCGAGGATTCGTCCTTTCCCAGCACGCATCGCTTCCACCACGATTCAATGAAGCCCAGGCCGTAGCCCATAAGTTGGGTGAAGGCGGCGGGAATGGAGAGCAGGCCTACGTAAAGGCTGCGGTTCTTGATGCTGGAGTCAATGAAGATGATGATGCTATAAAATATAATAGGTATCCATGGGGCGAAGCACATCCAGTAGAATTGGTCGCGGTCGACGTAGTGCATCAGGGCTCGGCCTACGGCGGATATGAGAATGAGGCCGATGACACCGACGGTAAAGACGGTGGGCAGCAGGTGAACGAGCTTCATGGTGCCCGGGTGGCGCTTCTCGAGGTTGATGCGGGCGATGCCGCTGTTGTATACCTGACGGAAGAATTTGCGGAAGTCTGTACGGCGCTTGTGCCATACCCATGCTTCGGGGAAGAGACAGGGTTTGTGGCCAGCTTCTACGATACGGTAGGAGAAGTCGATGTCCTCACCGAAGCGCATCTTCGAGAATCCGCCCAGCTGCTGGTAAACGTCGCGCCGTATTCCCATGTTGAAGGAGCGCGGGTAGAACTTGTCAAGCTTGGCTTTTCCACCTCGGATTCCTCCTGTGGTGAAAAAACTGGTCATGCTGTAGGAGATGGCCTTTTGTACGGGCGTGAAGTCGGGGTGGGCAGCATCGGGACCACCGAAAGCTGCTAACGAGGGCAGGGGCTGCGGAGTATTCTCGTGCCTCGTGCCTCCCTCGTACCTCGAAATACTACTGTCTACGGCGGCAAGATATCCTTCTGGCAGAACTACGTCGCTGTCGAGGATGATGAGCCAGTCGCCCTTGGCACGTTCGGCTCCGTAGTTGCGGCTTTGTCCCGGGCCGCTGTTCTCTTTCAAGTAATAATGTAAATCAAGGATGCTTGCGTACTTGTCGCAAACATCCTTGCATGTTTTTTTCGAACCGTCTTCAACAATGACTACCTCAAAGTCGTTGAACGACTGGGAGCAAAGGCTCTCGAGCAGTTCGTCTACTTCGTCGGGACGGTTGTAGACGGGAACGATTATTGAATACTTCAATTGTTAATAATCAATTATCAATTGTCAATTGGATTATTCCTTGGCGCGAGCCAGATATGAGCCGTCGCGGGTGTCAACCTGGATAAGGTCGCCCTCGTTGATGAACAGGGGTACGCGAACCTCAACACCGGTTTCGAGGGTGGCGGGCTTCAGCGTGTTGGTAGCGGTGTCGCCCTTGACGCCGGGCTCAGAGTGGGTAACGCGCAGAATGGTCTTCACAGGCATCTCTGCATAGAGAATGGTACCGTCGGTAGTGTCGGAAACCACCTCCACGATGTCGCTCTCCTTCATATACTCATGACCGATTACGAGCTCGTTGTCGATGGGAATCTGCTCGAAAGTCTCCTGGTTCATGAAGATGCGGCCTGACTGATCCTCGTAGAGGTACTGGTAGGGGCGGCGCTCGATGACAACGTCCTCCAGTTTCTCGCCGATGTTGAAGCGGCGCTCCAGTACGCGTCCGTCGCTGACGTTCTTCAGCTTGATGATCATGATGGTGTTACCCTTACCCGGCTTGCGGTGCTGGAAATCGATGCAAACCCAAATGCCTCCGTCCATGCGGATGGCGGTTCCTTTTTTAATGTCTTGTGAGTTAATCATATAAATAAAATAATGTAATATTGTGGAATTTGGGTGCAAAGGTACGAAATATTTCTTAATTCTTGATTCATAATTCATATTTTTTTGGGAAAAACTTGCGTAATTCAAAAGAAATGAGTACTTTTGCACCCCAAATCGATAAACAACAATAACAAAAATAAGGATTAAGCAATGAAAAGAACGTTTCAGCCGCACAATCGCCGTCGCGTGAACAAGCACGGCTTCCGTGAGAGAATGGCCACGAAGAATGGTCGCCGCGTGTTGGCTTCACGCCGCGCAAAGGGTCGTAAGAAATTAACCGTTTCTGATGAGCATCACGGAAAGTAAAAGCGTATCTCAGAAAGAAAACGAAAGTTAAAACAGAAAGAAGTAGAGAGAATTCTTTGCTTCTTTCTGTTTTTTTATTAATTTTGCGTTCGAAATATGAATCAAGGATGAAAACGAAGGAATTCTTAGGAAAATTCTGTAGTGGCTACCTATGGGGAAACCTGCTGGCAATGGTGATTTTCATCGTTGTGTTGTGCTTTGGTGTGAAGTATGGGCTAGAGGCTTATACTCATCATGGCGAGGGAATCAAGGTGCCTAAGCTCGTTAACATGAACTTTTCGGACGCTCAGCTGCTTCTTGCTCAAAACGGATTGGAGTTGATGGTTTCTGACTCTGGCTACAACAAGCGGCTTCCTGCCGACTGCATCCTGGCACAGTCGCCGGGTGCAGGTATGGAGGTGAAGTCCGGTCATGTGATTTATGTAACGGTAAATTCTCCCTCGTCGCCTACCTTTGCCATTCCCGACGTGGTTGACAACAGCAGCTACCGTGAGGCGGAGGCCAAGCTGATGGCATTGGGGTTCAAGTTGCTGCCTCCCAAGCGTATCTTGGGTGAGCGCGACTGGGTGTATGGCATCCTGAGCCGCGGGCGCCGTGTGAACACGGGCGACAAGGTTTCCATTGAGTCTCCGCTGACGCTGCTCATAGGTAACGGGCGCTATGGCGATGATGAAGACATTAGCTATACCGACCCGGAGTTCGTCTATCCCGAGGAACAGCTGGATGGAGGCATCGATGAGTTTGAGGAAGTAGGCAGCCCAGCAACTCAGTCAGAAGTTGAGGAAGTGGAAGAGTACTGATAGGAGAATATGGACGGCGAGGACTTGATACAGAACGATCTTGAGTTGGACGATGAGGGCTTGTTGGCCGATGATGACGGCCAGCAGCTTTACGAACATTTCAGGATAGAGGTGGATCGCGGACAGGAAGTGTTGCGCGTAGACAAGTTCCTTGCTGAGCACATGCCCCACACCACCCGCAACCGTATTCAGCAGGCTGCCGATGCCGGCTTTATCCATGTGCAGTCGGCAGACGAACGTTTGAAGGGTGTCGACAGCCATCCGGTGAAGAGTAACTACAAGGTGCGCCCCGGCGATGTCGTAACGCTGATGCTTGACCGTCCACATTATGACACGACGATAGAGCCCGAGGACATTCCGCTGGATGTGGTTTACGAGGACGACCAGCTGATGGTCATCAATAAGCCGGCGGGTATGGTGGTGCACCCTGGAGTGGGCAATTTCCACGGAACGTTGGTCAATGCCATTGCCTGGCATCTGCGTTCGCTGCCGAGCTACGACCCTAACGACCCCAGTGTGGGATTGGTACACCGCATTGACAAGGACACTAGCGGACTGCTGGTGGTGGCCAAGACGCCGGAGGCCAAGACCTTCCTGGGAAAACAGTTCTTCGACCACGATACCCACCGTAGCTATAATGCATTGGTTTGGGGGCATTTCACGGATGACGAGGGGCGCATTGAGGGAAACATCGGGCGCGATCCCCGTGACCGTCAGCGTATGGCTGTCTTCCCGCCAGGTTCCGAGATTGGTAAGCCTGCCGTTACCCATTGGCGGGTAATAGAGCACTTTGGCTATACCACCTTGGTGGAGTGCCGTTTGGAAACAGGGCGCACCCATCAGATACGTGCCCACATGAAGCATATCGGCCATCCGCTGTTCTGTGACGAGCGCTATGGTGGTACGGAAATACTGCGCGGCGAACGCTCTTCTACCTACAAGGCGTTTATCCAGAACTGTTTCAAGCTATGTCCGCGGCAAGTGTTGCATGCGCGCACCCTTGGCTTCGTTCATCCGGTAACGGGGCAGCAGATGGACTTCACCAGCGAGTGGCCTGAGGATATGGCTGCCGTCATTGGAAAATGGAGAAGCTATATCAAGGGTAATTCCGGAATGACAAATGACAGATAATAGAATAACGAAAAAATCGACAAAACATATAAAAGAAAGATGAAGAATTTGAAGAGAAACATTGCCATCGTCTGTGGTGGCGACTCCTCTGAGCACGATGTCTCGTTGCGCTCGGCTCAGGGACTTTATTCCTTTTTCGACAAGGAACGCTATAATGTCTACATCGTTGACATCAAGGGCCAGGACTGGCATGTTGAGTTGTCGGGTGGCTTGACGGCAAGGATAGACCGCAACGATTTCTCGTTCATGGAGGACGGCAAGGCCAAACTGTTTGACTACGCCTACATCACCATTCACGGCACTCCTGGCGAGAACGGCATCCTGCAGGGCTACTTCGACTTGATAGGTATTCCCTATAGCACCAGCGGCGTACTGGTAGAGGCCATGACTTTCGACAAGTTCGTGCTCAACCAATACCTGAGGGGGTACGGTGTATCTGTAGGCGATTCCATGCTCATCCGCAGTGGCTATGAGGAACTGGTGAGCGACGAGGAGATAGAACAGAAGATTGGAATGCCCTGCTTCGTGAAGCCTGCTGCCGACGGTTCGTCGTTCGGTGTTACGAAAGTAAAGAATGCCGACCAGCTGGCCCCCGCCATCCGCAAGGCTATGCTCGAAAGCCCAGAGGTAATGGTAGAGTCCTTCCTGGAGGGAACGGAGGTTACCCAGGGTGTTTACAAAACCAAGGATAAGACCGTGCTGCTGCCGATTACTGAGGTGGTGTCAAGCAACGAGTTCTTTGACTACGATGCCAAATACAACGGTCAGGTGCAGGAGATCACCCCTGCCCGCATCAGCGAGGAAACGGCCGCCCGCGTAGGCAAGATTACCAGCCATATCTACGACATCCTGCATTGTAACGGTATTATCCGTATCGACTATATCATTTCGAAGGAGGGCAAGATCTCGATGCTCGAGGTGAATACTACTCCCGGAATGACAGCCACCAGCTTCATTCCCCAGCAGGTGAAGGCTGCCGGCCTGACGATGACCAGCGTGCTGACCGATATCGTAGAAAACCAATTCACATAAACCTATGAATAACGACTTAAAATCCTTTGACGCTATTAGGCCTTTCGAGCCGGAGGAACTGCCTTCTGCCTACGACAGGTTGTTAGCCGACCCACAGTTCCTCAAGGTGCTGGCATTCCTCTATCCCGGAGTGCCTGTGGAGGCTGTTGCGGCGAAAATGTACCAACAACAAACGAACCTTGACTTCCAGAAAGCATTCTGCTACCAATTCCTTGACGAACTCCTGAAGAAAGCCTCTACGGGTTGTGACATGGACGTGGAATCCATTGACTTGGCAGGGCGCTATACGTTTGTCTCTAACCACCGGGACATCGTGCTTGACTCGGCATTGCTCGACAAGTTGCTCGTTGACGTCGGCTTTGACACCACCTGCGAGATTGCCATTGGCGATAACCTGCTGGCAGCTCCTTGGATCAAGGACTTGGTGCGCATCAACAAGTCGTTCATCGTTGAGCGCTCTCCGAGCTTCCGCGAGATGCTGGTGGCCAGCAAGCGGATGGCGGAGTATATGCACTTTGTGATAAAGGAAAAGCATGACAACATCTGGATAGCCCAGCGTGAGGGACGGGCCAAGGACAGCAACGACCGTACGCAGCCCAGCATCCTCAAGATGATGGCTATGGGAGGCGAGGGCGATGCCATTGAGCGCTTAATGCAGTTGCATATCGTGCCGCTGGCCATCTCCTACGAGTACGACCCCTGTGACTATCTGAAGGCACAGGAGTTCCAGCTGGTGCGCGATGTAGATGGCTGGAAGAAGTCGAAGGCTGACGATGTGCTCTCCATGAAAACCGGTATCCTCGGTTTCAAGGGCAGGATTCATTACCATTGTGCTCCGTGCATCGACGACTGGTTGTCTACGCTTGCTACTGAGACACCGAAGACAGAGCTCTTCGATCTCATAGCGATGCATATCGACAGCGCCATCCACCAGCGTTATGCCATCTATCCCAACAACATCGTGGCCTACGATATGATGCGGGGTACTCCTCGCGACAAGTCAAAGGCTTCTGCCGAGGAGTGGGATCGTTTCGAGCAGTACTTGGAAGGGCAGTTGGCCAAGATTACCATTCCTAATAAGGATGAGGCGTTCCTTCGTAGCCGTATGCTGACGATGTATGCTAATCCGTTGATCAATCATAATAATGCGAAATAATGAAGCTGCTTTCCCGTCTGCTGTTGGTTACTGTGCTGTTTGCCGCCTGTGAACAGGAAATCTATGAGAAGGGCGACTCTGCTTCCTCCTACCTGCGAGCCGACTTTGTGGAAGCTCATGTGAATGATAACAGGCAGGTGGACTATGTGTTGACCGACGACGGGGAGCAACTGCAGTTGAAAGTCCCTTACACGGACAAATGGATAATTCGGGGCGATACGCTTTACCGTGCCCTCATGTACCATAATTATGTAGGACAGACGGCCGATGTCAAGAGCCTTAGCCGCATACCGATGTTCTTTGCAAGGAGAGACGCGCTGGGCATCAGCAAATGGAAGCAAGACCCAGTGGGACTGGAGACCATTTGGCTCAGCAAGACAAAAATATACCTGAATTTGGGATTGCTTCTCAAGTCAGGTGAAATATCCGAGGATCAGCAGCCTCATGCTCTTGGCATTGTCATGGGGGGGATTACCCTCAATGCCGACAGCACCTATACTTGTGACATGGCCCTTTCCCATTGGCAGGGCGATGTACCCGAATACTATACGCAACGTAACTATCTCAGCATTTCCCTTGAAGGGCTTGAGGTAGATACGTTGCGCTTTACTTTGAACACCTTCGATGGCTTGGTTACGAAGTCTTTCGTCCTGAGGCAGCCGAAGGCAAAGTGACGACCGAAGACTTCGTCCAGCCTTTCTTCACTTCGGCTATATCTCTTGTTACAGAGCCTCAAGCATCCGCTTGAGCACCACTGAGCATGAAATCTCGCGGTTGGCAGCTTCGGGAATCACGATGCTGTTCTTGCTCTCTATCACGTCGTCGGTCACGATGAGGCCACGGCGTACGGGCAGGCAATGCATGAACTTGCCGTCGTTCGTCCACGACATGTGTTCCTCGTCCACCGTCCACGACATATCCTTGGAGGTAATCTTTCCGTAGTCCTCAGGATTCGTTACGCCGGGGTTCGACCAGTTCTTGGCGTAGATGAAGTCGGCACCCTCGAAAGCTTTCCGCTGGTCGTACTCCACGCGGGCGTTGCCAACAAACTTCGGGTCGAGCTCATAGCCCTCGGGATGGGTGATGACGAAGTCCACGTCGGCAGCGTTCATCCACTGGGCAAACGAGTTAGGCACAGCCTGTGGCAGGGCGCGGCAATGGGGAGCCCAGGTCAATACTACCTTCGGGCGCTCCACCTTCTTGTATTCCTCAATCGTGATGAGGTCGGCAAAAGCCTGAAGGGGGTGTACCGTTGCCGTCTCCATCGCAAACACGGGGCGTCCCGAGTACTTGATAAACTGGTTGACTACCGTCTCAGCATAGTCGTATTCGCGGTCGGTCAGTCCTGCGAAGGAGCGCACACCGATGATGTCGCAGTAGCAGCCCATCACGGGAATGGCCTCCAGCAGGTGCTCACTCTTGTCGCCGTCCATGATAACGCCGCGTTCCGTCTCCAGCTTCCATGCTCCGGCATTCACGTCGAGCACGATGACGTTCATACCAAGGTTCATGGCTGCCTTCTGCGTCGATAGTCGCGTGCGCAGCGAGTTATTGAAGAAAATCATCATCAACGTCTTGTTCTTTCCCAAGTGCTGATACTTGTAACGATCGTTCTTAATCTCTTGTGCCTCGGCCAATGCCTGGGCTAAGGGACCAATGTCCCCAACGTTTAAAAATGTCTTCATACCTTTTTATATATACTGTTGGTTGTTTTCAGATAGCGGCTAAGGCCAGCGAGTGGTACTTTGACTCGGGACTGTCGCTGCGCGAGGGCATCACCACGGGCTTGAGGGTACCCTGAAGCACACCGGCGGTCTTGGCGTAGCCGAAGAGGGTGAGTGTCTTGTAGAAAACGTTGCCTGCCACAATATCGGGGAAGATGAGGGCATCGGCCTGTCCGTCGATGGCAGAATGAATGCCCTTCTCCCGCAGACTGACGCTGTCGAGCGACGTCTTCAGGTCGAGTGGCCCGTCAATGATGCAGCGCCCAAAGTAGCCGCTCTGTGCCAAGGCGATAATCTCCAGGTAGTCGGCGGTGTAGGGGAAGGTCTTCTCGCTGACTTTCTCGGCACAGTGGATGAGCGAGATGCGGGGCTCCTCGATGCCCAAGGCGTGGCACACGTAGTTGGCATAGTGTATCTGCTGCCGGCGCTGCTCCTTGGTAGGGACGGGAATGACTGCTGCATCGGTGAAGAACAGCAACTTCTCGTATTTGGGAATCTCGGCCATCGCGATATGGGTGAGCACGTGGCCGGGGCGTAGGATGCCCGTCTCCTTATGCAGGATGGCGCGCAGCACATTGTCGGTGTTGATGAGACCCTTCATGAGAATGTCGGCTTCACCGTTTTTTACCATACTCACGGCCCTGCGGGCACACTCGTCCTTGTCGGGACCGTCAATGTAGAGGGGTTCTATGAACCCCATTTCCTGTCCTTTCTCTATTGCATAGCGAGTAGAAGCATCGTTAGCACAGATAACGGCCACACGCTTGCGATCACCACGTTCCTGAAGGAAACGGGTCATATCGTTCAAAGTCTTGATAGGTTGCATAAGCAAATCTTTTCGCTTTCTTGGTGCAAAAATACGAAAAGTTTTGTATCTTTGCAAGCGGAAACAGAAAAAGAATGAGAAAATACGTATTTTTGACCATTATGGCGGTTGCCCAATGTGTGCTGGCACAGTCGCTTGGCTCTGCCGCTTTGCAGAGCAAAGGGCAGCTGCCGATGTTGCTGCAGTACGACCGCGCCGCCGACCACTTCGAGGAGTCGCTGCCCATTGGCAACGGCAAGTTGGGGGCATTAGTTTATGGAGGAGCCGATGACAATGTTATTTTCCTGAACGACATCACACTATGGACGGGAAAGCCCGTAGATCCCCGTCTTGGAGAAGGGGCTCACGAGTGGATACCCCTGATACGTGAAGCCCTCTTTGCCGAGAACTATGCCAAGGCCGATTCCCTGCAGCTTCATGTGCAAGGTCCCAACTCGCAATACTACCAGCCGTTGGCTACGCTCCATATCCGCGACCTGAACGAGGGAAACGTTACGGGCTATCATCGGCAGCTGAACCTCGACTCAGCCATCGTCAGCGATCGCTACATGCGTGGCGGTTTTCCCATTACTCGCGAATATTTTGCCTCCCATCCCGACAAGCTTATTGCCGTCCGTCTGCGTGGTAAGGTGAACTGTCAGTTGGTGCTCACTGGCCAGACGCCCCACAAGGCAAAGGCCAGCGATAGTCAGATAACGATGACGGGTCATGCGGTGGGCAACGAAATGGAGAGCATCCACTTTTCCACCATCCTGAGGGTGAAGACCGATGGCCATGTGGCGGCCAGCGACTCGACGCTGACCATCACCAAGGCTACCGATGCCATCCTGTACATCGTTAATGAGACAAGCTTCAACGGTTTCGACAAGCATCCCGTCAAGGAAGGGGCACCCTACATCGAACGTGCTATTGACGATAGCTGGCACACCCAGAATATCAGCTACGAGGAGGCCAGAAAGAAACACGTTGACGACTACCGACACTTCTATAGCCGTGTGCAGCTGCATTTGGGCACCTCCTCCCATCTCTCCCAGTTAGGAGAGCCTTTGGCTACCGACAGCCTGCTTAAGGTGTATACCCGCACCAACACTTCGAATCAAGGTGCAGAAACCGTTCCTGGCCAGGGATTATCCAAGGAGGCCTTCCGCTACTTGGAAACGCTTTACTTCCAGTACGGGCGCTACCTGCTCATCTCCTGTTCACGAACCCCCGCCGTACCTGCCAACCTACAGGGATTGTGGGCACCCGCCCTCTGGTCGCCTTGGCGCGGCAACTATACGGTGAACATCAACCTCGAGGAGAACTACTGGCCGGCCTTCGTGGCCAACCTCGCCGAAATGTCGCAGCCCCTCGACGGCTTTATCCAGGCATTGGCCGAGAATGGGCAGCATACCGCCCGCAACTACTACGGTATCAACCACGGCTGGTGCAGCAGCCATAACAGTGACATCTGGGCAATGACCAATCCCGTAGGCGAGAATAACGAGAAGCCCGAGTGGGCGAACTGGAACCTGGGTGGTGCTTGGCTCGTCAACACGCTTTGGGAGCGCTATCTCTTTACCCGCGATGAAGACTACCTGCTGACTACCGCTCTCCCGCTCATGCAGGGTGCTGCCCACTTCTGCATCGACTGGCTGATAAAGAACCCGAACAACCCCAAGGAATTGATTACGGCTCCCAGCACGTCGCCCGAGAACGAGTATGTCACCGATAGCGGCTATCACGGCATGACTTGCTACGGCAGTACCGCCGATATGGCCATCATCCGCGAACTGTTGGAGAACACGCGTCAGGCAACCACAGTCGCCATCCACTACTTCGATTCGTTGGCCAAGTGCGATACCGCCAACGCTGCCGCCTATCGGATGGCTGTCAATACGATGACGGCCTATCGGCTGATGTTGGTGATGAATCTTGTGAAGCTCCATCCCTATACCGTTGGCAAGGACGGCGACCTGAATGAATGGTATCATGACTGGCGCGACTACGATCCGATACATCGTCATCAAAGCCATCTGATAGGGCTCTATCCCGGTCAGCACTACCTGAACCTGCAACATCTTCCCGACGATGCAGTACTGGCTGTTCCCAACCAGCTCAGCCGTGAGGACTATCTCAGGGCCTGTGAGCAGACGCTTATCCAGAAGGGTGACGAGAGCACGGGATGGTCTACGGGCTGGCGTATCAACCTTTGGGCAAGACTGAAGAAAGCCGAGCAGGCGTATCATATTTACCAGAAACTGCTGACGTATGTTTCGCCAGTACGGGGCACCGGCTACAGGCGTGGCGGCACCTATCCCAACCTGATGGACGCCCATCCGCCTTTCCAGATTGACGGTAACTTCGGCGGTACGGCTGGTGTCTGCGAGATGCTCTTGCAGTCGTATGTCGACTATGACGACTCGTCCAACGACTATCGCCAGTGGGTGGTCGAACTGCTGCCTGCCCTGCCTGCTGCCTGGAAGGACGGCTCGGTAAGTGGTCTCTGTGCCCGTGGCGGTTTTGAACTCAGTTTCAGCTGGAAGAATGGTAAGGTTACTGCTTGCACCGTCAAGGCTGGAAACTCAGGAGGAAACATCACCTTATTATATAACGGCCGGCAACAGCACTTGCAACTGAAAGCTGGCGACATTCATCACCTAAAGCTATAAAATTATGAAAAAGGAATCGCTAATACAGGAAACCAATTTGGCCAACGTCAAGGCGTGGCAGGGATCTGTGTCCATTGGCGACGACATCGTACTGCTCGACCATTTGAATGGCATCACCATTCCCCACGAGGCTCGACGCATGAACTTTATCCTCATTGCCCTCTGTACCAAAGGACAGGTGGAGTATTCGCTCGATACGCAGAGCCTTACCGTGAACCCCGGTGAGATGCTCATCGTCTCTGAGCGCCATGTTGTGAATAACTATGTGTCATCACCCGACTTCGAAGGACTGGCTATGATGATGTCCGTCGATTTCTTCCGCGAGGTGGTCAACAACGTTGCCGACTTGTCGGCAGTCTTCCTCCTGGCACGAAGCAAACCGGTAATGACACTTTCCCAGCATGAGATAGAAATCTTTTCCAACTATTTCTATGCCATCAAGGATCGTATAGAAACCATCGAAAACCATTTCCGCAAGGCACTCGTCCGCACCTTGTTGCTGGCCATGCTCTATGATATGAGCAACGTGGTTTACCAGTTCCAGCAGTCAACCGACGAGCGGCTGAAGCGTGGCGACATTATCTTTACACGGTTTATCAAGATGGTGGAAGAGCATTGCGGCAGGGAGCGCCGCGTCAGCTGGTATGCCAGTCAGCTGGGCATTACCCCTAAGTACCTCTCGGAAACGGTGAAGGCGGTAAGCCGTCGTACGCCTAACGAGTGGATAGACAACTACGTGATTGTTGAACTGCGTGTGCTGCTGAAGAACACCACGAAGAGCATCAAGCAGATTACCGATGAGATGCATTTCCCCAACCAGTCGTTCTTGGGAAAGTATTTCAAGGAGCATGTAGGAGTGAGCCCTTCGCAGTACAGGAAAAAGAAATTATAGGTAGCCTTGTCGCCGCAGTTCTTCGGCTACATGGCACAGTTCCTCATACCATGCTTCTCCGAAGCGTCGTGTGAGGGGCTCCTTGAGAAACTGATAAAGGGGTAGGCCCATCGCCTGACCTTTTTTGATGGCATCGGCACAAATCTTCCAACGGTTGTAGTTCAGGGCTACCGTCCCGTCGGCAAACTGCTTTTCACGGATAGGGTAGAGGGCACAGCTGATGGGCTTGCAGAACCCCGTCTTCCCATTTCGGAAAGCCTTTTCCAAGGCGCACAGGCAGCTGTCGCCATCATAACAGGTAAACACACAGTCCTTGCCGCCAACGATGCTTGTCACCAAGTCGCCTTCCTGGTCGGTATAGGCTACGCCCTGCTGGTCGATGATGCTCTGCGCCTGAGCCGAGAGGTCGGGCCACACGGTATCCAGCGCATCCTCTATGCCACCAATCTCGTCGAGCGTCACTGGTGCTCCGGCATCGCCTTCAATGCAGCAGATGCCTTTACACTTCTCATAGTCGCAGCAGAATTCTTCCGTCAGTATCTCGGAAGAAATCAGAATGCCGCCAACCTCTAAAATGGGTGGAAGGGCTTGGGTGGGCTTTTCACCACTTGATGGGCTCAATTCCATTTTCTGTCAGATATTGGTTGCAACGCGAGAACTGGTGCTGGCCGAACCACCCGCCGCGGTTGGCACTCAGCGGTGAGGGGTGTACCGACTCCAATACCAGGTTCTTCTCCTTATTAATCATATAGGCTTTGCCCCGAGCATAGCCTCCCCAAAGCATATATACCAGATGCTCGCGCTGGGAGGCAAGGGCCTGGATGGCGGCATCGGTAAACTTCTGCCACCCTAAGGAAGCGTGGCTGTTGGCTTGGTGGGCACGCACTGTCAGCGTGGCATTCAGCAGCAGCACCCCCTGCTCGGCCCATCGCGTCAGGTTGCCTGTCTGTGGAATGGGCGTTCCAAGATCCTGCTCAATCTCCTTGAAGATGTTTTGTAGCGACGGTGGAAACATCACGCCGTCCTGCACCGAGAAACTCAGCCCGTGGGCTTGTCCTGGCTCGTGATAGGGGTCTTGCCCGATAATCACTACCTTCACCTTGTCAAAGGGACACAGGTTGAAGGCGTTGAAGATCAGTTTGCCTGGCGGGTAGCACGTCGTCTGACGGTACTCCTGCCTCACTGAGGCAGTCAGCTGTTCGAAGTAGGGCTTTTCAAATTCCCCTTGTAGGTGTTCTTTCCACGTGGGTTCTATCTGTACGCTCATAGATTTTTTCAATTTGCTTGCAAAGTTACGTTTTTTTTCGTACTTTTGCAAGCATTAATTCATATAATGTCATCAAACGCTATGAATATCTTCTTTTGGAAACGGAAAAGTCAGAACCCATACCCTCGCTCTTTTGCCAGGCGGCTCACGTGGCGCATCATGATCACACTCTTCTTGGTCATGGGCTTCATCTCAATGATTATTGTGTTCATCAGCTGGGCAATAACGATTACAAGCATTACGGGAATCTGCGACCGACAGTTGGAGTATAAGGCGAAGAGCGTGGAGCAGGTGCTGACCGAGGTGTATGCGGCTACTGTGAATACGGTGCCCGACATCGTTGACAACCTGCATCGTCCGGAGCGTATAGAGGGCATTATGAAGCGTTTGGTGGAACTGAATCCCCATATCCGCAGTAGTGGCATCAGTTTCCGCGAGAACTATTATCCGCAGAAGGGTCGCTGGTTCTGCCCATACGCCCAGCGTAGCGACAGCGACAGTGTGGTGGTGATGCGACTCGTTGCCAGCAAGGATCATGACTATCTGAACGAGGCTTGGTTCCTGGAGGGCCTGAAGGCCAAGGAGGGCTATTGGGGCGATCCATTCTTCGACGGCCAAGACCACGAGACACCGCTGGTACCCCTGCTGATGCCTATCCGCGACGAGCGTGACAGTACGGTGGCGGTGCTGGGCGTCGACCTCTCGTTGGGACAACTGGCACAGGAGGTAACGAATATGTTCTTCGACGGCTATGGCGTTTCCGTTGACTTGGCTTCCGATCAGTTGTACTATTTCATTATCGATTCCACGGGCACCTTCTTGGTTCATCCTCAAGAGGAGCGTATCGTTCACCAGAACATCGCCAAGATGGCACAAGAGACTGCCGACATCTCAGATGACTATGCTGCCCGTGTGTTGCTGGAGCAGGGTCGCAGGATGGGTCATTTCATGACCGGCGAAAGGGGTGAAGACCTCACCATCAATGGCGAGAGGGTCATGATGAACTACACCACCCTCGAGCACACGCCCTGGAAGATGGTGATGGTGTTCCCCTTTATCATCCTGAAGGTGGTGAATTGGATAATAGGAGGCTTGCTGCTGTTCTTTATCCTGATAGGACTCCTCGTTGTGTTCTTTGCCGGTCGCCGTGGCATCAAGAAGGCTTCCCGTCCGCTGAAGCAGCTGGCTGTCTCTGCCAACGAGGTGGCAAAGGGCAACTTCGATACGAAATTGCCCGCCATCCGAAGCCGCGACGAGATCCACCTCTTGCGCGATTCGTTCGAGAATATGCAGCAGTCGTTGAGCCGTTATGTCATGGAACTGCAGGAGACGACGGCTCAGAAAGCCGCTTTCGAGAGCGAGATGAAGGTGGCTCACGACATCCAGATGTCGATGTTGCCCAAGACATTCCCGCCCTACCCGGAACGCGACGACCTCGACATCTTTGGATCGCTGACACCAGCCAAGGGTGTAGGTGGTGACCTGTTCGATTTCTATATCCGCGACGAACAGCTGTTCTTCTGTATCGGCGATGTGTCGGGAAAGGGCGTTCCTGCCTCCCTCTTCATGGCTGTTACGCGTTCCCTTTTCCGTAACATCTCCCAACATGTGGCTGAACCCTCTGAGATTGTCAATGCCTTAAATATGGCACAGTCAGAAGGTAACGATACCAATATGTTCGTCACCCTCTTTGTGGGTGTGCTCGACCTGACGACCGGCAAATTGCGCTACTGCAATGCCGGACATGATGCACCTCTGCTCATGGGGCAGGAGGTGAAGCTGCTGCCTTGCGACAGCAACCTGCCTATCGGTGTCATGGTCGACTTCTCTTTCGAGCAACAGGAGATTACGCTTGAACGGCCTACCACACTCTTCCTCTTCACTGACGGATTGAATGAGGCGGAGAACATCGATCATGGACAGTTTGGTGACGAACGCATCGAGAAGATTGCTGAGTCGATGGTTGCTGCTGGTCAAATCGAACCCACTCAGGTCATCAGACACATGACGGATGCCGTCCACACATTTGTCGGTACCGCCGAACAGAGCGACGACCTCACCATGCTGGCAATAGAATACAAAAAAGAAGGTTAACCACAACGGATTTCACGGATTTCACGGATTAAAGTCCAACTGATAATCAGCAACTTAGAAAATCCGTAAAATCCGTGAAATCCGTTGTTTTATAAATAAATCTTGTATAAGAGTCTTGCTTCCTCCTTATTTACCCTTTAGTCGGTAATCAGGTTCTCACCAGTCATGTCGGCGGGCTGTTCCAGTCCCATGATGTGCAGGATAGAGGGTGCGACGTCGGCCAGACGACCGTCCTTCACCGTGGCGCTGTTGTTGTTGGTCACGTAGATGAAGGGCACGGGGTTCAGGGAGTGAGCCGTGTTAGGCGTACCGTCAGCGTTGATGGCGTTATCGGCATTACCGTGGTCAGCAATGATGATGGCCTCGTAGTCGTTGGCCTTGGCAGCCTCAATCACCTCGCGCACGCAGTTGTCAACGGCCCATACGGCCTTGGCAATGGCGTTGTAGACACCGGTATGCCCCACCATGTCACCGTTGGCGAAGTTCACCACGATGAAGTCGTACTTAGCTTCGTTGATGGCAGCCACGAGCTTGTCCTTCACCTCGTAGGCGCTCATCTCGGGCTTCAGGTCGTAGGTAGCCACCTTCGGCGAGGGCACCAGGATACGGTCCTCACCCTCGTAGGGAGCCTCGCGGCCACCGTTGAAGAAGAACGTTACGTGTGCGTACTTCTCTGTCTCGGCGGTGTGCAGCTGCTTCTTGCCCTGCTTGCTCAGGTACTCGCCCAGCGTGTCCTCCACGTTCTCCTTGGGGAAGAGGATGTGCACGCCCTTGAAGTTGGCATCGTACGGCGTCATGCAGTAGTACTGCAGTCCGGGGATGGTCTTCATTCCCTGCTCCGGCATGTCTTCCTGCGTCAGGGCGATGGTCATCTCCTTGGCACGGTCGTTACGGAAGTTGATGAAGATCACCACGTCGCCCTCTTCGATGCAACCGTTTACCGATGCATTGTGGATAGGCTTGATAAACTCGTCGGTCACACCCTCGTCGTAGCTCTCCTGCATGGCAGCAACCATGTCGGTGGCCTGCTTACCTGTGCCGTTGACAATGAGGTCGTAACCCTCCTTCACACGCTCCCAGCGCTTGTCGCGGTCCATAGCGTAGAAACGGCCTACGATGCTGGCGATGGCGGCATCGTTGTCAGCGCATACCTTCGTCACCTGCTCAATAAAGCCCTTGCCGCTCTTGGGGTCGGTGTCACGACCGTCCATGTAGCAGTGAACAAACACCTGGTTCTTCAGGCCGTAGGCCTTGCCGATCTCTATTAATTTAAAGAGGTGGTCGAGGCTGGAGTGTACGCCACCGTCAGAGCAGAGGCCCATCAGGTGCAGCTTCTTTCCATTCTCCTTAGCATACGTGTAGGCAGCCTTTACCTGCGGGTTCTCCATGATTGAGCCGTCCTTGCAGGCGCGGTTAATCTTCACCAGGTCCTGGTACACGATGCGTCCGGCACCGATGTTCAGGTGACCCACCTCCGAGTTACCCATCTGTCCGTCGGGCAGTCCTACGTCCTCGCCCGAGGCCTGCAACTGAGAGTGAGCTGATGTTGCTGTTAACAGATCGAGGTAAGGTGTGGGAGTATTGAAAATCACGTCACCCTTACCATGCTTACCGATTCCCCATCCGTCGAGAATCATCAAAAGTGCTTTCTTTGCCATAATTATCCTTGATTTATGTTTCTTGCTTTGAGCTTGCAAAGTTACTTATTTTCTGCGAGATAACAAAAAAATCGGGCACAAAGGTTGCAGATATGAAAAAAAATCGTACCTTTGTAGCCATATCGACCATTTAATATCAACATTATGAGGAACAAAAAACACTTTCAACGGCTATTGGGCTTAGCATTTTTCTGCTTCTGTTCGCTGCTGGCCCGTGCCGAGAACTATTCGTTTACGCTGGTTGTCAACGGGGTGTCCTATGTGTTCAACCTGGCCGAGAAGCCTGTCATTACCTTTGAGGGTGACCAGCTGACGGTCAAGGTGACCGAACCCTCCGCTGTGGTGGAAGAGCAGAGTACCATTAACGAAATCAGCGTTCCCGTTACCGAGGTGCAGAAAATCGACCTGGAGAAGGTCAACGTGAAGCCCAAGGAAACGGATGGTGTGGAGACGGTGAAGACCGCCTCGGAGTTTGTCAACGGACAGCTGGAACTCAGCGGACTACAGCCCGGCAGTCAGGTGACGGTCGTGAGCATGGGTGGCCGTACGGTGCTTACCGCCAATGCCTCCGACGACGGCAAGGCTGCTGTCAGCCTGCAGTCTCTTCCCGGTGGTGTGTATATCGTGCGCACGCCCCAATCGTCTATTAAGGTAACCAACAAGTGATTAAAAACCAAAAACATACCACTATGAAAAAGTTAATACTCGCAAGTGCTTTCGCACTGATGGCCACACCGGCCCTGTTTGCCCAGTCGGACAATTCCTTCAGCATGCAGATTGAGCTGAAGAACGGAACGAAGATCACCCTCGGCCCCAACGACCTGAAGAACATCTCCTTCGTCGACGGTGCCATCAAGATTGAGGGCAATACCATCGAGGATTTGCGCATGGCCATTGAAAAGGCTGAGGCAAACACCAAGAATATGGTGGAGGAGCAGCGTTACAACGTAGAAAGCCTGAAAAAGGATGCAGCCGAGTTGCAGGCTATGATTAAATATCTGGAGGATAAGGTTGACAAACTGGAGAATGCCGAGGGCGGCTCTGGTAACACTGAAGACATTACTGCCTTGCAGGCTGCTATTGCTACGCTGCAGAGTGAATTGGCAAAGCTGCAGAGTAGTGAGATGGCAACGAAGACAGATGTTGCTGCCACGAACGAGAAAATCAGTAACGTTCAGGCGATGGTAAAAGCAACAGAGGCTGCCATCATGGATTTGCAGGAAGCCGTGAAGGGCTTGTCTTCTGGCTCTTCTGGCAGTGGTTCTGTCGGCAACGAAGAGCGCATCAAGCTGTTGGAGGAAGCTGTCAACAATCTGAAGGCGGATATGAAAAATCTGTCAAACATCGAGCAGGTTAAGCAGCTGCAGGCTCAGATTGATGATTTGATGGCAATGGTTAACGTCGTGGCTACTAATTCTACCGGCAATCAGGCTCTGGCAGATGAATTGAAGGTCAAGATGACTGCCCTTGAGGCTGCGTTAGATAATCTGAGCAGCTATATTACCACCAATCAGTCAAATATCAGTGAGCTTAGGAAGGAATCCTTGGCTACCAATGACAAAATCGCTGAAAATAAGGTAGAGCTCTTGGAACGCATCAATAGCATCACGAAAACCATTGAAGACCTCGATGCAATTAAGGTAGAGCTCCAGGCACGTATCATGACTTTGGCGGAAGCTCTTGCTAAAACGAACAATAATTTAGATAATGTTTCAGTGACAATTCTTCAAAGGACCCAGGCGGAAATTGATCAATTGGCAGCAGCTATAAATGCAGTGAACAAAGAAAGTCGAGCGCAGGCGGCATATTTAGAGAATAATATAGTAAAAGTCAATGAATATGCGCAGTCTTGGGTAGCTACGCTCAAAAACAGCATTGAAAAAGAACAAGCTGACAGAGGCGCAAGCATAAATACTTTAGAAGAGAAGATTAAAAATTTACCTGAGTTAGAGACGAAAATCTATCAGATTATTTTATTCCTGAATTCAGATGCCTTCCCCGGCGCCAATACCTTTGATAATTGGCTTAAACGTTAACGATAACTTCATAACCCATGAACACAAAACGAATACTGACAACGGCCATTGCGGCCACAACCTGCATGATGACGATGAACGCGCAGCCTAAACTATCGCCTACGAACATCGACGAGGTGCTCAAGGCCATGACCCTCGAGGAGAAAGCCCAGCTCTTAGTGGGCGGTGGTAACGACGCCTTTACAGGTTCCGGAGCCATGCTGGGACACCAGGAAAAGCTGGTGGCCGGTGCTGCCGGCACCACGGTAGGCATACCCCGGCTGGGTATTCCCGAGACCTGCGTGGCTGACGGGCCGGCCGGTGTACACATCGACCGCCAGCGTAAAAACGATGACAGAGACTATGCTGCCACAGGATTTCCCGTCGGCACCTGCCTGGCATCGACGTGGAACACTGAGCTGGTGCGCCAGGTGGGTGAAGCCATCGGCAACGAGACGCTGGAGTATGGCGTCGACGTCATACTGGGCCCGGGCATGAACCTGCACCGCTCGCCACTCTGTGGCCGTAACTTCGAGTACTACTCCGAGGACCCCTTCATCACCGGAGCCATCGGCGCAGCCATGGTGCAGGGCATACAGAGCCAGGGGGTAGGCGTGTCGGCCAAGCATTTCGCCGTCAATTCACAGGAGAGCGACCGTACACGCGTGGACGAGCGGGTCAGCCAGCGGGCCCTGCGCGAGCTCTACCTGCGCGGCTTCGAGATTGCCGTCCGCGAGAGCCAGCCCTGGACCATCATGTCCAGCTACAACCTCATCAACGGCCAGTACTCTATGGGCAACCGCGACCTGCTGACCAGCATCCTGCGCGACGACTGGGGCTTCCAGGGCATCGTCATGACCGACTGGATAGGCAAGCGCGACCCACTGCCGACAGAGCGCGAGGTGACCGCCGGCAACGACCTCATGATGCCCGGCTACCCCGCCCAGGTGGAAGACATCGTGAAGTCCGTCAAGGCTGGGACACTGGACATCAGGGACGTGGACCGCAACGTGCGGCGTATGCTGGAGTACATTGTCAAGACGCCGCGCTTCAAGGGCTACAAATACACCAGCAAGCCCGACATGAAGGCCCACGCCCTGATTACCCGCCAGAGCTCGGCCGAGGGCATGGTGCTGCTGAAGAACAACGGCGTGCTGCCCATCCATGACCTCAAGACGGTGGCACTCTTCGGTGTCAACAGCTACGACTTCCTCGCGGGCGGCCTTGGCTCGGGGGCCGTCAACATGCCCTACGTGGTCGACATGGTGACAGGCCTGAAGAACGCCGGCGTGGCCACCACGCACACGCTCACCGACATTTACCAGAACTACATACCCTACGCCCGTGCCAAGCTGAAGGCTGACAAGAACCCCATGATGTGGTTCCTCGACCAAGGGCAGCCCAAGCTCGACGAGATAGACATCACCCAGCGGTGCGTGCTGCACGAGGTGAAGGAAGCCGATGCCGCCATCGTCACCATCGGGCGACAAGCCGGAGAGGGTATGGACCGCCAGGTGGAGGGCGAGTTCAACCTCACAGAGCAAGAGCGCAACATGATCTTCCGCATCAGCGACACCTTCCGTGCCCAGGGCAAGCCCGTCATCGTCATCATCAACAGCGGCTCGGTCATGGAGACGGCCTCATGGCGCGACCGCGCCGACGCCATCCTCGTGGCCTGGCAGCCCGGACAGGAGGGCGGCAACTCCATCGCCGACGTGCTGACGGGCAAGGTGAACCCCTCTGGCAAACTGACTATGACATGGCCTCTGGCAGCCACCGACCACCCTTCGACGGCCGACTTCCCGCAGGGCTATGACGCGTACACCTTCAACGAGATGCTCGGCTGGAACGCGCCCATCAAGGGGCGCGACTACACCAACCACGACGAGGACATCTACGTGGGCTACCGCTACTTCGACACCTTTAACAAGGAGGTGGCCTTCCCCTTCGGCTACGGTCTCAGCTACACCACCTTCGCCTACTCAAAGCCTGCCGTCAAAGTGAGCGGTGGTTCGGCCACCGTTACCGTCACCGTCAAGAACACCGGCACTGTTGCTGGCAAGGAAGTGGCCCAGGTCTACGTCACCGCTCCCAAGGGCAGTATCGAGAAGCCTGCTTACGAGCTGAAGGCCTTTGCCAAGACCCGTGAGCTGCAGCCCGGCGAGCAGCAGACGCTCACCATGCAGATTCCCGTCCGCATGCTTGCTTCCTTCGACGAGGTCGGCAGCCAGTGGCTCACCGAGGCCGGACAGTACACCTTCCGCATTGGTGCCTCCAGCCGCGATATCCGCTGCACCGCCACCGCCAAGGTCGGCCGATACACGGAGAAGACCACCAACGCCCTCGCTCCAAAAGCGAAGCTCAATCTCTTGAAACAGTAAAGAGATAAATGCGCTGCAAGTGAAGTGCAAGGCGAATGCAGAGCCGAGCTCGCTCGAGCTATGCTGAGCCGCAGCCTTCACTCGCGATGCATCTCAAATGCACTGCAAAGTTACACAAAAAACGGCTATCTCACAATAGCCGTTTTTTTAATGAATGTTAAAGGTACCTGGGCTCAAATTTGAGCTCAGTAGACCTTTCCGATGGCAATCCAAATTTGGATTCACGTCGTTGAGTCAGTACAACATTCTGTTGAAACTCCAAAGAAAAGAGGTGGAAAATGTGTCTTCAACCGCAAACCCTGAATATGATTGAACACAAACATTGCAAAATTGCAAATTGCACGTTTCATTAAGCGAAAAATGAAAGTGTTAAAATGAAGGGAAAACACTAATTTACTTTTATATACTATATATATTATATATTATATATATAATATATATAGTATATAAGCACGAAATCCGACCTTAATGAAATTTGCAATTTGCAATTTGCAATTTTCGCTTTCCGCCGTAAAATGGGCATATTGAAAAATTGCAGAGGGGAGGTGACCGTGTTAAAATCTCTGAACGACTGTTAATCGAAGTCGGAATCAGAGGATATAAAACAGAAATATAACCCCCTCCCGACCATTCCCGAGCAAAGCTCGCCTACCCGTAGCCTTTCCCCGAGGGGAGGAGAATAAGCAGGAAAGTTACATTTACGGGGCGACCAGTATTTGGAAAGAAATGAGGACATATTTTTGAAAGAAATTAGCAAGAATTGGAAGACTCGGCTCAGCCGCTTGCCTAAGCAAGAATTATGGACAGAAATGAGAATAAAATTGATAGATGAAACTATGCTCCGACTAAACCAAAACTTTAGTCCGGGTAAACTCCCAGTTTACTCCGACTAAACTCCGAGTTTACCCGGGCTAAACTCAAAGCCCCGTTTCCAGGCCCTTTTCCGGGTGTTTTTGCCAATAATAAACGCAGTAAAGAATTTATACAAAATGAACGGCTCCTTTTGTGTACTTTTGTATAATTAGGGATTGGTGGTGAGTCCCATCTGGCGGGCCTTTTCCATGAGCAGCTGCATGAGGGGCTCGCGCTCGTTGGCCACGCGGTTGTCAAGTACGGCATCCTTGAGGAACTGCTTGAGGGTGCCCACCTCGCGACAGGGCTGGAGGTGGAAGAGCTCCATAATCTCGTTGCCGTCGATGACGGGCTGAAGCAGGCGCTTGTAGTCCTTTTCCTTGAGGTCGGCAAGCTTTTCGCGCACCATGCGGAAGTTCTCGAGGAAGATTTTCTTCTTGACCTCGTTCTTCGAGGTGATGTCGGCCTCGCAAAGGGTCATCAGGTCGTCAATGTCGTCGCCGGCATCGTTGAGCAGGCGTCGCACGGCGGAGTCGGTCACCTCGCTGTCGGCAATGACCTGCGGGCGCATGTGTAGGTCGACGAGCTTCTGCACGTATTTCATCTCGGCACCCATGGGCAGCTTGAGTCGGCGGAAGATCTCGGGCACCATCTTGGCCCCTATATAATTATGGTTGTGGAAGGTCCATCCCACCGTAGGTTCCCATCGCTTCGTCTTGGTCTTCCCGATGTCGTGGAGCAGGGCGGCCCAACGGAGGTAAAGCCCCCTCCCAACCTCCCCCGACTGGGGGAGGGGCTGCTGCGCCAGACAAGTCCGAATAGTCCTCATCACTTTGTCTGGATCGGAAAGGACTTCCTCGTTCCTGAAACGAATCTCCTGATAACCCAACTCGTTGAGTATTTTAGTCCTTAACTTGTCTGCTTCCCTTTGTTCTGGTGAAAAATGATAACCGCCATCAATTTCCACAACAAGTTTTTTCTTAAGACAAACAAAATCTACAATACAATCTCCTATCACGTGCTGACGACGGAATTTCTCTCCCAGATTATTACCACGCAACATTTCCCACATGGCTCTTTCTGCTTCCGTAGGATGATTCCTGTTGTTCGTCACATTACACTTCAGAATATCATACAAGAAAGGATCAGCAGTCTGATAATACTCCATGATCTCCTTTTCACTCTTGTCTGCCTCAGGAGCCTCCCCCAGTTGGGGGAGGTTGGAGGGGGCTTTCACCACATTCTCCAGCACCTCCAGGGTATGGTAGAAGTTGTTCTTGTGGGCGCGGCCGTTCTTCTGCTCTACGATGTCGAGGGCGGCGAGCTCGGGTAGGATGATGTTGAGCAGGCCGGAGCGCTGGAGGTCGACGAATCCCTTGCTGGGATGGGGCGAGAGGATGATTTTGTTGAGCTCTACCTCTATGCGCTCGCCGCTGACGATTTTTATGCGGTCGGCCATGCGCTCGAGGGCGGCGAAGGTTTCGTCCTCTATCTGGAAGTTGAGCTGGGTGGCAAAGCGTATGCAGCGCATCATGCGCAGGGGGTCGTCGCTGAAGGTGATGCCGGGCTCGAGGGGTGTGGCGATGATGCCGTCCTCGAGGTCGGCCAGTCCGTTGAAGGGGTCGACGAGCTCGCCGAAGCGGTCTTTGTTCAGGCAGATGGCCATCGCGTTGATGGTGAAGTCGCGGCGGTTCTGGTCGTCCTCAAGGGTACCGTCCTCGACGATGGGCTTGCGGGAGTCGTGGCTGTAGCTCTCGCGGCGGGCGCCGACGAATTCGACTTCGGCCCCCTCCAACCTCCCCCAACTGGGGGAGGCTATTTTGACCTGCGCCGTTCCGAAGTTCTTGAACACCGAGAGGTGGGCCTTACGCCCCAGCATGCGCTTCAGCTCCTGCGCCACGCGTATGCCCACACCAACGGAACGCTCCCCCTCGCCAGTTGGAGAGGGGGTTGGGGGGAGAGGCTTCCCCACAACCACGACATCGATGTCGTTGCTGGGGCGCTCGAGGAAAATGTCGCGCACATAGCCGCCCACGACATAGCACTCCACGCCGAGGCGGTCGGCGGCGGTGCTGATGAGGTGGAATATCTCTTGGTCTAATATCTCAGCCAGTTCTTCGTCGGAATATAGCTTCATCTTGATGTCCTGATTTTGGTCTTTGCTCAAAAAGTGGGCACAAAATTACAAAAAAATAAGGAAGTAGGCATCATTATTTAAAAAAAATTAGTAACTTTGCCCTCGGAATATTAACAATTATAAATTCACTTGATATGACAACAAGATTTTTTATGGTGGCCTTATGGTGTATGATGGCCATGTCGAAAGCTTTTGCGGGCAATTACATTAACATGGAACCGCTGAAACTGGATGTTCCTGAATTGAAACCGGAACTAGTACTAACGGAAAGCCGTAACTTTACCCCCTCGACTTCATTGTCGAAGGAGGTTCCCGGTCAGCGTATGGACTTCGATTTCTTCAAGACGAAGACCAACCCGGGCGTAAAGCCTTTCAAGGTGATGGACGACCTGTCGTTTGTCGGCATCCCCCTGTTTGCGGCCGGCTGGGCCATCAAGGGCGACAAGGCCATGTTCCGCGTGAACAACAAGGACGCTAAGGAAAACACGCAGTTGCTGACAAACTTCAAGACGGGCATAGACGACTACACGCAGTACTTCGGCCCGGCCGTGACGGTAGGTCTGAAGCTGGCCGGCGTTGAAGGACGCAGCGACTGGCCCCGCCTGCTGGCCAGCGCCGCTATGTCGTACGGCATCATGGCCGCCTTTGTGAACGGCATCAAGTACACGGCCAAGGAGATGCGACCCGACGGCTCGTCGGCTAACTCGTGGCCTTCTGGTCATACGGCTACCTCGTTTGTGGGTGCCACCTTATTACATAAAGAGTATGGACTGACACGCTCACCCTGGTACTCTGTGGCTGGCTACGGCGTGGCAACGGCGACGGGCGTGATGCGTATCCTGAACAACCGCCACTGGATCAGCGACGTCATGTCGGGTGCCGGTATCGGTATCATGTCTACCGAGTTAGGCTACGCCCTGAGCGACATACTCTTCAAGGGCAAGGGCCTGCTGCGCAACAACCTGGAGCTCGATAGCGAGAACCCGTCGTTCTTCAGCATCGGCATGGGTCTGGGCCTTGGCAGCAAGGGCATCGACTTTACGGAAGAAGACTTGGTGGATAGAGAAAAGTATGAGAATATGTATTCGGACTACGACATCGAAGCCGACGTAGACGACGACGAGAACCCCAATGTGAAGTTTCGCGCTGCTACAGTGGTGGATGCCGAAGGTGCCTACTTCTTCAACAAATACATAGGTGCCGGTGGCCGACTCCGTGTGCGCGCCATGTCAGCCCGTTCATTTGGTAAATATACCGAGCTGGTGAGCGAATCCTCATTGGCAGCCTGGGCAAGTGCCGTTGGCAACCTCTACGGTTTCAGTGATGAATTCTATGAAGCAGCCATGCAGGGCGGCTCGCCCATCACTACGTCCAATGGTGTTGTCGAAAGCGACCACTTGACCGAGTTTACCGCCAGTGTGGGTCTCTATTTCAACCTGCCACTGAGTAAGCACTTCTCCTTAGGCAGCAAGTTGCTCATTGGCCGTTCGTTCACACAGGAGCTTGACATTGACGGACACGCCGAGGGCTACGTGAAGGATATCAAATACGGTATTTATGTTGAAAACGGTGAACTGGATATCAGCAAGAGCTATCTGAACTTCCCGACTTCCACTGGCCAGACGTATACCGACGACTGGGACTATCTCACCATCGGTGCCGAGAGTGCCACCTCATGGGGTACGGGACTGTCGCTCACATACCGCTATAAGTCAAACTTCTCATGGAAAATCTACGCCGACTACGACTACTCTAAGAAGAATTTCAACATGAAGTATGACCCCTACCACTACCTGAAGAATGGCCTGACTGAGAATGCCTATGGCATCGTAGAACTGCTATCGGAAGAATCGCCGCTGATGAGTCCAGTCTTCTTCAAGAAGGAGAAGGTTATGAACTACGTCACCTTAGGTATGTCGTTCCTTGTAAACTTCTAAACTATGAGATATTGTCTTGCAGCCCTGATGGCCATCCTGCTGCTGACAGCCTGTCAGGACGTCAAGCAGCAGGAGGCAGAGGGAATGCTACAACGGGCGGGGCAGCTGTTCGACGAGCAGCAGTACGATCGCGCCCTCATCGTCATCGACTCGCTGCGCAAGGTGTATCCCAGCGCCATCGAGACCCGCAAGCAGGCCCTGCGCCTGCAGCAGAACATCGAGCTGAAACGGTCGCAGGAAGAACTGGCGCTGGTGGACAGCGCCCTGCAGGCCGTGAAGCACGACTACGAATACCAGAAGCAGAAGGTGGAGAAGGACAAGCAGGAGCTGAGAGCCACCGCCGAGGAACTGACCATGCTGACCAAGACACGCGTGAGGCGTGACTCGCTGCAGACACGCTTCGACGTGCTCTGCGCCAAGATACGATATATCCATAAAAAGCAGAAAGAGCAATAATATTTTGGTTAATTCAATAGAATTACGTAATTTTGCACCCTGAAATGGATAAGTTCGAACATACCAACGCCGAATTTGAACAGGCAATAGCCGAATGTCGCGCCCTTTTCGAGAAGAAACTGCACGACTACCGGGCCTCGTGGCGCATCCTGCGGCCCACGGCGCTGACCGACCAGCTCTTTATCAAGGCCAAGCGCATACGCTCTCTGGAAGTGAAGAAAGAGAGCCTGGTGGGTGAAGGCATCAGGCCCGAGTTCATTGCCCTGATCAACTACGGCATCGTGGGGCTCATCCAGCTGGAGCGCGGCTTTGCCGACACGGTAGACATCACCAACGAGGAAGCCATGCTGCTCTACGACAAATATGCCAACGAAGCCCTGGAACTGATGAAGCGCAAGAACCACGACTACGACGAGGCGTGGCGCTCCATGCGTGTCAGTTCCTATACCGACCTCATCCTGACCAAGATAGAGCGTATCAAGGAGATGGAGGACCTCGGTGGCGAGACACTCGTGTCGGAAGGCATTGATGCCAACTATATGGACATCATCAACTATGCCGCCTTCGGAGTGATAAAGATGAAGCGTTGAGAAGCAGAAGAGTGAAAAAGATTGTAGTAAACATAGCCCGACTGGTACTGGCCGTCACGTTTATCCTTTCAGGATTCGTCAAGGCCGTCGACCCGTTAGGCACGCAATACAAGATAACGGACTATCTGGAGGCCATGCACCTGGGCGGCCTGCTGCCCGACCTTGCGGCGCTCAGCCTGTCTGTTATACTCTCGGCAGCGGAATTCTGCCTCGGCGTTTTCCTGCTGTTTGCGATTCAGCGGCGGCTGACATCGAGACTGATACTACTGATGATGGTGGTGATGACCCCGCTGACGCTATGGCTGGCTCTGGCCAACCCCATCAGCGACTGCGGGTGCTTCGGCGATGCTGTGGTGCTGACCAACTGGCAGACGTTTCTCAAGAACGTGGTGCTCCTGGCCTGCGCCATTGTCGTTGCCCGGTGGCCCCAAGAGATGTTCCGCTTCATAAGCCAGTCGAACCAATGGATAGTCATCAACTACTCGGTGCTGTTCATTCTCGGCATTGCGGCCTGGTGCCTCTATTACCTGCCGTTGTTCGACTTCCGCCCCTACCATATCGGCACCAACCTGCGAGAGCAATGGGAGCGCACTATGGAGGGTGAGGATCTGCCCTACGCCGACTTCTTCATTGAACTGGACAACGGCGAGGACTATGAGGAGGTGACCGAACAGGTGCTCAACGACACGAGCTATGTGTTCCTGCTGGTGTCGCCCTATCTGGAACAGGCCGACGACTCGCGCCTTGACCTCATCAACGAGCTGTATGAATATGCCCGGGAGCACAGCTACGCCTTCTACTGCCTGACATCGAGCACCCAGAAGGACGTCGACCGATGGAAAGGCATTACGGGAGCGGAATACCCCTTCTGCCAAACCGACGGCATCACGCTGAAAACGGTTATCCGCAGCAATCCGGGAATGGTGCTCTTGAAGAACGGCACCATCATCCGCAAGTGGAGCCACAACGACCTGCCCGAACTCAGCGAGGCGCAGGCATCGCAGCCCCTGGAGCAGCTGGAGATAGGACAGATGCCCGACAACAGCGTGCCCAAGCGCATAGCCACCCTGATGCTGTGGTTTGTGTTGCCGCTCGCCCTCCTCTCGCTGGCCGACCGCATGTGGATGTGGACAAGATGGCTCAGACGCCGCAAGCGCCAGCCCTCCCAGTAGCGGCCCATAAGCCCTATAGGCCCTATATGCCCTATAAGCCCCAGAGGCCCCATTAGCCCAATTAGCCCATTATTAAACCCCAAAAATAAAAAGAAAAAAATGAGAAAGAAAATTGTTGCAGGAAACTGGAAGATGAACATGAATCTCCAGGACGGTATTGCTCTTGCAAAGGAGCTGAACGAGACTTTGAAGGCCGACAAGCCCAACTGTGGTGTGGTAATCTGCACACCGTTCATTCACCTGGCTTCTATCGCACAGTTCCTTGACCAGGACATCATCGGCCTGGGTGCTGAGAACTGCGCCGACAAGGAGAAGGGTGCCTTTACCGGTGAGGTAAGCGCCGAGATGGTGAAGTCTACCGGTGCCCAGTACGTGATCCTCGGCCACAGCGAGCGTCGTGACTACTACAAGGAGACGCCCGAGATTCTGAAAGAGAAGGTGCTGCTGGCCCAGAAGCAGGGTCTGAAGGTCATCTTCTGCATCGGCGAGAGCAAGGAAGAGCGTGAGGCCGGCAAGCAGAACGAAGTGGTGAAGGCCGAGCTCGAGGGCAGCGTCTTCAACCTGAGCGAAGAGGACTTCCGCAAGATCGTCATCGCCTACGAGCCCATCTGGGCCATCGGTACCGGTCTTACCGCTACCGCAGAGCAGGCAGAGGAGATCCACGCCTATATCCGCAGCATCATTGCCGAGAAGTACGGTCAGGCTGTTGCCGACGACACCACCATCCTCTACGGTGGTAGCTGCAAGGCCTCGAACGCTCCTGAGCTGTTTGCCAAGCCCGACATCGACGGTGGTCTCATCGGCGGTGCTTCGCTGAAGGCTGCTGACTTCAAGGGCATTATCGACGCCTGGAAATAAGCGGAATTCTTCCTTGTGAAGAGTGAATAATGAAAAGTGAATAGTGAAGAGTGAATAGTAATAATGTAGAGACGATGAAACTCAAAGCAAAAAACATAATGACAATGAGGTGGATAATGCTCGCAGTACTATTCGCTATTCACTATTCTCTATTTACCAGCTCTGCTGGGGCGCAGACCTTTACGCAACGCGTCCAGCAAAAGGGAAATGCGGGAGAGGGAAAGGTGACCGTCAGCCACGACAAGACCATCGACGACCTGGTCAACGGCTCGGCTGCCAACCAGCCCGTCAACAGCCAATCGGCCACTCCAACGACAACGACGGAAAAGAGAACCGACGACAAGCCCGTGGTTCCGAAGACTGACGCCGAGAAAGCTCGCGAAGAGGTAAGAAGAATCATGGAGCAGACTCCCGACACCGCCGAGACGGTCATCGACACCAGACGGAAGGTGATGCGCGGAGGGTATAAGATTAACGGCTACCGCGTGCAGGCCTTCGCCGGAGGAAACCAGCGCAAGGACCGCCAGAAGGCTGAGCATATTGGCAACACCATCAAGGCCAGCTATCCCGAAGAGCCCATCTATGTTCACTTCTACTCGCCACGCTGGATCTGTCGCGTTGGAAATTATCGTACTTACGAGGAAGCCTACCAAATGCTCATGAACATTCGCAAGCTGGGCATCAGCGGAGCCTCCATCGTCAAAGGAAAAATTACTGTACAATACTAAATGTATCCAGAAAACGAAGTATTCCGCGAGGGACTTGATGAACTCGCCGCACACTACAAAGACATTATCACCCTGCTGGGCGAAGACCCCAACAGGGACGGACTGCTGAAGACCCCCATGAGGGTGGCCAAGGCCATGCAAGTGCTCACCAGGGGTTACGAGATGGACGCCCACAAGGTGCTCACCGATGCCCTGTTCAAGGAGGACTACAACCACATGGTCATTGTCAAGGACATTGACTTCTTTTCGCTTTGCGAACACCATATCCTACCATTCTACGGCAAAGTACACGTTGCCTATATCCCTAACGGCTACATCACCGGTCTGAGCAAGATAGCCCGCGTAGTCGACATCTACAGCCACCGCCTGCAAGTACAGGAGCGTATGACCATGCAGATACGCCAATGCATAGAGGAGACGCTGCATCCCCTCGGCGTCATGGTCGTCGTCGAGGCCAAGCACATGTGCATGCAGATGCGGGGAGTGGAGAAACAAAACAGCATCACCACCACCAGCGAGTTCAGCGGAGCTTTCGACCAGGCAAAGACACGCCAAGAATTCATGAACCTGATTTCACATTAAAAAACTTATAGCTTATGCAACAGACTGACAGAGGTAGTTACAGAACCAAAGAATCCTTAGCACAAGAGTTTTATCACACCTGCCTGGGAAAACTCATTATCCTTGCAGGTTTTATCGGCGTACTGCTCGTCATCGCCCATTTCACCGTTCCCGATGAGGAGAACATGATGGCAGAGATGAACGACAACATACGCCAATGTATTGAAGCCAACGACAGCATCAAGACCGACTGGATAGACGATGCCGTCAACAACGTAGGCTACATCTTCACGCATGCCGACTCTATTCCCAAACAGGAAATCATCGACAACTTCGAGAAGTACAACCAATTGGAGTACTACCGCCACACGTTCTATGCCACGACCCTGCTGCACAATAACTTCAATCCGGAGGGCATTCGCGTGGGTATCGGAATCTTCGGTATCGTCATTCCTACTGTCAACTTCAATGACTTCCTGTTCAAGATTGGTCCCATGCACAAAGGCTACGACCAGAAGCCTATCAAAGCCACGATCATTAAGGGCGGACAGAGCTTTGGCAGCGATCCTGAGTTAGGACTGTAGGCATGCTGATGCGCATCATCGAGTAGGCCTACCGGACATGAGGAAAACATTACTCACCATTGCCCTATTGCTGGCAGCTGCCAGCGTTTCCGCAGACGACTCCATAGCGGTAGACTCTGTCAAGAAACGCCCTTGGACAGCAGTTGCGGAGGTAATTGGCATTACGGGACTCATTATAGGGTACAACAACTCTGTACTGAGCATGACCGAGTGGTCGAAAGTGTCGTTCGAAAGCATCAAGCGCAATGCCACGGAATTCAAATGGTGGTGGGATGAAGACTATTTCTACACCAACACCTTAGAGCATCCCCTACACGGCTATCTCTACTACGCCTCAGCCCGCGAAAACGGGTTAGGAATAGGCACCTCGGCCGTCTACTCGGCAGCTGGAAGCCTCTTGTGGGAAATCGTCGGAGAATCAGAACTCCCTTCTTACAACGATATGATCATAACCCCCATTGGAGGTGTTACCATTGGCGAGTCGCTGCACCGCATCAGCGACCTCATCCTAGACGACGGGACACAGGGTACAGAACGCTTAGGCCGTGAAGTGCTGGCGGCCATCGTCAATCCTGTTAGAGGGCTCAACCGCCTGCTATACGGCGACGCCTGGCGCGTGAAAAGCAATCACAAGAGAAAGAAGCTGACATTTGAGACGAGCCTTTCAACAGGCTACCGTGTGCTGGACATTGACGACAAGCCCGCCATCAGAACCTCCTACCTACACTGGAATGCCACTTACGGTGATCTCATGGGGGCAAACGGAAACGGAATGTTTGACTATTTCGACCTTGACGCTACTGCCGCCTTCGGCAATCGTCAGATGCCGCTGAACTATGCAAGGATAACCAGCCAGCTATGGAGAAGTACCCTCAGCGAGAACGAAGCAAAGGGATACAACTGGACGTTGGGACTCTACAACCATTTCCTATACAATTACGCCGAGCCTTATGCAGACAGTAAGGAGGGCATCAAGAAGCGTTACATCACTGGTTACTCTGAGGTGGGCGCCATTGGCCCCGGAGTGTCCTATAGCACGGGACAGCGCATAAAATGGCAGCAACAGCTGTGCGTCAACGGCATCATCATCGGCGCTACTCCCATGGATTTGACCGACCGTCAGCATTCGCAAATAGGATATAGCTGGGGAAGCGGATATGGTGCGAAGCTCTTTTCCCAGCTGCGATACGGGAACCTCCTGCACTTCAAGACAACAGTTGATTTCTCACAGCTTTTCACATGGAAAGGCTACGACTGCAATGGTGACATTGACCTCAAGAAAGTAGCGGCGAAAGATGTACAGGGAGAGGCAGGCAATACCTTGACGCTGATGGTCAGTCCTTCTCTGGCTCTTTACCCGTGGAAGCATGTGGGGCTTGAAATCAGGGGACGCTACATGTGGCACAAATACAATTACCTTTATCATACACATCATCATGTCAGTTCCAGGGAAATACTGCTGGGACTCAACGTTAGGCTGTGACTTTTATGTTCCTTTTTATATAGTAAGAGACGAACATAAAAGATTATGAGCAGAAAACTATTGTTCCATTGGCGTTTTTTTAGTATTTTTGCAGCAGAAAATACTAAAAGACTTACCAATGAGAAAAATGTTCCTATTAACCGTCGCTTTCACAGCGATGACCGCAACGGCACAACTGCCGACACGTATCGAGACCTTCCCCATCAGTAGTGTACGATTGGGAGACAGCCAGTTCCTGAAGAATCAGCAAGCAGACATCTATTACCTGTTAGGACTGGATGCCGACAGACTGTTAGCACCCTATCTGAAAGGAGCAGGACTGACACCGAAGGCCGACAACTACACCAATTGGGAGAACACAGGACTGGACGGCCACATCGGCGGTCACTACCTGTCGGCACTGAGCTATATGTTTGCCGCTACGGGAAACAAGGAAATTGAAGCCCGCCTGGACTACTTCCTCAGCGAACTGAAGCGCTGTCAGGATGCACGCACCGACGGCTATCTGGGTGGTGTGCCCAATCCCGACAAAATATGGGGAGAAATTGCCAAGGGCGACATCCGCGCCAACTCCTTCGGACTGAACGACCGCTGGGTTCCTCTTTATAATATCCACAAGATCTACGCCGGCCTACGCGATGCTTATCTGATTGCCGGACGTGAGCAGGCCAAGGACATGCTGGTGAAACTGACCAAATGGATGGGCCAGCTGACCATGAACCTCAGCGACGACCAGATACAGCAGATGCTCATCAGCGAGCAGGGCGGACTGAACGAGACCTTCGCCGACGTGGCTGCCATCACGGGCGACAAGAGCTACCTTGCGCTGGCCCATCAGTTCAGCGACAAGCGCATGTTGGAACCGCTATTGAAGGGCGAGGACAACCTGACCGGCAAGCACGCCAATACCCAGATTCCGAAGGTGATCGGCTATAAGCGCATTGCCGACCTTGAAGGTCTTGAGGACTGGGACCGCGCTGCCAAGTTCTTCTGGGACGTGGTCATCGGCCAGCGCAGCGTCAGTATCGGCGGCAACAGTATGCGCGAGCACTTCAATCCCACCAACGACTTCAGCGGACTGCTGGCATCGGAACAGGGACCCGAGAGCTGTAACACCTACAACATGCTGCGCCTCACGAAGATGCTCTACCAGACTTCTGCCGACAAGAACTATATCGACTACTACGAGCGCGCCCTCTACAACCATATCCTCTCGATACTGAATCCCGTACAAGGAGGTTTTGTCTACTTCACCCCGATGCGCTCGGGCCACTACCGCGTCTACTCACAGCCGCAGACCTCGATGTGGTGCTGCGTAGGTACCGGACTGGAGAATCCTGCCCGCTATGGTGAAATGATTTACGCCCATGAAGGCAATGACCTTATCGTCAATCTCTTTATTCCCTCCACATTGACATGGGGCGACATGACCGTCATCCAGGAGAACCGTTTCCCACAGGAGGCATCCACCTCATTGACTCTTCAGCTGAAGAAGAATCAGAAGTTCAGCATCAAAATCCGTCAGCCGTGGTGGACGGAGAACGCGAAAGTGACGGTCAACGGCAACGCTGTTTCCTGCAAATCCGAAGGCGGCTATCTGATCATCAACCAGAAATGGGCTAATGGTGACAAGATTAACGTGGAGCTTCCCATGCACCTGACTGCCATGACCACCCCCGACGGAAAGCCACAATACTCATTCCTCTACGGTCCCATCGTATTGGCTGCAAAGACGGGTACCGACCGTCAGGACGGCATGTATGCCGACGACAGCCGAGGCGGACACATTGCCAATGGCCCGAAGATTCCCGCCACACAGATGCCAGCCATTATCGGTAATGCCGATGATATTCTCAACCACCTACAGCCCGTAGACGGCAAGCCACTGGCCTTCCAACTCAAGGGCGTTACCCTACCCCAGTTCGAGGGTATGACACTACAACCCTTCTATCAACTCTATGAGTGCCGCTACCAGATATACTTCCCCCTCTACTCTGAAGCCGAGTGGAACGCCAAGCAACAGGAAATGGCTGCCGAGGAGAAAGCGCGCATGGAGTTGGAGCAACAGACAGTTGACAAGGTGTTCTGCGGTGAACAGCAGTCGGAGAGTGACCACTTCTTCAGCGGCAACGGTTCGTGGAATGGCAGCGATGAAGGCATCCACTGGCGTCGCACACGCAGCCAGTTCACCTATCAGGTAAAGGCTGACGGTGCCAAGACGCTGCGACTGAAGGGATTCGCCGAGCGTGAGGCCATCGTCGTGAGCCTCGGTGACAAACAGCTCGGCACCGTGCACTTCGACCGTCAGGGCATCGCTACCATCCAACTGCCTGCCGACGTCAAGGGAACCCTTACGCTGAGCCTTAGTGCTGAGCAGGGCAGACAGACTCCACGTATCAGTGAAGTCCGCCTGTGCAAGTAACTTATTGAGCCATCAAAAAGAAATAACTATGAAGCATGCAAGAGAAAACGGCCAATTACGGTCATGGGCATTGGGAGCACTCCTGGTGCTCGCTATGGGAACACAGGGGCAGACGGCCCGGAAATTCACGTTGAACATTACTGACGACGGTGCGGCACAGATGGTTTGCTTCCTATCCCAGAACCCGTCGGGCAAGGCTATTATCGGCGTACCGGGCGGCGGCTATTCCATGCTGTCGAACACACATGAGGGGACGCTGGCCGCCGACTGGATGAACCAGCAGGGCATTGCCTATTTCGTGGTGAACTACCGACTGCCTGAAGGTGACCGCACCAAACCTATTGGCGATGTTGAAAAGGGTATCCGTACGGTACGTGACTCTGCTCAGGTATGGGGCATCAATCCCCACGACGTGGGCATCATGGGATTCTCTGCCGGAGGTCATCTTTCATCAGTCATCTCTACGCACTCGGCCTTCGATGTGCGTCCCGACTTCACTATTCTGTTCTACCCTGTCATCTCGATGGACGAACGGGTGTCACACAAATGGTCGTGTCGAAACTTCCTTGGTGAAGAAGGGCAGAAAAATGCTGCTCTCGTCCGCGATTTCTCTACGCAGAACGCTGTACGTCGTCATCTGACACCTCCTGCCTGCATCATCATGGCGAGCGACGACCGTCTGGTGCCCCCGGTCACCAATGGTGTGCAATACTATTCCGCCATGCGCAATGCCGGCAACGAGTGCGCTATGTATATCTATCCGACGGGCGACCATGGATTCGGTTTCGGTCCTTGGTTCAAGTATCACGACCAGATGCTCACCGACCTCGGCAACTGGCTGAAAGCCCGCCAAACGCCCAAAACCGACGCCATTCGTGTAGCTTGCATCGGCAATAGCATTACCGACGGCCACGGCATTGAGATGGCACCTGCATACGGTTACCCTGCAGAACTACAGAAACTGTTAGGACAGGACTATTGGGTAAAGAACTTCGGTGTCAGTGCCCGTACCATGTTGAACAAGGGCGACCACCCTTATATGAATGAGATGGCATGGAGTGATGCCCAGGCGTTCTTGCATCCTGACGGAAGCAAGCGAACAGCGCCTGACATCGTTATTATCAAGTTAGGAACCAACGACTCAAAGCCCGAAAACTGGAAACACGGTGCCGATTTCAAGAGTGATTTAGAGCAGATGATTTTCACCTTGCGTCCCGACTTGGCACAACAGGCTGCCTCCAAAAAGAAGAAAGGCAAGAAAGCCATTGCTCCTGCCAATCCCAAAATCTTCCTCTGCACTCCCATTCCTGCCTTCAAGTCGACATGGAATATCAGAGATTCGGTCATTGTCAATGAAATCATTCCCATCCAAAGGGAAGTAGCCCAGAAGTACGGTCTCCAGATTATTGACCTACATACGCTTTACGCTGACGATGGCGACAAGATGCTCACCGATGGTATTCATCCTGACGGCAAAGGCGCCCATCGCATGGCGGAAATCATTGCAGCAGAAATTAAAAAGTCCCAGCAGTAGCCGGGACTTTTTTTCTCTTTTTACTGTATTTACTGTAATGCGTCAAGCCAGCATAGGAAAGCCACAAGCGAGGCATTCCAATTGATGGCTATCTCATTGGAGGCATAGGATTCCGTCTCATCGAGATATGACTCATCCGGATAGTTTGAGGGATATGGGTTCTTGATATCCTTCTTATCCTGTTGTCCAGGATTGGGTCCACCTACCAGCATACCGGGGAAAGGAGCTTCCACCTTGTCGGCATCAGAGATGCGATGATGAGGATGCATCGGGCTCTTATCACCAAATCCAGTAACATAGCAATATCCCGTAGCATTACGTCCTAACAGGTAATCGGCATTCTCAAGAGCATAACGGCGATATTTCGTCGTACCCGACACATTGTCTGCATAGAGCAGGGACAAGGCTTGGCAGCAGCAAAACTCTGCCAGGCACCCCCAACCAAAATCATTGGCTTTGTTACCATAGGGCGACTGGAAGGAGGATGTAGCCACGTCCTTCACAGCATTGTCACAATACTTTACCAACTGCTGCTGCATCAGTTCACGCATCTCACCAGAAGTGTTCAGCCACTCAAAGGCTCCAAGTGAAGCCACATTACCCCATGTGGGCGTAGTGAACTGTTGGGGCTGAAACATCTTGGTATCGTCAAGATAACATTGGCGTCCTGTCAGTCGATAAAGTGCAGAAGCTGCCCAGAAGAATTCGTCACGCGCACTTCCATCTCCATAGCCACCTGTAGTAACTGCCGGGTTGCTCAGCTGCTCCTGATGATAGAAAGCCTCCGGGTTAACTTTGGCCCACTGGTATGCACGCTCAGCCACAGCAGCAGCCTGGGCAGCAAAGCCCGGATAATCCTTGCTGTAAGGTTCGTAGAGACGAGCCGCATCGGCCATCACGGCAGCAAAATCCAACGTGGCTGTTACTGTCTTGGCAACCACGTAACGCTGCTGTTTACAATCCGTAGGCATGATGAAATCCTCAAAATTCGGGGTGGTCAGCTTATGGTAGACACCTCCATCATAAGGATCCTGCATGGTGAATAGCCATTGTAGGTTGAACATGATTTCATCCAGCAGATCTGGGGTTTGGTTATTGCTCTCAGGAATATTGACCGAGAGACTTGCAAAATACGGGCGCAACTGCTCATAGGCAGAAAACATAAGCCCTATGCTAAAGGCAGAGTTTACTACATACTTGTTATAGTCGCCTGCATCATACCAACCGTAGGGCGAACTAATGACAGTACCTGTAGGGCGCAACGGGGAAGCTGCCGAGTTATGCACTAACACGTGAGTGTCAGGGTGTCCGACAGGCCTATTGTAGTCACCAGAGCCCTCTATTGCCACTCCTGAACGGATGAGATAAAACAAGCGCAATGAAGCGGTGGCAATCTCCTTATAAGGATGCTGACTTACACGGAAATCACATTGTTTACCGCCAACACTTATCTGGTAGTTGCCTGCTTCCGACAACTGACCGAGGTCAACGACGTAGCGGGTTTTCCCAGACCATGGAGATACCGCCTTACGAACAGTCTTCGGTTTCAGAACTTTTCCGTCAGGTGTCGTCACACGCAGTTTCCCTGCAGGGTTCATGCCCTCAATAACAACATATTTTTCTTGTTGGGGGTAACTGCCAACCTGATTACGACGGATTTCCACATCTTTCTTGGCATGAACAGCTACTACAGACAGTAGCGCCATCACCATTACTGTTCCTCTCACTTTTAACATAGCCAATAGAGTTTTCGCTATCAACAGGAATAATTACTTAAACAAATGAGGAATGAACTCATGGAGTCCACGACGCCAAGTGAGGAACTCATGGCCAGTGCCCTCAGATACAGATGAGTCGACCTTGATGCCCAGTTCGCGCAGGCTGTCGACAATGGGTTGGCTCTTGATGAAGTCGTCCGAGCCCCAGTTCATATACATATAGTGAATCTTCTTGTTGAACTCTTCTGCATTAGCGAAGACACCGTTGTAGGCGGTCTTCACGTCGAGGCCGAAGATGGCGCCGCTGAAGGTTCCGAGCCATGCGAACTTGTCGAGGTTCTGGAGCACGACGTCGAAGGTCTGGTGACCGCCCCAGCTAAGTCCTGCCATAGCACGGTTCTCACGGTCGCTCTTCGTGCGGAAGTTGGCATCGATGTAGGGAATGAGGTCGTTGAGCAGCACGGGATAGAACGAAGCACCATACTCGCTGCGTCCGGCCTGGTTGTTGCCGCCACCGAAGGGTTGCTTGATGTCGCCGCTCTCCATCACCACGAGCATCGGCACTGCCTCGCCCTTGGCAATCGCGTTGTCCATGATGTGCTGCATCTTGCCCTGAAGCATCCAACTGGTCTCTCCCTCGCCCATGCCATGCTGCAGATAAAGCACAGGGTAGCGCTTCTTGGCGTTCTTTGCCAGCTCATACTCGGCAGGCGTATAGACCAATGCATGGCGCCATTCGCCGAACTTGGAGTTGGGACTGTGATAGTAGATGCTACGCACCTGTCCGTGAGCGATGCCCTGCTGGGGACGGTAGTAGTCGCCCTCGGGACCTTCTGGAATCTCGATGCCGCCCGACTCGCGGTTGCAACCGAAGAAGGTCTCAGAAGCTGGGTCGATGAAGTTCACACCGTCGATATTCATGAAATAGTAGTGGAAGCCCACAGGGAGCGGGTCGGTCACAGCCATGAAGACACCATTGCCCTGAGGCTGCATCTCGTACTTCTTGCTGCAGACATCGACGATAATCTTCTTGGCCTGAGGAGCCTGGATGCGGAAGTAGGCACGGCGCTGGCTGTCCACTTTCGGGAACTCGTTGCCGGGCACATTACACTCGCCAGAGACAGCGTCGGCAGGCACCTCAATCTTCTTGATGGCTTCGGGCAAGTTCTTCGGGCGCTTGGGAGTGAAGCCAAGATGACGGGCCACAGCCTCACCATAGCGGCAACCCAACTCACGATAACCCGCTGCATCGAAGTGCAGGCGGTCGGGACCGTTGGAGCAGTTGTCGGAAGAGATGACCTGACAGGTGTGGATGGTCTGAGGCAGTTCGTCAATCTGTTTCTTGCAGCCGATGCAGACGCCCTTGCCGTCGGCCTGAACGATGTTGCCCACATAGAGGTTCACCTCCTCGGGCTTCAGCTGCAGGTCGCCACACAGGTTCTCATACACCTGCTTCACCATGCCAGCCCACTTGGGATCGCCAGTGTTGGTTTCGCCCTGGTGCATCAGGATACCCTTGATGACGCCGTCCTTCTGGGCCTTCTTGGCCAGCGTGACCAGACGCTCGTAGGGATTGTTGTCGTAGGCGGCAAGCATACTCTTCATCCAGCCTGGTGCTTTCTTCTCTGCATAGTCTTTGATGCTGTCGGGCAGGAATCCCTTGATGTCGATGCCACCGATGGCCACATGGATGACACCAATACGGATGTGGTCGGGCGTAGAAGCCACCATCGTGCGGCCGAACCAGTCGGCAGGGGTCAGACCCGTGTTAGCACGACAGAGCGGAGCCGAAGCCTCGCACCATTCACCCATCTTGCGGGCAGGACGTTCGCCGGTTTCGGGGAAGTCCACAGCGGGCATCAACAGGAAACGAGGGCCCGGACTTGCCAGATCAACTGCCTCGGGACGGGCATTGCCCTCCATGTTCGACTGTCCGAAACAGAGGAAGATGTAGAAATTCGGATCGGGATCGGCAACAGTCGTTTTTGCGGCCGTACGTGCCTTTGTCTTAGCTTTCGATTTTGTTTGACCGAAGGCAGCACCTGTGCCTAACAGCAAGATTGCCGTGATGGCAATAGTTTTCAGCATATTCATATTGTTTAGTTATTTGATTGTTATTGTCTTTCCGTCTTTAATATAAACTCCTGGCCTTAGTGCCTGATTGCTGACATCGCGGCCGTCAAGGGTGTAAATAGTATTATCGGCATCAATATCATCACTGTTAACAGTATTGATATCAGTAGAATAAGCAGCATACTGGTCATCGTTGCTCAGGAATACATCGTCAATGAGCAGGGTACCTGCCTTCTGACTATAAAAATCGACAATATAGACCTTAGCAGGGTCAACCTTACTTCCACTTTTATTATAGATCATCTTATTGAGGTCGATGGCTACTGTAGTCCTGTCTTCTATCTTCTCCTTATAGGGAGTACCGTTTACGCTGGTCGTACGATATACCCTTACTTCAGCATTGCTCGTCTGAGGTTCCTTCAACTTCAAAACCAAGAACTTGTAGTCTGACATATTGGCTCCATTCTTATAGAACCAACCAGCCTGTGCTCCAGCTGTAAGAGTAACAGAACGATTTGCTTCATCATAAGTAAGCTTTCCAGTAGAGCTTTGTAATGTCAAATACTCCTTTCCGAAGGGGAAGAAACGCACGTCAATATGAATCGTAGCACTGATTTCCTTTCTGGTAAAATCGGTATAGATAGCCTCGGCCGTCGTGGAAACCTCCTTTGTAGGCTGCATGACGCTACCATTAAATACGATATCGTCGCAACGGTAGGTCATATCCTTATCGACACTCTCCTTGTGACCGTCTTCATAGACTGCAGTAGCAGGAATGCGCTGCAGGTAGCCGGGAACAGTCATCAGGTTGTCGGTTATCTCCAGTTTCTTAACAGTATAGAACTTCTTCAAAGTAGAACCGAACTGATAGTCGGCATCGGCCTTCATGTCCACGCCCAGCACCTTGAGGGCTGCCTGTGCATAGCGCTTTCCAAGGATTCTATAGCCTTCTGCGCAGAAGTGCCAAGGGTCGGTGTGATTACCGTCGCAACCCTCAGAGCTGATGACATAGGAATTGGAAATCACCGACGGCATCTTAGCTACCTGCTCATTATGCATATAACAGGCATCACTACCATTCTCCTTACGCAGCGTCTCACCAACGAATAGCGGGATGTCGGCAGCATTCAGCCCTAAGTCCTTAAGAATATCATCATAGATTTTCTTCACCATGTTCGGCCAACTAGACTCATTGTTATTAGAACATCCTTGATGTAACAAAATACCCTTGATAACACCCACCTCTTGAGCTTTCTTCGCCATGTCAATCAGCCGTTTATAAGGGTTGCCGCCATAGTGCTGATTGGCCAAACCTGCAGAATAGTCACCTTTGGCTATTTCAGTCTTGTACGAGTCCTTGTCAAACATTTCTATTTTGCAGCCACCAATGGCTACCGGCACTACACCTATTTTTATATTTGAAGGCAGGGCAGCCACCATCGTACGTCCAAAATAGTCTGTCGGACCGAGATGTCCTGTCGGACTTACTAACGGGGGCACTGCCTTGTACCAATTGCCCTTGGTACGACTTGGCGAGCTAAAATTGCATGTTGCCAACAATTGGAAACGCTCATCGACGTCCACCTTGTCAACTGATTCTTCTTGGGCATTACCCTCCATGTTCGACTGGCCGAAACACAGATAAATGTAGAAATTAGGATCCACAGCAGCTGATGCGCTGTGGCTTCCAAGCAGCACACTGGCAGCAATAGCAAACGTTCTAATAAACTTCGTTCTTATCATAATCTTTTAGGTAATAATCACTCTACTTCAGGGATGATAGGGTCACCCATTGCCGAAGCCTCAGCATCAGCCTCGTCCAACTTGAACAGCATGAACTGCGGAGCTTCTGTCGTGCAGGGAGCCCAGCCTAAGCTATTGTCGTCAGCGCCATTGGGATCACCGCACTTTGCAAAGTTCGACCATGCCGTCAGCATCTTCTCCGACAAGTCCCAATCGCCCTGCGTCCAAGGACGCCAGCAGTGCTTCAGGCTCTTGAACACATACCAAAGATCACTGGAATGAAACGCACCCTTCAAACGAGCGGTCACCTCCGGATGACTGCCATCATCGGGCAAAGGACGGGCAAACTCATAAGCCCAGGCCTTACCGCCCTGTTGTTGTCGCACTTTACAGAACTCTGCGATGCCTGGAGCCATCGCCCCCATATCGTTCAGCGTATAGCCAATCATATATGGAATATCGGCAATGCTACCACTACGGACAGCTTCATCGAACGGTTTCAGCGATACATAGCCATCGACGATAGGACGCTGCATAAGAAACACGTCACTCTTCGTTACCATATTATATAAGGTAGGAATGGTATACAGTAATTCTGTCGAAGCAGCACGCAACTTCTCAAGATCGGTCAAGCCAGCCCAGTCCATTACCTTCTTGGTTTCAGCCTCACTCTCTTCTAACGTAGGATTATAAGTGAAGAATCGGTTCATCGGCGTGGCAGGCTTAGCCTCCTCACCATCCTTGGCAGGCACTTTGATACCACCGCCACTCATGATTACAGCCTTGTGGAACAGTCCTCTGGCCAAGGGCGACTCACAAAGGGTTCGTACACTGCCAGCACCGGCACTCTGTCCGAATATGGTCACATTGTCAGGGTCACCGCCAAACTGAGCTATATTGGCCTTCACCCACCTCAAAGACTGTATCTGATCAAGGATTCCATAATTACCACTGACATGGTTGGGACTTTCCGCCGACAACTCAGGATAAGTCATAAAGCCAAAGATACCGAGACGATAGTTGATAGTAACCAGCACCACATCCTTGGCTGCCCATTCCTGACCGTCAAACTCCGGTTCTGTTCCCCAGCCTTCACGATAGCCACCTCCATGAATCCACAATGCTACCGGCAACTTCTTGCCTACTTCTCCCGGTGCTTTCGTATAGACATTCAGATAAAGACAGTCTTCACTATAGGGAGCCTCGTCACCATAGCCCCACTCCGTGGCATAACCACCAGGATAGTGGACGGCCTGATAGCCAGGATGGCCAAAACGGTCGCACTGACGAACTCCTTCCCAAGCCACTACGGGCTGGGGCTCTTTCCAACGCAGGTTACCTATAGGTGCTGCGGCATAAGGTATACCCTTGTAAACAAACACACCAGGTAATTCTGTCTGGATTCCCTGAATCTGTCCTCCCTCAACAGACAGAACGGGACTTTGAGTCTCGTTGCTGTTGGATACGCATCCTGACATCAACGTCAGAAACGGCAGTAGCAATAATAGTTTCTTCATCTGTTTATGGTTTTTAGTTTATTATTCTAGGTTTTGAGGAATCCCATTAAAAGCAGTGCCCTCCCGGACAAATACAGGGATATGTCCTTTATCAACAGCTGTGGTCACCGTCTGTCCACCAGCATAATGTTTACCAGTACGATAGTCTTTCCATCCTTTCGCAGACTTTGGCAGGTAGGTCTTCCATGTCGTTACCCCAGGCTCAGTCACTGGGCTGATAAGCAACGACGGACCGAACATATATTCATACTTCTGCTGTAAGGCTTCAGGATCATCGGCAAAATCAAAGACTAACGGACGCATCAGCGTATAACCCTCCTCGGCTATTCGCTTGGCGCATTTTTCAATATAAGGCTTCAGGAGATAACGCTCACGCAGACACTCGGCTATGATTGACTGTGCCTCAGGGCCATAGTTCCATGGTTCGGTGTTACTCATATAACCATGAACACGCATCAACGGCAGATACACTGATGTCTCAATCCAGCGAAGCATACGCTCAATATAATCCTGATTAGTATACTGGTCACCAGGCCGGAAGAATCCTCCTGCGTCATAGGTCCACCACGGCACGCCGGCAGCCTGCACCCCAAGGCCGGCAACAATCTGACGACGGAAAGTCTCCCAGTCATTTCCTACGTCGCCACTCCAAAGAGCAGAGCCATAACGCTGTATGCCAGGGAAGCCGCAACGGGTGAGGATCATGGGAGATTCTGATTTCCCGGAATATCCGGATAGCCCCTCATACACTGTCTTATTAACCAAAAGGGGATAGACGTTACGCACCTGCTCACCCGCCCACTTTCCGTTATTAACCCGGCGACCTACCAGATCGTCGTTTTCTGGCTCAGTAGCATCCTGCCACCAGGCATCAATACCTAGGGGAACCAACCGCTCACTGAAATTATGCCAATAAGCTGCAGCAGCATCAGGATTAAAGAAGTCTATCCAGTCTGTACCAGGAATATAATAGTCACTGGCCAGCATCTGACGTCCCACTTCCGAATTCTTGTCAATCTTCGACCAAACGGAAACCATCAGTCTGATACCCATGCGATGTAAACTATCTGTCAATGCTTTGGGGTCTGGATAAAACTGTTCATCGAAGCGCATAGAGTTCCAGCCGTACTTTCCCCAATACTGCCAGTCCTGAACCAAGACATCGACAGGAAGCTGTTCCTGACGGAAACGATTGGCTGTCTGAAGAATTTCCTCCGAAGAATGGAAACGTTCACGGCAGTGGATATAGCCTAATGCCCAGCTAGGCATCAAGGGAGCCGGACCTGTCAGTTCACGGTAGGTTGCAATAACTTCATCGGGAGATCCAATAAACACTGTATAGTCAACAGCAGTAGCCACTGGCGATTGGAACACAGTCTCGTCCGTCACCTTATTATAATATAGGACAGGGCGGTCGCCTTTCGACAACTCAGCGGTCACTACATGCTGCCCTTTCGTCAGAGGCACGATGGCAGAGGCCGTTGGCGGAAGCCATAGGTTCTGCATCTCTATGACTGTTTTACCATCTATACACAGGTTATGACGACGTGCCATTTTCTGCCCCACATCGAGCAACAAGGAATAGTTCCCGGATTCAGCAATGTCGATGGTTGCCTCATAACGGTTACGCTGGCGCACTTCTCGTTTTCCACCTTCGGTAGAAGTGACGTTCACCACCTCACTCTCCCCTACCCCGTCGCGTTGAGTCAGCTGTACGCTGAGGTCGGCAGGATTGAAATCCGTCAACCCGTAGTTATTCCATAACACGCCGTAACCCTTGCTCGATAGCAGCATAGGCAACGAGATTTGTGTATTCACCTGTGTCAGTCGACGCGACAGGCCACGGACATTGCTATAACCGTCCTGAAACTGTCCCAACCCGAAAAGGAACTCATCCTTAGGCGAGTCAAAAGCCAGCGTAGCCTTTCCGTCAGTCATTGTATGCCGCTTGGCCGTGAACACAATGCGTCCCGCATTGTTCTTCACTGTCAACACCTGACGACGATTGTCAACATCAACTTTAATATCAGCCGATGCCACCTCATCATGCTTAACGTAAAGCCAGTCGGGCAGGTCGTTTTTTGCCTGTCCTTCGGTATACTGAATACGCACAGCATTACGAGCCACAGTCGTTACCTGCAACTGCCCCTTCCCAAAAGGAATGGTCTTTCCCATTGTTGGCAGCACCAATGCCGACAGCATCAAGAGGCCCACCAAATGTTTCATCCTCAATATCATCTTACTTCAGTTTGCCAAACAATTCGTTTTTCTCAATGGTCCAATCCTTGCGCTTGCTGAGGTCGCAGTCCTTACCGACAAACATCTTTGCAGCCTTCTTGTCGCCCTTCAGCTGCCAGTCGAGCCAAGCCAAGGCAACGACGGTGAACTCACCACCGTGAGGCTGACGATAAGTACCGCCATGGCCAACAGGGAAGTTAGCAGCGCAAGCTGGTACGTGGCTGATACGGTGGAAGTCATCCATACCGTTGCCATACGCAATGTCGCTCTCACCACCGAGCAGGTACATGATCGGGGTGTGAATCTCATTCAGTTTCTCCTTCGGAGGCATGGGCATGCCACCCACGGCCTGACCTGCATTCTGCTGGTTGAAGAGTCCGCTGTTACAGATCATCAGGCTCGAAATGCGCTTGTCGGCACAATTAAAGAGCGTCTGCAAGCCACCGCACGACATACCAGCAACACAGATCGCGTTAACGTCCACCTTATTATAATATGGGGAATTAGGATCCGAATTCTGGGCAATAATCCAGTCGATGCTCTCAATTTGCTGTTCTGTGCGTGACATCGGGCCACGATAAGGTTGGTCGTCCATGGGGATGAAGCCCGTAGCCAGTACGATATAGCCGTTAGAGGCAATCTCATTGAGGAAATTGATGTGCTCCCAAGGTGAGTTGGTACATGCACCGTTACCCCAGACAAGTACGGGCAACTTCTTATTTGGGCCGAAAGGCTTGAGGTCCTGTGGCAGGATAACTGTATGCTCAGGCAGCGTAGGCTCTTCTTTCATGATAGCCTTATAAGCACCCGTACCACCGTCCTCGATAATACGCGACTTGGGTTCACCAGCAGCGGCACCACCACGAACGCTGTTCAGGAAGTTGACCATCTTCTTTAAGTTCTCCTCACCGTACATGCCCATGCCGTGACCACCCTCAGGCACAAACGTTGCCTCGGACTTCACGCCGGCATCCTGCAGCTTCTCGAAGAACATCTTACCCTGACAACAGGGCACCACATTATCCTTCTCGCCGTGGAAGATAATGACGGGCGGGTCGTTCTTGTCGACATAATAAGTGGCACTCAGGCTCTTGTACTTGTCGGGTTCCTTGGCAAGCTTCGAGTCGAGCAACACGTCTTCAGGGCTATTCTCACCCATCTTCATGCCTTCGCCGCAGTCCATTGCCGTCAAGTCAACAGGCCCTGACCAATCGCAGGCTGCATTGACGGTCGACGACTGGTTGGTGTAGTTACCCAGATTACCCTCGAGGTCGATGTCGACAGTTCCCACCTTCGTCTGCTTTGTTCCGCTTGTAGTTGCAGCCGTCGAAGCGAGATGACCACCAGAAGAGAAACCGCTGGTGGCAATGAAACTGGTATCGAACTTATACTTTGCTGCCTCTCCACGCACGAAGCGGATGACGGCACGGATGTCATGAATCTGGGCCGGCCATTTGGCATCCATACTGGAACGATGGTTAGGACATACAACGGCATAACCGGCATCCAACAGCGCCTTAACAATGGTACCAAGATCGGCAGCGCCCTTGCTGTTGTTACTGAACCATGCACTTCCATAGATGTGGATAACCACGGGATAGCTGGCCTTTTCCTGCTTGGGCAGGTAGATGTCACACGTATGGAAAGCCTTGTCGTCACCGGCATAGTTCACATCTTTCCACTCTTGCGATGTCTCAAGCTTTGCCTGTTGCTGGAAACCACCAAAACCTCCAAAACCGCCCTGCTGAGCAGTTGCAGCAAGTGTGCTGGAAGCAACAAACATTGATAATAAAATCTTCTTCATGATGATAGGTTTAATAGTCGTATTATTTAAATTGCCACCAGTCGAGGCGTACATCGCCACTGGTATTACTGAAGCAAATATAAAGATCATGCACATCAGCAGCGCCCTTTACCTTTGCAGTAAAAGCGCGATACTTGTCAACAGACCCGGTGTTTGTAATGGTACAAGTACCGATAACGGGACCTTCCTGACTGTCTAAACGCAGCGTTATGGAAGCTGAGCCGGTAGCCGCTGCAGTGATAGCAAACGACTTGGCACCCTTGCCAAAGTCAACGCCACGCAGACGGATATACTCATTATCATTCAGGTCAAAAATATACATATTACGTTTTCCGGTAGACTCGGGCATATCCTTGACGACACCGGTGTTCTCAATGCCCATCTTGGCCGACTTCAAACCGAAGCCCCAGTTCATTGTCTCGGCCTCCACACGCTGATAAGGATTGAGCCACTGGAGCTGTTTCATGGGTTCCTGGTCAAGCCAATAAGGAATTTTCTGAATCGTACCATCGGCATTATAGGTAATTTCCTGTGCCGAGACGGTGCGACGCTCATGGTGTACGAAGGTCTCGAGGTGCATCAGGTCGTAGTCCTGACCGAAGACATAACTATGGCCCTTGAAGTCGCAGATGCCAGGGTGGTTACCGCGGTCGCGCTGCGTGGGTTCCATAATATAACCCTTCCACTCCCATGGACCTGTAGGAGAATCGCTCATGGCATAGCCAAGGGCTTCAGGACAGCAGGTGGTGGCATAGCCGAGGTAATAGTGCCCGTTGCGCTTGTAGAGCCACGGACCTTCCTGATAGTTCTTCACTGCCCAGTTGGCCTTCTCGCTCCACGGTGCACGGAGGTTAATTTTCGATCCTTCCTCGTTGACGGGACGCATCTTGCCGTCCTTGGGATTCAGCACGTAGATGTCGCCTTGGGTCGAAATCATGTCTTTGTTCAGCTTAGTATAGTAGACATGGGGGTTGCCCCAGTACATGTAGGCTTGACCGTCATCATCGGTGTAGACGGTGGGATCGATGTCGTCCCAATGCTCCTTCTGCCATACCAGCGGTTCGCCAAGGGGATCTTTAAACGGACCGTAGGGCGAATCGGCAACCAAAACGCCGATGCCGTGACCATGTAGCGGTGCATAAAGGTAATACTTGCCATCGCGCTCGACAGTCTGGATAGCCCAGGCGCCATTCTCACGGCTACGCCAAGAAAATTCCTTCAGCGAAGCCACTGCACCGTGCTCAGTCCAGTTTACCATATCGGTAGTAGACCACAACAGCCAGTCGTACATGAAGAAACCTGCAGAGTTCTTCTCGTTCAGGTCGGGAATGTCCTCGGGAGAAGCATCATGCGACGTATATAAGAACAAGGTGTCGCCAACGACCAGCGGTGAGGGGTCGGCAGTGTACTTGGTCTGGAATAGCGGCATGTTCACCTGCTCCAGTCCGCGCATCTCCCACCAGTCGAAATTGAAGAGCTTCGGTCCCTTGCGTCCCTTGAAAACGAGGTAGAGATCAGCCGTAGCAGGCAGGTCAAGACCTGAGATAGTACGCGTAGGAGCATTGATGTCGGTAATGGTAGAATAGTCTAAGTCAAGAGTAATAGTCTGCCACTTCTCCCATCCGCCTGTACCAGGCACGTCCAAAGTGCCAAGGAGTTTTCCTCCAAGACTATCGATACGGATTTCTATCTGACCACCACGCAGACCACTGGCCACACGAGCCGTGAACGTACGAGGAACCTTCTTGCTGAAAGCCACGTTCTGCAACTTGATATAGTCACCATTGTAAATGTCAGTCACATAGACACCCACCTCTGCGTTCTGCTCAGTCTTGATGCCCTTTGAAAAAGCCATCGTCTCGGCCTCCACCTTTCGGAAAGGGTCAAACTCGGCCACAGGCTTTACGCCCTCATCAGTAGGCATGATGGTCGGGAAGGAACCATCGGCATTATACTTGAATTCTTCGACAGCTACGCTACGGCCAAACCCACCACCACCTGGCAATTTACCTGTATGGTAAAAGAAATAGGAGTGTCCCATAAAGTCGGCCACGCCACAATGGTTAGTGAATGATCCTGTGTCGCTAAGCGGCATAATCTCGCCGGCATACGTCCAAGGACCCGTGGGATGAGGAGCTGTACTGTACGAAATATGCTCGGGCACCCCACCAGCAGCATAGAGAAGATAGTAGGCCCGGTGGGAGGGGGCTTTCATGAGCCATGGTCCCTCCACATAGCTGTCCTTATACTTCTTTCCTTTCTCACGCTTATTCATGGCAGGCGACCCGAAGGCCTCCTCGGTCATGTCGAGACGTCCCAGCTCACCGCTGTAGGAGATCATATCCTCATTCAGTTTCAGATAGTAGCACTGAGGGTTACCCCACATCAGCCACGCCTGACCGTCATCGTCAATCATCACCGTGGGGTCGATATGGTCCCATGAACCATTCTCAAATAGCGGTTTGCCAATAGCATCGCGGAAAGGGCCAGTAGGCGTGTCGCTGACAGCTACACCAATAGCCATACCTCCTGACAGGCGGCTGTGGGCACAGATATACCAGTAAAACTTACCATTGCGCTCGATGGTCTGCGAGGCCCAGGCTCGGTCGTCGGCCCAGGAGAAACTCTCAAGAGCGAGCGGAGAGCCGTGGTCCTGCCAGTTCACCATATCCTTTGTTGAGTAAACGCGCCACTCCTGCATCCAGAAGAAGTCGGCATTATCTTCGTCATGACCGGTATAAACATACATCGTACCGTTGTGTACCATCGGAGCGGGGTCGCTCGTAAACCAGGTCTGCACGAAAGGATTCTGAGCCGAGAGCCCCACAGAGGCAGTCAAGGCCAGCATAAGGTTTAAAGTTCTGCTTTTCATTATTCTAGTCTTTATTTCTGGTTCACTACAAACTTCCGGCCATTGGATACATAGACACCGGCAGGGAGTTCATTACGTTTCTCGAAGGTTCCCACCTTTACACCTTGCAAGGTATATACATCATTCGATACTTCAGGAACAGTCTGAACAGGAACGACAATAGCCGTAGGAGTCATCTTCGAATAGTCTTCGTTATTGGTCAGGTAGACATCATCGACCACGGCCATGCCATTACCATTTCCCCAGATAGCTACATTATAGACCTGACTGGCATGAATGGTCTTGTTCTTATTTGTTCCCGTAGTATATTTGGAATTCTTCAGGTCAATGACCATTCGGAGATTATCGCCAAACTTTTCCGAGGCATAGCAGTAATTGGCATTCAGAGACTGGTTCATGTACAAAACTACATGAGCATCACACGAATTCTTCTGCTTCAGCTTCACCACCAAATAGCGATAGCCCGACATATTGGTTTTCTGGCCAAACCTCCATCCCACGATACCTTCCGGACCTGGACGGAAGATCTTGCTGTTGCTCTTAACCATAAAAAGACCTGAGACGTTTTTGGGATCCATCACACAGTCAATATACTGGTTATCCAAAGGGAAGTAGCTCGTAACAACCTTGAACGTTGTCTTCACTTCATTTCCCTTGGGATCAATATAAGTGGCTGTCACATGAGCCTCACCCTCTTTCACACCCAGCAAACGGTAACCATCTACGGTTGCCACATCGGTATTGTCGCTTTCATACTTGACCTTTGTACCCACTTCGCGTTTACTGCCATCCTTGAAATTGGCCACTATGCGCATCTGCTTGCTACCTATAAGCTTGCTGGCGTTCACCATCAGGTTGATGCTAGTAGCTTCCGGTGTCAGTGAGGTACAGGTTACATGGTCATCAGAGCCCTCATTGTCGGCATGAGCCCAGTCCACCTTATAATAATCAGCATACCAGTCCCAGCAGGCCTTGGCACAAGCCTCGGGATTACCGCCGAATGCAGGTGTCACAACACCGTTCATCATCTGATCCAAATCTATGAAGTCGTGGGGGTGCGTCAGCGTCATCGAGATATTCTTGAATCGGTCGAGCATAGCCTTGTAGGCCTTGCCCCACTTCGACGTCGTTGCAGTAGCCCAAGTGCCGAGATTCTTATAAGTAGGCTGTCCCATCTCGTTATAATGATCAACCTCTTTCGGTTCCTTGATTGGGCTCCAGTCCACCTCACTGATGAAGATGGGGTTAGTATCTACCACAGGAACAGCATCATGGAAGCTGTTAATCTTGGTTGTGGAATTTGCATTGTCGTCACTAGTATTATACCATCCAGGATAGTCGTGTACGGCATATCCGATATTATAACCCTGAACAGGATTACTCTTATAGTTCCTGTAGTTCGACTGATAACCTGTTCCCGGCACCCAGATAACGCCCGTAAAGCCATTAGCACGGATACGGTCGACAACGGGCTGGAAATAGTCACGCATAGCTGTAGCCGTGTTATTACCGGCTGCGTTATAGATATTGATAGGCTCGTTGGCCAACTCCAATCCTATCTGTCCCGAATATTTCAGCACAGAATCATTCTTCGAAACAATATCCCACACCTCCATCAGATAAGCTTGATAGTAGTCGTAAACCTTCAGATTCTTGGGACTGCTACCATTCAAATCTCCAGGACATACCCCCGGCGGGCGCATCACCACATACATACCATGGTTCATGGCCTTTTTTGCCAAGGGGAAGAAAAGCTTGTTCAAATAGGTTCTCAGACGTGATGCTTGGAAGTGCTTGATGTTCGACTCACCATCACATTCTGCAGGCTGAACTTTGGCTGCAGGATAGGTATAGGAATTATTGTTAGTCCAAGCAGGCTCCAAATGCAGACGGAAGATGGTGCACTTGGTCTGCTCCAAGGCCGTAAACATTTTCTCGAAATAATCCAAACAGCGGTTCATGCCGGCATCATCATAACTCCACCCCCAACGGCCACCATTGAACCAGGCACTCGGCGTGTCCATCACACCATGGAGTACCACATGATTGCCGTGCGTATCTACCAGCCACTTTCCATCTACATGCAACTCCGGCAGGGGCTTCACTCCCTGAGCTGCAACTCCGACAACCATCATCAGGGCTGCCATAACACTCATTAATCTCTTTTTCATCATTTATCTATTATCTTCTAACTATTCTAACTTCTCTAACTTCTTTAACTTCTTTAACTCCTATTACCTCACATACACCTTTCTGCTTTCTCCATTGGCAGAAACAACAATGTTCAAGCCTTTCTGCAGCGACTCACGACGCACACCGGCAACACTATAAATACCAGCAGGCAGAGACGCGGTGGGCGAAACTTCATGGATATCCGTCGGTATCACGATGTTGACCCGACAATCTACCAGCAGATATTCGGTATAACCGCCGCCTGTGCTCTGGAACTGGACAACATAATTACCCTTCTGTGTAGTTTCGAACTCCAGCTCATAAAGTTTAGCCGACGACAGGTTAGCAGCACTGCTCTTAACTGCATCAGGAGCAGCGGTAAGATTGGTCATCGAAGCAACGACCTTGCCGCTTGGATCAATCACATTCACATTATACTTCGGACTGCCACTCCACGCAGCCATTGCCCATGTCAGTTTATATTTCCCGACTTCGAGTTTCAGGGGATACCCCGTCAACCGTCCAAGCTCAGCCGAGGTATTGCGCCAATAGAGTGCCTTGCCCTGATAGCCGGTAAAGCCAGTCATCGTACGTGGACCGCTACTATTGCTCGTGGGATAGTTACGCACGCTGGTACCATCGGTGGTACGCCAACCCACGGGCAGGGCACCTGCCAATACATTACTGAAGTCGAGCGAATTGACAGAGGTCATATCTACGAAGACTGCCTTGACGGCGATATTGTCTTCCGGCATCACCATCTGACCTCCATTACCGTCAGCCGACAGAGGCACCTTCAAGCCCATTGTGTAGAATACGGAATTCACCACCTGCAGTTCCTTCAAGCCATAGCCTGCATCGGGAACGGCAGTAAAGGTAACTATCTCACCCGCAGCAGCCTCGCTGACGCTGGGAACAATCTTTCCATGCTCCACCTCGCGAACAGTTACCTGGTATTTCTCCACGGGAGTCGTTACTGGTTCATACACAATCTGGTCAATCAACATATCGATACCACCGGTATTCGTCAGGATAAATGTATTTTTCCCTGCATTCAGCTTGGCGCTGACCTTAGCCTTCAGCCATTTGCTCACAGCCGTCTTCTCAATGCTTACCGTCTGCTTCGAACCATTGACGGTAACTGTAATATTGCCAGCTTTCGATGATTTGCAGTAGCGGATATAGATATTGTAGTCACCTTCTTGCTGCAACGTCAGCTGATGACGGAGTGCAGCACTGGTACTCGTACCAAGCTTGACATAACCCATGGCGGTAAAGTCCGACACATCAGGGTCACACCATCCGTAATGAGTCTGACTGATACCACTGATGCTCTTATTGTCCATGTTCTCTGCCTCAATGACAACCGGACCGACAAAGGGTTCTGGCTGCTTCGGTATAGGCAGGGCAACAGGCTGCATGGCAATTTCTTCATTGTTACGAACCTCGCTTCCACTACAGTTGATACGGATATTGACGGCACCACAATGCTTTACGGTGAGCTTATAGACACCTGCCTCAGCGTCGTATTTCTCAGTAGCGCTGGTAGTACCCTTAGCCGTAGCATGTTTCGTCATCACGTAAGTAGGCTTTTCAATGAAACCGTTGACAATCAAGGTATCGGTGCGTAGCGTCGTCGTATCGTTATAGGTCTTTCCGTCTCTCGTATAAGTACCGCGGCGGTAGTTGTTCAGATAGAAGGTAATGCTGTCTGCATATTCGCGCACCAGTCCACTCGACAACTTGTCATACTTCAGTTCCAGCGACTTGCAAGTATTATACTGCAGGGGGATGACCGCTACAGCACGCTTGTTCTTATTTAAATAGGTATAGGGGGTATAGGTCACCAACTGGTTCTTATAGCGCTCCACAAACAAGTCACCCGTTGAGACCACCGGATACTGGGCATTGAAATCGGCCACTTTCTTGGTCTGAGTGCCCCAGCGCGACGAGCGCTGCGACTTCTTCACCTGCACGGGGATTTTCTTGGCAGCATCATCATAGAGACCAATGACGATAGGGATGGCACCGTAGCGGCCCGTCTTCTTGAAGTAGCAGTAGTTGTCCATCCACTGGCCGTTGCCTCTGTTGAAAGGGTCAGTCTGCTTGTAGAGACCATCGTAGAGGTCACCCCAGGCAGCATACTTGTCCTCATCGCCGCCGCTGGTCACGTCGTTGACCACCACAACCTTGGTCTTATTGACGACCTCCTCACGAGTAGGGATATACATATTGCCTTTGACAATCTGGCGGAACATATCTACCCACACACCGTCGAAGTTGGGAATGGTGCCCCACTTGCGACACCTATAGCCGTCGACGGTCGTTGCCGACAGTTCCTGAAAGTCCTCCGTCCATATCAGCTCCGGTCCGTCCCACACGGCGCCACCATTCATGGCCGTCTGCTCCATCACCGTACCAATACCGGCAGCGGCAGGATAGACACACTTGTCCTCACCGATAATGTCGCTCGTAGCACCGTTCCAGCCACAGTTGTCATAGCGCACGCCATAGTTCTTAGCCAAACCTGAAATGAAAGGCCCCCACGTGACCGACTCATTGTTATAGAAACAGCTTGACGTGGTGTATTTATACAGCCAGAGAATAGCCTCAGGATAGTCCTTGCAGGCCTTCAGCAGGTCCTTGTTGCGCTTCATCATACCGATGGGGTTCAGTCCGTGACTCCAAATGTTGCCACAGAACGAGATGGTAAGGAAGCCTCCATACTGATGGTGCATGGGCACCAGCTTGGCAAACAGCGCCAAGCGCGAAGTCTGCGACGAGGAGCACTTGTCACCTGGCTCATCGAAGCCCCAGAACTGCTCGGCATAGTTCCAGCCCAGGAAGTTGGGATAGTTCTTGAAGAAATACTCGAAGGTTTCCAAGTCGTCATCTTGAATATGGGTCTTTCCTCCCGAAGCAGGCTGACAAGTGAACCACATGTTGTTGAGCTGGCAGACGGAAGCCCACGACTTATAGGTACGTACGGCATTTCGCGGCATGTGGTACATATTAAGCTCGGTGTTGTATCTGCACGACAGTGACAGGTTCATGCAGACGTAGGGCTTGATATCAGCAGGTATCAAGTCAATAATTTTCTGAGGGTCGGCATTGTTCCACACATCCACATGAATCATCCACATGGGATGTTGTGAATCAACAGGGCGTCGCAGCTGTGCTTCGCTAGTCAATAACGAGAAGTGAATAGTGAACAGTAATAGGGTAAAGAGTTTCTTCATTATAGTTTGCTATTGATATTTCGGTGCAAAGATAATAAAAAAACGACAAACCGAACTCTGTCGTTCGTTTCAGATGTATACGACAATTGTCTCAATTTATAACATACCACCCTGCAAATATAGCAAAAAAGAGCCGGAAGTTTTGCACTTCCGGCCCATTTTTATCAGAATGATTAGTTAATCATCTTTCAGGGAAGATTACTTCACGATCTTCTCGGTAATGATAGTACCATCGCTCATGGTCTTCTTCACGATGTTAACACCCTTCTTAGCAACGGGGAGCTGAACACCGTTGATGTCGAAGAACTCGACAGACTTCACAGTAGCAGCAGCGGCAGCAGCGTCAACAGCGTCGACGAAGTCCTGATACTCCTTAGAGTAGTCAGCACCGGCTGCGGGACCCGTCAAGAAGATCTTCACGTAGTCGAACATGAACTGAGAGTTGTTCCACTTCACACCAAGGGTAAGGTTACCATCAAGAACCTCAATGTCAGTGAAGATACAATCGTGACGACCAGAATACTGTCCGTAGTTATCCAGAACCTCGCTGGCAGCGAACTCCTCGGGAACTTCCTGACCATCCTCATAGATAGGAGTATCAGAAGTCTTCACGTAAGCACGGTTGAAGTCCTTCTTGGCTTCCTTATCGGCTTTCTGCTCCTCAGTATCTTTCTCCTCATCAATTGCGAAGCTTGAAGGAGAAGACCACTCAGTAGCGTTGATAATCACCTTGTAAGTACCAACGGGCAGGTTTGTGATAGTCTGCTCGATACGGTTGAGGTTGAAGTACTGCGTGATACAGAGATCCTTCGGCAGACCATCGATATCACCAGGATATGCACCATTCCACATGTTGGTCACACCAGGAGCGTTATTGCCGTCAACATCTTCCCAACCCGGGCAGTTGTCACCTTCAATAGTAGCACCATTCTCCTTCCAAGCATAGGTGTTCGGGTTCTTCACGAATACGGTAAAGTTATACTCAGGAGTTTCTTCCTCATATGTCTCCTCATTCACTGTTGCGGGGAACAGGTCCTCACCATTCTTCATCTTGGTATAGAAGTCCATCGTGAGACGATTCATAATCTTGCTAGACAGATTGTCGTCGTCAGTAACAGCATTGTTACCAGCAACAACCAGTTCGTCGTCATCAGCGGCACCAAGCTGCTTCATACCCTCAACACCCTGACGGATGCGGTCAACGAGAACCTTCACACCTACGTCAGATGAAGTCTTAGACTCACCCTCGGTGAACATACGGCCAGCAGCAGTAAGCTTAGCAGTAATCTTCTCGTTAGCTTCCTTCAGCTGATCATTGCCAGTCAAAGCATTAGGAGTATAAACTTCCTCTTCTACCTCAACACCGTCTTCACCGATAACCTTCTGAGTGGTAACAGTACCATACTCATCACGGAAGCCCTTCAGCTCCTGGAAGAGATCCATCTTCTCGAACTTAGAACCGGTATTGTCGACAATCAGAGCCTGAAGCTTACCAGCGTTATCATAATAGGTGTCAACCAGATTCTTGTGGTCACCCATAGCAGAGGTCAGAGCCTTCAGCTCGTCAGCAGCATCGTAGTACTGTGAAGGACCAGTGTAGTTCTCCTTCTCAGCCTGATACTTCTTAATGGCATTGTCCAGAGTCTCGAAGTCGATACCATGGTGACGCTCGTCGTCGTTAGCCTCGCGAGCAGCCACAGCAGCAGCCAGAGCTTCCTCCAATGCAGCAGTCTCCTTCACACCAGCAACGTCGGGCGTGTAGCTTACACGTACATTAGCCAGCATCACATCGTACCAGTCATTGTCAGCAGGTGTACCCTTATCATCCTTACAGATCACCCACTTGATGACATAATTGCCATCCTTCTCAACAGAGAACTGCTCGTTGAATACGGTAGAGTTCTTCACAGCATTGCTAACGCTCTCATTGAGGTTAGGAGCAGCAGTCTTAGAAATCATCTCGCTTTGTACCTTACCATCAGCATCGATGACCTGCATCTTGATATAGCCTACGCTATGACCATTACGAGTACACCAGAGAGCCAGGTTGAACTGAGCATCATACTTCTTACCAGCCTTCAGTTCCAGAGGAGCATCCTCCAACTCACCGTAAGACAGATACCATGTACGCATATACAGAGCCTTGGTGAAGTCACCACCGTCGGGCAGTACACGCATACGAGCACCAGAACCATAACCAGAAGCATTTGTGCGCTGTTCAGGAGTCTCACCGTCGGCATAGAGGATGAAGCCAGCAGGTACGCCACCATCGGCGCAATCGTTGAACAGGCTGACAGGAATCAGCTCCTGAGCAACATCGGTAGGATCAACCTCAACGGGACCTACGCTGATAGTGAACGATTCAGTGCCATAAATACTTTCATCGAGGGGCTCCTCGGGGAAGATCTTGTCAATCTTGATGGTGTGCTTACCCTTAGCCAGGAGACCATTGTCGGTACGAGTCAGCTTAACAACCTTAGCAAAGCCCTCGGTAGCAACTGTCAGAGCCTGGTTGTCGATCTTAGCCTGAAGCTTTGCGCAGTTAACTTCCTTATCGAAGGTTAACTCAAATTCAGAGAGCGTGTAAGGCAGGTTGAACGAATTAGCCTCAGGATTCGACTTCATCAGGGTAGGAGTTACGAATACATAAGCATAGGGATCGCCGTCCGTAGCAGCCTCGTCCTGTTCAGCAGTACCGTCGTAGTTAGCAACAGCAGAGCCAGCGTTACTACCAGAGGTGTAAAGCAGATGGTATGCTTCGTCAGCAGGATTGATGAAAGAAACCTGTACAGTAGCACCATCCTCGAGGGGTTCCTCAGTGAAGATATAGAACTTTCCGTCATCCCATCCTTCGAATGAGATCACCTCTTCATCATTACTCAGTGCCTTACCATTCACAGTTACCTTATAACTATTCTTGGGGAAGAGCACACGCTTTACGCCCTGCTTCTTGGCAAGGTCAGCAATGTTGGTATCGAAACCAAAGTCAATCTTGATAATATCCTGATCATAGATAGAACTTGCACCAAACTTATAAACCTCGAACTTGATGTTGTCGAAGAAGAAGTCGATATCGTTCGTACGATCCTTACACAGGTTGAAGGCAATAGAGTGGAAGTTACTCTTGTCTTCGTCATCCTGTGTAGCCCAATTCTCAGGAACTTCACCTTCCCAAGTATAGGTTTGCCACTCAGTAGAGATAGGTAGAGGATTAGCACCAATACAATTATAGAAAATGTAGCAGCTGGGGGTACCATGAGCCTGTGCATCGACTTCAGCATTACGGCTTGCGCAATAGTCGAAGGTTACGCGAATCTTAGCACCTGTGGGCAAGTCCTCAGAAGCATTGATCCAGAACTGAGCGTCCCAATCCTGAGAAGCATTAGCCTTAGCGGTAACCCTAATACCACGGCTACCATCTACGCCCACGCCATCCTCTGCGATAGAAGGAAGTACTTTACCAGCATTCTCATTCTCAGAATCATTAGTCTTTGAGTAGAAACCGACCTCTGTTCCAGGCTCAATACCGATATAAGTCATGTCAACACCATAGTGGGTCTCGGGGAAGATACTGCTTTCATCGGAACCTTCCAGATCGCCATTCACAGTCATGTTGATCCAACCAACCTGCTGAGCAGCAGAAGCCTTCTCAAGCTCAATCTTGTGGACAATCACCTGCGTGTTATAGGCAGAGCCCTTAATAGCCTGCATATAAACATATCCATACTCCTTCTTAATCTTCAGCAGGTCGATAACATAAGTACCGTCCTCCAACTGAGAAACATAATCAGAATTGGCAGGAATAATCAGGTCAACATCCTTTCCATTCTCGTCCTTAGTACGGTTGATGAAGATACGAGGAGTAGAACCGTTCAGGTTACCTTCACCATCGCATCCTTCCATGTTGACATAGAGCTTGGAATAAGCACCAAGGTCAATACGGTTGTTACAACCAGCATCGCCAATGGCGCAGCCTGAAGGTGCGTCAATGACGTACGCAGCCCCAGCAAGAGCTACAGGTACAGACTCTGCACCCCAGCCATCGCATGAGTAGAAGTTTGCAGCGAGCAATTCCTCTGTCAGCGGAATACGTTCTCCTGCACTTACGTTTACTGCACCGAGTAGCAGAGCTACCAATGCAAGCATCATTCGGTAAGTTTTTTTCATGTTGTTTTTGTTTTTAGTTAATAAATAAATAGAAAATGGTTTCGATTTTGGGTGCAAAGATAAAACCATTCATCGAGAAGTACTTTGTTGTTTGTCTCATGTACTTTCGTTTTTGTAAAAACATCAGAAAAAGCGAGTATAATGGGAGAACTACGAATAATGAAGCCCAAAGTTTACCCGGACTAAACTAAGAGTTTACCCGGACTAAACTGAGAGTTTAGTCCGGGTAAACTATAGGTGCTATCAGGGGGCAGGTTATCCTACTCTCCCTCCCGCTCAATATACTCTGAGGGCGAAACGCCGAAGTGCTTGCGGAAGATAGTAGAGAAGTGGGCCAGGTTGGAGAATCCTACGGTGTAGGCCACCTGGGTGACATTGATCTTCTGCTCCCTCAGCAAGCGGGCAGCCTGCTCGAGACGGATATTGCGGATAAACTCGCTGGTGGAGATGCCTGTCATTTCCTTCATCTTGCGGTGAAGCTGTGCGCGGCTGATGCCCACCTCCTGAGTAAGCATGTCGACGTTGAAGTCGCTATTGCTGAGATTCTTGTTCACAACCTTCATGATGCGCTCCATCAGCAGCTCGTCGTTGCCCTTCACCTCAGGCTGCTCCACGAGTGCGGCCTGCTGCTGGGCACCGCTGTACTTGCCCTTCAGGCGCTGGCGGTTGTGAATGAGACTCTCAATGTTCATGTGGAGCTCTTCCATATCGAAGGGTTTGGCCAGGAAGGCATCGGCACCGCGCTCCAGACCTTCCAGACGGTTGGCGACATCGGCCTTGGAGGTAAGCATGATTACGGGAATATGGGATATGTTGATGTTGGTCTTGATCATGCGCAGCATGGTGAAACCGTCCATCTCAGGCATCATGACGTCGCTGACAACAACGTCGTATTCATTTGTAAGCAGCTCCTTCAGGCCATCCTTACCGTTGCAGCAGATGCCGAACTTATAGTAACGGCCCAGCTCGGTAGAGATATAACGGCTGATTTCCTGGTCATCGTCGACAACGAGTACCCGATATTTGGAACCAGGCGTGACAACTGTAGCAACAGAAGCAGCAGCCTGCTGAACCTGCTGAGGCTCTTCAATCTCGGCAGCAGTCAGGTGGTTGCGTCCCAGAGGCAGGGTGACCACGAAGCTGGTGCCGCGCTCATCGCTGCGGTTGCGGGCGGTGATGGTGCCGTGATGCATATCGACAATCATCTTACAGAGGTTCAGGCCGATGCCTGTTCCTGAGATGTGAAGGCGACGGGAGTTGCGGCCCTGATAGAAGCGTTCGAAGATGTGGCGCAGGTTGTCGCTGTCGAGCCCCACTCCATTGTCAAGCACCTCCATGCGCATCTGCTGATCGTCAGCCTTTAGGCTAATTTGGATGGCACCGCCATCGTAGCTATACTTGAAGGCGTTGGAGAGCAGGTTGGTAATCACCTTGTCGAACTGACTGCGGTCAATCCAGACGGGGAGCTCCTCAATACCGTCGTGCACGAACTTAAAGTCAATATTGCGCTCCTTGGCGTTATAGTCGAACATCTTGTAGATGCCCTGAATGAAGCCAACCATATCGGTTTCCTCACAATGGAGCTGCATCTGCTGCTTGTCAATCTTACGGACATCGAGAATCTGGTTGACGAGGTTGAGGATGCGGGTGGCATTATGCTCAATGGTATCAACGTCGCGCATGGCCTCCGTCTGCTCATTGCTCAAACGGCGCTTCAGATTGGTAAGCGGAGACATGATGAGGGTAAGCGGAGAACGGATATCGTGGGTGGCGTTGATGAGGAACTTCATCTTCTCTTCGTTCAGCTGCTCGGTGGCCCGGCGACGCATGGTCAGGAAAATATAGGTGGCGAGCGAGGCCAGCAGGACGAAGTAGATGAAATAGGCCAGCATGGAACGATACCACGGCGAACGGACGGTGATGACAATTACCTTCTCGGGGGTATAGTCGTTGCCCAACTGGGCACGGACGGCTATCCGATAGGAACCAGGACGCAGATGGCTCAGCGTAATCTCATTTTTCCCCTCGGGATTGCGAATCCATTCGCTGCCGTTCACACGATACTCAAAGGTAACGTTCATGGGGTTGTCGAAGTTGAACTGAGAGAAAGCCAGCGTGACAGTATGGTCGAGATAGCTCAATGTGAAGTAGCTGCTCTCGTAAACCGACTTCTTGGTAACCTGCACGTCATTCAAGACGGTACGCGCATTAACAGGCTGGTTTCCGACGTAGAAGGCCGACAACTTCAGGGAGTCGAGCGGAGGGGTATTCTTTTTCACAAAGGTGGGCGAGAATACGGTAAGACCGTCGTTGTTGCCAAAACAGATGAAATCGTTGTCGGTATGTATACCCACTCCGTAGAGATATTCCTTCTTGGTTAGGCCATTGCCATTGACATGGCTGCTGAAATTTTCCGCCTTGGCATCGTAATGCCATATACCCATGGAGGTGGAGCACCAGATATCGTGGTCGTTGGACTGTACGATATAGCTCACCGTCTTGTCGTTGAGCTGCTCACTATGGGGGAAGCGCCTAGTCTTACGTGTCTTTTGGTCATAGAGGAAAAGCCCTCGGTCGGTCCCAATGGCTACATTTCCGTCGTGCAGTTCACAGATGGAGAAACACATGATTTCGGGTAACAGCTGATTCCAACCATAAGTAAGGAAACGCTTGGTACGGGGATCAAAGCACGAAACACCTGAGGAGGTACCCATCCATATAACACCGTTTCGGTCGGAAGTCATGCACATAATCCAGTCGTTGCAGAGGTGACCTGTCTTGACGGTGTCCTGCCCGATATTACGGTAATTGCGCAACTCACCCGTCTGAGGATTGTAGACGCAGAAGCCACGCGAGAAGGTGGAGATATAGATATTGCCCTCGTCGTCACTGGTCATGTCGTTGAACTTATCGCAGTCGAAAGTCACCTTCAGCGAAGAAGCTCCAGTCAAGGGATCATAGGAATGGAGACCGTCGTCAGTACCCAACCAGTAACGGTGCTGACGGTCGAGGAAGATGAATTCTACGGCATCGGGAGCCTTCGGATGAGCCACTACCCTACCCTGGGCATTGAAACCGTAGACGCCAACACCCTGAACAGTACACCAGAGAATGCCGCCCTTACCCTCACAGACAGAGGAGATGGAGGAACCTAAGTTGATGTTCTGGGCCGAGAAGCTCCACTGGCGGAACTGCATGGGACGCTGGGGGATAATGACCAGTCCCTTGCCCTGCAGACCAAGCCAGAGGTTACCGCTACGGTCGGGAAAGATGCTCCATATCTTGGCAGTATTCAGGTCGGTACCGAAGACGCTGGCTCCAAAACGCTCTAAGCGGCGACTGCCGCGAGGTATCCAAAAAAGTCCATGCCCGCGCGTACCTATATATATATTACCCTCAGCATCCTTGGCTGCAGCACTCAAGAGCACCTCGGTTCCTGCAAGGCCGCTCATGTCGATGTCGGCTTCAGCCATACGGTTATTGCGATAAGACATAATACCCCTGCTACCGAAGACAAGCACCTCGTCAAGGAGCTCGAAAATGGTCTGCGGATCGCCCTTGGCCTCAAACTGCTGAAACTTGCCTGCCGACTTCATGATAACGGCATTCTCGTAACCGGCTTTCCAGAAACGTCCATGAGAATCCTCACAAACGGCACTATAATAATTATTGTTCTTGGCATCGGCAAACTCGTCAGACGCCTTCAGCTTACCATCGTGGTCGAGCACATAGGCTCCATAGCCGGCAGTGGCTACCAGGATACGCCCGTCGGCCAAGTGCAACAAATTGCTAATACGAGGGCGCACATCTTCAGGAAACGAATAGTGGACAAAGCCCTCCATGGCATCGTCGAAACGGTCGAGTCCATGATTGGTACCCACCCACAGTCTTCCCTTACGGTCAGACAGCAGACATACGACTGCATTGTCACAAATAGACCAAGGGTCGCTATCGTTGTGAAGAAACTCCTGAAACTTATAACCATCAAAACGGTTCAGGCCATAGTCGGTGCCAATCCATATACAACCATTCCGGTCTTGGCAGATGCTGGCAATCAAACCACTTGAAAATTGGTCGGAAGGAATATAATGACCCGTCTGACCTTGCACGCGGCCAAACGTTGCTAATAGTACCAGAAATAATAATAAGGTTCTCCTCATAGTTATGGTAAAAACTCGTTTACGGTTGCAAAGATATAAAAAAAATTACAAACCAAAACTTTTTTCCTTGTTTTTTTCCCTTTTATATTTGTTTCAAGGCCTAAAAAAGTAAAGCAGCCGCCGGTATTCACATACGGGCGACTGCTATCATTAGTTTTACCATAACTAAATCGTTTCTACAAAAACTAACTACTAACTATAACTACTAACTATAACTAATAACCTTATGATTCGCTAATATTGATGCTTTTTCTTGTTTACAGTGCAAAGATAAGCATTTTTCGATATATAAGCTATCACATATGTTTCGCTTCGTTTCAAATTTGTACAATGCACACTTTTTTATCGACAAAAGCAACATTTTAATCTTTTATCATCAAAAAAACTGCACTGGCCGCCATCAGGCAGACCAGTGCAGGCATAGAGGAAATCTGTTGCTATATCAGGGTTTGGGGAGATACCAATTCTCAGTATTCATTAACAAAGAACGGATATTGGTATCTACTTCACCATTACGGAGAGAGATAGGATCAGCCAAATATTCAGGTTTGCCACGGCGCAAGGCCACACGCATCAGGTCAAAGAAACGGTAACCTTCGAAAGCACCTTCCAAAGCCATCTCATTGACAATCATGTCCTCCACCAGGGGAATCTGGTAGTTGACGGTGTCGGCACGGGTAGCCTTAGGCTCTAACGGCTCAGGGAGACGATACAGCGTATCACACTCGGCCCAACCGCAACCACGAGAATGGATACCCATGGTATTTTCCTCTGTGAAGTTATCAACATCAAAACCAATGAGCTTAGCAGCTGCCGTGCGTTCTTCCTCATCAATATACTTGCTAACTGTCGTAGGATAAAGACCATACTTCAGTACAGCAAATGCCGACTGCGGATAACCGGCACGATTGAGGGCCTCAGCATAGCGGAGGTAGACCATGCTGACGCGGTAAAGCGTCACACCGTCAGAGTTGAACTTATCGATGCTCTGGCGCTCATTGCTAATGCGTGAAAAGCGTTCTTGGGTGCTGACATAGTTTTCATAGACAGTTCCGAAACGCAAGTCACCTGCATACTTGATGTCCTGAAGATTCTCCTTAGGAGCATAAATAGTATCAACCGACTGGTCAGCTTTGACATCAGCGATACAATAGTCAGGTTTGGATGAGAGCACATACATCTGCTTGCTTGGCATTACCTGGGCATAGCGCATATTGATGTCTGTGGAGTTGAAAATGTTATCGAGGTTACTGCTGATACCGTAGAACTCGTTTATCTCCATGGGGATATAGCACAGGCACTCATTTCCGCTGGATTCAAAAGAGAAAGAGTTATAGGCACTCCTAAATTCCTTGGTACGGTAGTCATTCCACTGGGCCTTAGATGTACCAGTGCGAACAGGATTTGTACGCAGAGCCAAGTAGTCATGATAGTACTGGGCAGCCTCCTCATAACGACCAGCCCAGAGGCACAGGTCGCCAAGCAAAGCACGGACAGGGATAAAGAACTTACGGGAATCCTGTTCATTGATTCGTCCATAGGTGGGCAGCTTGGTATCAACGTACGGTTTGATATCGTCGATAAAGTAGTTACAGATACCTACGATATCCGTCGGAGTCTTGTTCATAGCAGCCTGCGAAGCTTCCTCAGTAAGAAGGGGCTCCGTAATCAAGGGCACCTTGCCATACAATTGTGCCACCTGCAAGTAAGTCCAGGCACGGAAAGCCTTAACGACAGCATACTCGGATTCGAACACATTGCGGTCGTTCTTCACCAGGTCCTTGTTGACATTTGCCAGGAAATAGTTGCAGTTGTTGATGATAGCATAGTAGTCACTGATGCGATTATAGGCGTTCTGCACATCAATTTTAAACTCGCCGATGGCCTTCAAATCACTGGTTGCTGAAGCCGTAGTCTTTGTCAAGTCGCCACGCAACTCACCAAGAAGAACGGTACGGTCGGCAATGGTCTGCATCTTATAGATGATACCCATGACGCTATAGACACTATCCGTAGAGTTCTGCAGTTTGTTGTCTTCCTGGAACTCCACAAACTCAGAGTCAGTATCCATGAGGTCGGAACAGGAAGGGAGCAGTGCAGCGGCACCGCAGCAAAGCGAACCTGCAATAAGGAAATGTTTTATACTTTTCATAATCTTCAATGTTCTAAATGATTCGTTCTTACAGGTTAATCTTCACACCGAGAGCAATGGAACGTCCAGAAGCCAGCAGGCCACGGTCGATTCCTTGTAACAATACATTGCCACTGACACCACAGTCAGGATCACCACCCAGATAACGGGTTACGGTAAAGAGGTTGTAAGCAGCACCCCAAAGGGTAATTCCCTGCAGATAAGTGCTCATAATAGGAATAGTGTAGCTCAGCGTGACGTTGCTCAAACGCAGATAGCTGCCATCCTCAATCCAACGGTCGCTGAAACGGCTATTACCCATCGGATCACCATAGCTGATACGGGGAATATCGGTTACCTGCTTTTCTGTCGTCCATCGGGTCAACAGGGCCGTCGTCTGATTATAGAAGCGGGAACCGCCCTCCAACAAGGAGCGCTGGTAGTTGTAAACATCATTGCCCAATGAGTAACGCATGGTAGCACCAAGTGACCAATGCTTCCAGTTCAGTTGGGTGTAGATATTACCATAGATGTCGGGATTGGGGTCACCGATGACGAAACGGTCTTCCTCATTGATAATTCCATTACCGTCTTTGTCGATGAAACGCATATCACCGGCACCGAAATACTCACGCTGGTCGCGGTCATTGACTTGATAAAGTTTATCAGCATCAGCTTCAGCCTGTGTGGAGTAAACACCAGCAGTCTTATAGCCATAGAAGACACCAGCTGCCGTTCCAACCTGAGAGAGTATGGTGGCACCATAAGCATTGGTCTCGAAAGCCTTATCATTATCGGGAAGAGCGGTAATCTTATTCACATAATGGCCGGCAGATGCACCGAGTTCCCAAGTAAAATCCTTCAAATTCAGCACTTTGATACCGAAACCAGCTTCAAAGCCTTCGTTCTCAAGTTTACCGTCATTACTCCAGTTCTCAGCCAGTCCACTTGTCCATGCCAGCTGGCGCAGGGTAAGCAGATTCTTGGTCCAACCCTTGAAATAGTTAAAGCGGACATTCAAACGGTTGTTAATGAAGTTACCTTCCAAACCGGCTGTCAGACGGCTGGTAGTCTCCCACTTCAACGCAGTATTGCCGATATTGCCAATAGACAAGCCGTCAACCTTCTGGGACAGCATATTGTTGGCCACGAAATAAGTCTTGGAGGCCGTATAGTCGATATTGTCGTTACCTGTGATATCAAAACCAACGTTCAGACGCAGATAATCAATACCCTTGACTCCTGCCAGCCAACGCTCATTGGTCAACACCCAAGCAGCATTAACACTCGGGAAGAGGCCCCAGACCACGCCTGCGAGTTTCAAACCGTCGGCATCGTCACCAAAGCGTGAACTGGTCTCAGCAGAAAGGCCAGCCTCCACATAGTATTTATCAGCCCAGCTATAGTCAGCCTGGGCATACCATGTCAAGTCACGGGTCTTATCGTCGGCACCCCAAGTGGTACGATAGTTACGAGCGTTACCTGTACTGGGGTACTTGTCGTTACCTGTATCGAAACCGCGCTGGGCCGTCAGCTTATAATTGCTGCTCTGATAACGAACACCGCCAAACACATCAACCTTGTGAGCACCATAACGATTGCCCCAAGCCAGACGAGTATCGCTCATGATAGAATTCTGACGGGCAGCCATACTCTGCGCCATATTCTCCACCTGGCTCGTACTTGAAGTCATGAGGCGGAAGGGAGGCGTACCTTCAAGGGGAAGGTAATAGTTCTCGTTGGTATTAACGAGCGTGAAGTTGAAGTGCTCTGACAAAGTGAGATGACGGTTGAACTGATAGCTCGGTGTCACGCTGAAGGTCACCATACGGTTTCCTGCCTGATTACGGTTCTCACCATCACCCAGCTTCAAAATTCCTAAGGGGTTGGGCAAACGCACGGAATTAGCATATACCGATCCATCGGCCTCAAATACCTTACTCAGATAGTCGTCGGCAGCTGCCAGATAACTACTCTCGTTTCCATTAATGTCAAAACCATAAGGAGCGAGGAATGGAGACTTGATCAGTGTCAGGAAGCCCAATGAAGTAACTGTACCCACTGATAAATCTTGTTTTGCTCCATCATCGCGCAAGTCACGGTTTACATCACTATAGGAAGCATCGAAACGTACGTCAAGACCACGGAACACTTTGATATCAGAATTCAATCGCATATTAAAGCGCGAGAAATCATTGCCTCGAAGCGTAGCATCACCCATGGAATAGCCTACCGACAGGTTGTAGTTGGCAACATCGTCACCACCCTGCACGTTAATACCATAGTTAGAGACGAAGGTATTATGATAAACCTCATCTGTCCAATCGGTATTATTATGATAGGTATTATAATAGAAGTTGGTGGGGTCGCTGTTGACGAACTCCAAGTTCTGAACATTATCCGTGAGACCTGCAAGCATTTCCGTAGCATACAGACGGTAATCATTTGCACCCATCATCTTCGGGAGGCGGGGCTGCAACTGATACTGACCGTTAATCGTCACGTCAATCTTGGTTGCCATAGACTTGTTGCGCTTGGTCTTAATGAGCAACACGCCACCAGCAGCCTTGGCACCATAGATAGCAGTTCCGTTCTTGAGCACCTCCACGCGTTCAATATCGTTTACGTTCAGGTTGGCCAGAATGTTGTTGAAATAGCCCTCATGCAACATCTGACGGTCATACTGCATATCAGTAATCACACCATCGATGACAACCAAAGGCTGGGCGTTGGCCTGCAAGCTGGTAAGACCACCGATAAACATGGTGTTACCCAATCCCAACTGACCACTGCGCGAGACAGAATGGATGTCAGCACCTAACTGTTCAGCCACCAGCGGGTCTATGCTCAAACGAGCCGTATTATCGAATCTGTCTGCATAACGAGTGGAAGCCGACTGGGTTGTGGCATTATAGATAGGACTGAATGAGTTAGGATAGAGTTGGGCATTTGTCAGATTTGCATTCCGTCCGATGGATTTCTGCAAAAGCTGGTATCCCTCGACTCGCATACTAACGCTGTTCACATAGGTGGGAACCTGCAGCTCATAAGCGCCCTTGTCGTCGGTCATCGCGGTATAGCTACGATTGCCATAAGCCTCGACAATGACACCGGCCAACGGCTGACCTGTGGCAGCATCGGTCACAGTTCCGCTCACCATCTTTTTCTCTTGAGCCATAACAGAGCCTACGGCCAGAAGCCAAAAGCCCGTCAAAGCAATCATCTTTCTTATTGTCGTTTTCATAAAACTTCTCATATTTATTGTTCAGTGGTCATGTTTTTCCGAGGACGCAGATAGATGCAGTCGAGGAACATCTCACGAGAATAACGAGATGTTTCACGAGCTGTGATGGAACAGTCCAGCCTCAAACTGATCTTAAGTGAACTCTGGTCATAGTTACAAACAGGAAAGTGGAAGTTCTCGGCCAACACCACAGTATCGACACGTTCGGGATTGCTCTCAAACTGCTTATTGTCGCAGTTGAACGACTTGGAAGCACCTGTCTCGTCCACATAGTTAATGGTGGCCTTGAACTTGCACGGCCTCAACTGAGCTCTGGAATTATACACCGTAGCAGGCAGGATAATAGCACAAATATCATAGTTACCAGCCAAAACATCCTCAAGCCTATAAGTCAGTTTCCAGTTACTGGTAGCGCCCGTAGGAGTGATGACCAAATACTCGTTCTCAGACACACTGTCAGCAGCATGGACACGCGTATTGGTTACACATAATGATCTTTCAACGATCAGCCCCTCACGCTCACCTTCAGTTTTCAACTCCCGATGATAGGTCATCTGAGGGGTGAAGGGCCATTGATTGGCAGTGTACAACGTACCGTTGCTGTAATCCGTAGGCGTGCAGCCATAGAGAATACCACCCTCATCAAACGGGCGATGGAAGACGTGGTACTGCGGATAACGCTTGTCATAGCGGTATGTAATCAACGAATCTTTGGGCGAGGACTGAATGGTGCGGCTGAAAATAGCATCGTTCAGCAAGGCATAGTTGGCCCAGAAGCGCTGCAACGAGTCACCTCCCTCAACACTTGCATCATAGCGATAGTACTCCATCGCCTCCTGCCATACTCTTTGCCACTCGGCATCAACGGGCGCTACAAAGATATAGGTAGAGTCTTCATTGGCCAACTCGCCTACACGCTCCAAAAGCAGGTTACGCTCATTAAACACGGAGTCAACATAGATTTGCTCACCGTCGACCATGCCACCCTCTACCGACTGAGAAGGATTGAACTCATCGTGCTCATAGCTGGCCAGTTGTCCGCCAAGATGAACGAAACGCGGGTCATTGAGCATCACTTCATAGAGATTGTGACGATAGGGCAACGTATTCTGCAACACATGCATGATACCACCCTTGGCCTTGATATTATCCTCCTTAAGAGGAATATCAAGTGCTACATTGTTTCCTATAACGGCACGTTTCTTGTTAAGCAGGAAGAACTCTGTCGGGCCTGCACTGTTGGCAGCCAGGTTATACGACAGATGATTACCTACGAAGGAACGCACCACCATTGAGTCTCCTCTATTGGTAGTCAACAAGTCAAGCAAAGAGTCCTTATTAAAGGTTCCGTTGACAGGAGCCAATACCGTGAACGTCTGTGCTCCGTCGAGCAAGTTGGCATAACTGACGCTCGTCTTTTTATGGTGCTTATAGACCATCGTTTTGCTAAGCACTTCACCGAAGTTGCTCAACTCGGGACGCTGTTGGATTGCCTGCCAAAGAGTAGGTTCACTGCCAACTTCAGTGACAGGCCCCTCATAGTGGTCATCCCACTCGCTGCAGGCTGTGAGGGTTACGGCAACGCCGCAACCAACGCAGAGTCCATATAGATATTTCTTTATATTATAATAGGTCATCATAACTATTGTCTGTTAAGATTGAAAACTGATTAGTGACGATCCTCGCCCTCTGGGCTGTCGTAAACATCCTTAGGACAGAGCTCAATATAGTCGATAGACATGTAGAGGGTACTGCCTTCGAGAATCTGACGGAAGCGCAACCAGTTGTCCTGATCGGCACGAAGATACTGCTTTGTCAGGATGCGACGAACGTCGTTGTTATAGGTACGGAAAGGCTCAGACGTGCTGCCATAGCTGTCCATTGCTTTCATGAAACCACGGTTACGCATAGCCTTGTCAATAGCCTTGTTTTCCTCTTCGTCGTCAGTGTCAGGCTCCCAACCGGTGTTGCTATCAAAGTTACGGAAGCTGATAGGAATACCGCAAGGTTCGTTATTCAAGTATACCTGCGCAATACCACGGTCATCACCCGTAGAGTACCCCAAACGAATCTCGTAAGTTCCGTCATGAGGAACAGCGGGCAGTTTTACAGAAACATCAAACTTCTCACCGGTGATACATACACCACTACCCTGATAGTGGCGCCAACCGGTCTGCTCATTACCGCAGCCAACAAAGGTTGCTTTATTGTGCATTTTGAAGTTTGTCAAGAAGCCGTTCTTGAAACCAATCATCATCTCACCCTTACCCATATGATACATACGAGCATGGCCAGTCATAAAGTCTGGACTAAGGGTACTTCCGTCGATACGGATTCGGCGATTCAGTACATCATTACGTACTTGATAAGAATATGCCAAGATATCACCAATACAAATATAGCGACCGTTCTTACAATCAGTGGCAGCCCCATTGCCATACTCACTATCCTTCATGACACGTACACCGGGAACTTGAGCGGTGGTCTTCAATCCCTTACGGTTAATGAAGATCTCCTCACCGGGAATGCTGCTGAAACGAATAATGGTATGCGGTGCCATGGTTTCATAATAATCCTCTGGGTCATAGATATTGTAGAGACACTTGTTAGTATAGATGTCACCCTTACAGTGTACCCAGTAGTTGCGGGGGCCTTCACAGTTAATAATATGATAGCTCACGAAGCGGTTCAAGGGATTACGACGATCCTTGAAATCCTCATCATACTTGCCAGCATCTTCGGGATAGGACTCATCATACACCTGCTTGGCATAGGCAATCAGGTCATCAAGATTATTGATACCATGCTCACGGTAGACGGAGTCGGGCTCAACGAAGGCTGTAAACTTGAAATCTCGGCTTTGGGGATACCATGTTGCGCACTGCTTTGAGGCTGTTCCGTCGTTGGCCGTTCCATAAGGAACCTTAAAGCCTTTACTGGTTCCACCGTTCCACGCAGAGTCGGGATCAACGGTATAGCTTTCATCTCTATATTTGACGAGAGAGTCGGCCATACCCGTCAGTTTCAGTGCTTGACAGAAGATGGTAAGATTGGGATTTTCCTCCATCAGTGCAGGCAGGAACTGGTTGCTGGCACTAATGACACGGTTAACGACATGCACCACACCGTTGGTCACAGAGTCATCCTTATGGATAAGACGTGAGCCGTTAACATAGACCAGCAATGCGTTGTTGTTGGTAGCATCACTATCAGTGGTCATCGTAATGAAGTTTTCATTCATATTGACAGGTTGATTCTCATCACCGATGTCACTTGTAAAATAGGCTTTATCCCTAACGATATGAACACGTGCAAGTGTGTCGCACTGCTCATTGGTCAACGCATCGAGCGATGCTAAACCGTTTTCCTTAAGGTACTGCTGAATAGCTTCATTGGTAGGTACAAAGACCGTGTAGTGACCATAGGTCTTCAGCATGGCGAGGTAGTTACTACGCTCCAGGATCTGCTTGAAATCGCTGAACTGCGCATCATCGGCCTCAATAAGACCTGCGGCAGTGAGACGCACCGAGGAATAGAAGTTCAGCGGCGCATCACTGTCATCATCGCTACAGGAAGTAAGCAGCACAGTGCTGCTTGTCAGCAGACAAATAGTCATTGACAGACCTGTCAGCAATTTTCTCATTTCTTTTATCTTGATATTCATAATAGTATCTATTCTCTGTTATCGTTCTTAGTTCTTCGACAAATCAGCATCGCCGCCCATACTATAGGCTGGATTCTGCTTCAGATAAGGATTGACCTTCAGTTCATTACGGAAGTAGGGCAGATAAAGAACATTGGGGTCTGCCAGACGGATTCGTATACCACCCTGGTTAGTTGCCTGTTTCTTGGTAACAGTTGCTGCCAGTTTCTTGGTACTTCCCAAACGGCGTGCCTGACGTACCAGATCATACCACCGTTTTCCTTCAAACATCAGTTCACGCTGGCGTTCTTCCATCAACAAATCTTCCATATTCTCCTGAGATTCCTTGTAGTCATCGAACTTCAGGATCTCACCAGAACCGGGAGCAAAAGAATTGACAGCACGCTTATTAACCGCATTAATCAGTGTGAAAGCATCCTCAAAATGATCACCTCCCTGCTGAATAAGTGCTTCTGCCTTCATCAACATCACATCGGTCAAACGATAGACAATCCAGTGAGCATATTTATTGGAGCGCCAGGAGTAGCTGGGGCGCCAGTTACTTTGCGAATTGTCTATAGTTACTCGGGAGGCTGCATACTTGGCAATAAAGAATTGCGTTTGTCCAGCCTGATAGATGCACTCGTATGCACGACAGTCTTTGACATTGAAAAGGTCTGTGCTCTGAGAAGGCAGGTTGCCATAAAACTCGTCAAACGGCATCAACCGTCCATTAGAAATCGAGTTGTTATTATAGTTGGCATAATAACTACCCACATAGCTATTCTGATTGTCCTTGTTGAGAGTCTCGTCAAAGGTCAGTTCAAAGATGCTTTCAAAGGAATTACCCCTTCCGAAGATTTCCTCGTATGCATGACCAGAAACATTGTCAACCTTCTCCATGAGCAAAGGGATGTCGTTGAAAAGATACACATCGTTCTGCAGCCTGCGTCTCAAGCTCTCATACTCTTTCTTTTTGAAATCAATCACATAGTCGCAGCACGCAATGCACTTATCCCAATCGCCCTGCCAAAGGTAAAGGTCGGCCAGCAAGGCATAGATGGCGGGCTTTGTGACACGGGCGGTATTATCGCGCTCAGCACTCTCCTGCTCCTTGTCAGGATTCGGTTTGCGGAAGTAAAGCTGCGCATCTTCCTTCACGGCTTCCAGATCGGCAATCAGATGATTGAGCACCACGTTGAAAGAATCAGCAGGAACCTGATAGTTCTGGCCATCATCAATACTGGGTTTTGTCGTGTAGGGTACATCACGGAATGCACGAATCAGATGGAAATAGCACAGGGAACGAATGAACGTGGCCTCTGCTACATTGGCTTTCATTTCTGAAAGTGTATAGTTCGGATCCATCTCCTGAACCTTCGGTGCATAGTAAATGAGAATATTGCAACGGTTGATGGCATTATAGAATGACTTCCAGTTGCAGAAGTTATTGGTAGAAAGGATATTCTCCTTACCAAACTGCTCCAGATCTATCGACGTTGACACGTTGCTGAGTAACATATTGTCAGAACGGCTCTCGCCCCAAAGACCCATGCGATCGATGCAATCTCCAGAATACAGGCTTTCATAACAGCCCATCAATACACTGGTAGCATCGCTTTTCTTGGTCCAGTAGTTCTCGAGCACCACATCGTTCAACGGCTCCACATCGAGAAAGTCAGAACAGCTGACGGTGGTTGTTGCAAGAACAAACGCTGCACCAAGACTTGACAGATAAAATTTGATATTCTTTTTCATAACGATTGTTTCTTGATGATGGTTAGAACGCAATGGTAACACCTGCCGTAAACGACTTAGCACGTGGAGTCTGTCCATTGTCCTCCGACACGCCATAACCTCCATAACCTACTTCAGGGTCAACACCAGAATACTTGGTCAGACAGAACAGGTTGTTGGCAGATACATAGAGACTCAACTGGCTCAGACCAAACTTCTTCAGCACCTTCTGAGAAAGGGCATAGCTCAACTGAGAATAGTTCAGACGGATAAACGAACCATCCTCGACGAAACGGTCGCTTCCCAACCAGTTATAACCATAATTATATAATGCGCGAGGAATCGGGGCATTGTCACCCTCTACACGCCAGCGCCACAGCACGGCACGGCTCTGGTTGTTATTGCCATACATATTCTCAGCATTCATACGAGCCTTGTTGACAATCTTGTTGCCATAGCGGAAGTTGAACTGGTTGTTCCAGCTCAGGCGTCCCCAATGAAGCTTGAAACCAAAACCACCGGTAAACTTAGGCAGTGACGAACCAAGATAGACAATGTCGAGTTCGTTGATCTGACCATCGTGGTTGACATCCTCATAGATGGCATCACCACCATGGAACTTGATATCTTCATTATCATCATCATTTATACCTGTGTAGCAGAACATCATCGCCTTCGTACGGCCATAGTTGTCGACAATGACATTTCCGTTCTGGTCACGGGCAACAGGGGCATTGGGACCGCTTACACCAGGAACCTCCTCTTCAGAGTACTTACTATACTGATAAACACCCAGATAACGGAAGCCATAGATACCTCCGAAAGGACGATTCAATTCTACACGTGAAAGGTAAGAACCATTTTTACGGTCGAAATCCTTATTCAGCGATGCCAGCACTGTCTCATCCATCTCAGTCAGTTTGTTGCGGTTGTTGGCAAATGTGATATTGAAATCAGCTGAGAACTTGCCAGCCTTGATGATTCGGTTACCGTTGAGGTTGAACTCCCAACCTACATTTTCCATAGAACCTACGTTCTGATAGGACAAGGTTTCAAATCCAGAACTGGTTGGCAACGCACGACCACCCATAAGCATATCGGTAGTCTTCTGGTAATACACCTCGACATTACCATTGATAATGTCATCAAAGAAGCCAAAGTCGACACCTAAGTTGAAGGTTTCCTTCTGTTCCCACTTCAGGTTCTTTAGCTGTATATTACTCTGATACACAGAGCCATAGTTCATATAGCCCTTACCGCCAGTATACTTGCTATAAAAAAGGCCTTCACTACCTGGCTGGGAACCTACGATACCCCAACCCGGACGGATAGCCAACGTGCTGATAAACGGCAGGCCTTTCTTAAACCAAGGCTCATCGCTGATGATCCACTTACCGGACAAGGCAGGGAAGTTACCCCAACGCTGGTCGGGACCGAACTTCGTAGAACCGTCACGACGTACGGAGAAGTCGACTACATAGCGGCCTTTGTAGGCATAGTGGGCAGAATAGGTGAAATAGATGCTGCGCCACTGGCCAGGAGAAGAACCGAAACTGGAAATGATACCAGGAGCGCTGGCAGAAATGATTGTACCAGAAGGCAGACCATACTCACTGGTATTCTGACTGGTACTGGTACCCTTGGTAAGTTGGCCACGCAACATCATCATCAACGAGTGATCCTGATTACGGAACTGGGGCACGAAAGTCAGCGTATGAGTAGTAGTAATACCCAGGCTCTTGTAAGCATCGTTGGTTGCCAAGTTAGCATCGCTACTGTTCCATCCCCCAGTACTCAGTGACAAGGGACGGAACTTGTCGTTGTAACGGTTGTAGACATTAAACACGATTTTGCCCTCATAGCTCAAGCGTGTCTTTTCATCCTCAATACCCAACAATTCATAGTTCAGCTTAAACTCTGGTTCGATATTATAGGTTGTCTCCTCGGCCTTGGCCTCATGAGCCAATGCTACTGGGTTGAAGTCCTTGAGTTGATTTTCACGGAACACTTCATTCACAGAAGGAAGCATATTATAATAGGTATCCAAACTATTGCCGTCCTTATCCTGCTCATAGATGGCAAGGTTCGGCATACGACGGTAAGCCACAGGGAGCAAGCCTGCATAGTTCTGATGATTGTCCGTATAAGTCAATGCCACATTGGTAGCAATCTTGATACGATCACTAACAAAGTAGTCGAGAGCCACACGGGTGGTAAGACGGTCGAGCTGCTGCTCAATGACCGAACCTGTCTCATGGTCGTAACCGGCAGCAATACGGAAGTTGGCCTTCTCACCACCACCACTCAGTGACACATAGTGGTTCTGGCGCCAACCCATCTTCGTCACAGCATCCACCCAGTCGGTATTCTCGTTATACATCTGATATTCCGAGAAATCACCGCCCGACTTATAATTGATCTCATCGATATTGGCACTAGCGCCTGCCTGCAGATGAGGATTAAAATATTCCTCCTTCAGCATCATAGTGTACTCATCACCATTCAGCAGATTCATACCCTTGGGTTGATAGGTACCTGTCAGACGGAAGCTATAGGTTACCCTAGTGTTACCACGGACACCGCGCTTGGTCTTGATCTCAATAACACCATTAGCACCCTGAGATCCCCAGATGGCCGTAGCGGCAGCATCCTTCAACACAGAGATGCTCTCGATATCCTCGGGATTGACCTTCAACAGTTCGGCAAATTTCTCGTCGTTAGCAGACTGGAAATCGAAGTTCTGTGTATCTGTACCGGATTCCCATACATTACCATCGACAACAATCAGCGGCTGTCCGGAACCGGTAAGAGAAGAGACACCACGCAAACGCATAGTTGTTCCGCTACCAAGGTTACCGGAGTTGGCCACGATGTCAAGACCTGCGATACGACCTTGCAAAGCCTCATCAACAGTCGTAATGGACAATCCTTCGAACTCTTTCATATCGATACTCTGACGAGCCGTGGAGATTTCCTTCTGAGGAATAGCAAGACCTGAGCCCTGAGCACGTTTCTTGGCAGTGACGGTCACCTCCTTGATCTGTGTGGCATCCTGCATCTTCACATTGAACTTGGTCTTGTTGAAGGGAAGTACAACGGTTTTATAACCTACATAGGTAACGCGCAACTTGTCCTTCGGATTCTTCAACTTGAAAGAGAAGTTACCACTCATATCCGTCACCGCAGAAGCTACGATACGGTTGGCTGCGTCAATCTCAACTACATTGGCCATCATCACCGGACCAAAAGCATCGGTAACGGTACCACTGATGATGTCGCCGGCCTTTTGAGCCACTGCGTAGCTGAAAGGCATCTGACAAATGACAAATGATAAACCTATCACCTTCATCCATCGACTTGGTTTCTTCATACTATTTCTTTTCATAGTCTTTATCATTTTCATTTATCATTGATTATTTGTATCAGTAACCATTAGTGGTCCGTCAATCAGATGAATGACAGCCGACGAGGAATTATGAATAATAGAAGCGGAACTCTTGTCCGAATTACCATAAGTATACTCACGGGCCATCAGGTTGAAGAGTCCGGCCTTTTCAGTCATTACCCTGCGGGTGTTACCAGCTTTATCTACAACAGTAATACTACTGCCGCTCTTATCTGTAATCACCTTTAACTTATTAAACGTCTTGTTCTTCTTGTCAATGAATGCAGTCTCGTACTCAGCAGAGGTAGTACCGTCCTTATCAAAAGTATCGTTTGCAGAGGTATTGTCGGCACCAATGTAAATTGCATTATCCTGAATATGGTAACGCAGGAATTCATTGATCTGCTTCGTCAGCTTATCCTTCATCTCCTTACCTTCCGTAGTTGTTGAGTCAATCTCTTCTACATCATCCCACGTGGGCAATAATTTGTCGGCAATCAACTTGTCAAGGCTCTCGTTGGTAGGAACATACACGGTATAGTGGAAGTTATTGAAGACGCTGATGCAGGTGTCGCTACAAGCAAAACGTTTGTCATGGATAGTTTCCCAAAGGTCACTACCTTCCAGCAACTCACGGAAACGGCTGAACTCCGGATGCTGGCCTAACAGATTAAGGACAGTCTTACTGGTACCCAACACCGGTCCCTGCTCCAGGATATAGGTCTTACCATTACCACCATTCGTTTGGTCATAAACCAAGCTGACAGGGATGGAGGCGGTCTCACCGTTCACCTGACGGCTACCCTCAACAATCATTCCCTGAGCACCCTGCTCCACGTTGCGGACACGCAGGGTAGAACCACCCTTCGTACGATAATACTCATGTCCATCCTCCACATCGCCGATAACAACATGGTCGTCCAGAATATTGTACAGACGATTCAATATGGGGTTACTATCCAGGTTCTTACCACCCGAATTGGTATATACACCAATGGAGTCACCCGGGATACCAGAATCCGGGTCAATGTTATGGATGCTGGCATAAACCTCGTTACCCTTTCTGTTAGCGTCGTAGTGGAAGCGCAGCATCTGGAGCTGAGGCTTACCATAAGATGCGGGGTCAATAAACTCTAACAATGCATCGTTAGAGGGCAGGAAGAAACTGTAGCGTGAATTAAGAGAATTCAGGTAGGCACCATAGTTCAACTCCTCAATAGCCCAATGCATAATACTCATATTCTGGTCAACGACAGTAGGATACATGACGCTAACAAACGAAGTAGGAGTAAACACATGGTTGGTCAAATAGACTGCGCCGTTACAGCAAAGCCATACTGAGTCGATATGCTCCTTGGTAATGCCCATCGGGTCGGCAGCATCATTCAGAATAAACTGGAACTTGCTGGGCACACTGCTGATAAACGATGACAGCATGTTGGCTTTCAAGAACTCAGTAAGCGTAGAATACGGCACATTGTCCCAAGAGCCGAAACTCTTACGCAGGGCTGCACCGGCACCATTCTCCCAGTACTCGGTAATGGCCTCATCGCTAGGAACCAGCATCACGGCCATATCCTGCTGCATAGCTGTCTCTGCACTTGCATTTGACAGGATATAATAGCTGTTCCAACCTGGATCGAACCTCAACTCGCCATTGGCCTTACTCTTCTGATTGTGCGTGGCATTGAATGTTCTTCCACCCTGTGAACGTGAAGAGAAATAGCGAAGCTGGAACACGGAGTCCACATTGGTGCCGCGAGCGGCGTTATAGGCACGGGTCACCTCGTCACCGCAATAATCAAGTACTGAATAGCGATTCAATAAGTGAGCGAAAATAGTTGTGTTAGGTTTGCTGGCAATGATATCGCCCATATTTGGCAGCGGAACCATCACCTCACTCATGCGGTTGATGAAACCGTTCAAGCAACGGATGTTCTGATCTACGACCTGGGCACCGTTCACCGATGCATCACCACTCTTACGCTTGGTAGTGTAGTTGTACAGGAAATCATAGTCATCGTTGGTAATCTGCTTGTTGGCCATGTGGCGCTCGATGAAATGAATCATGGGTGCCGGAGTCATGTCATGCATCACCACCAAGGAGTCACGGTCGCGGTAAGTCTGCCAATAAATGGCATCAGGGATGTCCTTCTTCAGCAATACCGACACGCTGTCATAGATGGATACGGATGATACACGACGCATACACTCTCCCTCCGTAGGACCTTCAGTACTAGAGAGGGCATGAAGCTGGTAGCTGTTATCAATCATGCTACCAAAGAGCAACAGTTTCTTCTGTGCTGTGGACAACTGCTCATAGCTCTTAACACCCCAGTCGTTTTTCTTGAAGAAACGTCCAAAGGCTTCATCATCAGCTACGAACAGCGTCTTCGAACCCGTCTTGGCTAAAACATCCTTGTAGCCAAGATCGTTAATCAATCGTACTGTGTTGGTAAAATTCCCTTGTCCATCCAGCCAGCTATAGATACTCTGATCCCATCCTTCCGGAGTGGTCTCATCCAAATCATAGTCTCGGCAAGACGTCATTGAACTCAAACCAACCAACAGCACTCCGGCAGCCAGCACCCAGTGCCGGCTTCGCTTCCAGAAATCTTGCTTAGCAAGTGACCTAAACAGGTCAAGCGGTCTTTCGGTTTTCATAACGTTTGTTAATTTTATGTTTAAATTTGGATTGATTCTGCATAGTTAGGTTTTCGGATGCAAAGGTACGGCAATTTTTCTTAATACACAAAAAGACGCGTGCGTTTACCTTTCGTATTTGTATATACCTATTATTATAATGTTGCATAAGGTTTTCTTTTTGTCTCATGACCTTTGAACTCTTCCCGTTTTTAAGTAACTTTGCAGCAGTAATCAGCACGACATCCATGCCTAAAAGCAGCGAAGAACTATTATCGTATATCCGGGAAGGCCGAACTATGACACAGGCTGAGAAGCTCAGGCTCATCGTCAGCTTGAGTATCCCCAGCATCTTGGCACAAATATCTGCCACGGTGATGTTCTTCATTGACGCCGCAATGGTGGGACATCTCGGAGCACACGCCACTGCCGCCATCGGGATTGTTGAGACGACCACCTGGCTATTAGGAGGGTTAGGTTCTGCAGCCAACATGGGCTTCTCCGTTCAAGTCGCCCATTTTATCGGAGCAAACGACTTTGAGGCGGCACGCCGGGTGCTACGGCAGGCATTGGTATGCTGTTTATTGTGGAGCATCATGCTCATGACTGTTTGCATAGCCATCCACAGATTCCTACCCTATTGGCTCGGCGGTAGTGCCGATATTGCCCATGACGCTTCTTTGTATTTCGTGCTCATCGGCATATTCGGCATTTTCTTCCAGATGGAAGGTCTTGCAGGTTCCATGCTGAAGTGTTCAGGTAACATGAAAATCCCCTCCATGCTGAATATTGGTATGTGCGTCATGGACGTTATCTTCAACTACCTATTTATATATATATTAGGCCTTGGTGTCATGGGAGCCGCATTAGGCACCGGTATTGCAGAATTTATTACAGCAGGCCTTATGTTATGGTTCCTGCTTTGCCGTTCGATATTGTTTTCGAGGAAGAAGGACGGAGGTAAGGGAAAAGAAGTACGCGTAACCCGAATTCCCATCCCCCGGATCGAGTCTGGCGTTGTAAAGACCGCATTCAAGATCGGTGCTCCAATGGGACTGCAACATTTGCTGATGGGTGGTGCACAGATAGTAAGTACCATTATTGTCGCGCCACTTGGCACTGTAGCCATTGCTGCCAATTCTCTGGCCATTACTGTCGAAAGCCTCTGCTACATGCCGGGGTACGGCATCGCCGAGGCCGCCACCACGCTTGTCGGTCAAGGGATTGGTGCCGGCCAAAGGATGCTTACCCGTTCATTTGCCTATATGTCCGTAGGTCTTGGTATCACCGTTATGACGGTCATGGGTGTACTCATGGGTATCTTTGCCCCAGAACTCATGGCAATCATGTCGCCAGTTGAAGAAATTATTGAACAAGGCGCCACTGCATTACGTATAGAAGCATGGGCCGAGCCCATGTTTGCAGCATCCATCGTAGCCAACGGTGTGTTCATCGGAGCCGCCGACACCATTATCCCAGCTATCATGAGCCTCACTTCCATGTGGGCAGTACGCCTCACCCTTGCTGCAGCCCTCGCCCCCAAGTTTGGCCTGAAAGGCGTTTGGACAGCGATGGCCATAGAACTAACCTTCCGAGGTCTGATTTTCCTCGTACGGCTTTTCCGCGGCAACTGGCAAAAAACAATCAGGTAGAAAAAAAGTGCAGTCCTCAAGCATCCCGCCTGCGAACTGCACTCACAATATAAATAACTAAAAACCTTTTCTAAAAGATGATGTCCGTCTCACGACGTGAATCATGTTATCCTTTTCTGTTATCCTTACTTACAACAATCTTACTTACCTTCTAACACCTATGAATCAATCTTTCTTACCTTTACTAATACCTTTCTTTAAACAATTACTCTTTACCTTAACTAATACTTATGTCTGTTTCTATTGAAGATGTCTTGTTGTCTTTTGACGATGCAAAGGTACGGCAATTTTCATTACCGGCCATGAAATCTCATAAAAAACATCAGAAAATGGGCTTTCTTTTGACGTAAATCAAGTGGCTGTGTTCGCACACACCAAAATTGTGCACGAAAACACCCACTTTTTGAGTATTTCGTCAGATGGCGCTAGACGGCAGATTATCAGCTACGATATTGGTTAGTTCCACGAATTGGGAAATGGAAAGCTGCTCGGGACGAAGTGTCAGAAACTCTTCGTGCTGAGAGAATATTGGAGAATCCTTCGGCAGCAGCTGACGCAGGGACACACGAAGCATCTTTCGCCTTTGGTTGAAAGTCGTCTTGACGATACGCTTAAACAAGGCCTCGTCACATCCGAGGTCGGTGACCTCGTTCCGGGTCATTCGTATGACCGCACTCTGCACCTTAGGAGGCGGATTGAAGACATCAGGCTCAACGGTGAAAAGATACTCCACATTGTACCACGCCTGAATCAGGACGGAGAGGATGCCATACTGCTTGTTGCCAGGCTGGGAAGCCATGCGCACGGCCACCTCATGCTGAATCATGCCAGTACAACAGGGGATCAGGTCCTTGTTGTCGAGCATCTTGAAAAAAATCTGCGACGAGATGTCGTAGGGGTAGTTGCCCGTCAGCACAAACTGCTGACCACCGAACACCTCGTTCAAGTCCATGCGGAGGAAGTCGCCGGAGATGATTTCAAGGGAAGCGAGGGTATTCTTGAGGTATTCCACACTCTCACGGTCAATCTCGACCACCTTCAGCGGACGCGGCTTTTGGACGAGATACTGCGTCATGACACCCATGCCGGGCCCCACCTCCAGTACAGGCAGGTCGGCAAACGGCTGGTCAACGGTGTCGGCTATTCGGCGGGCAATGTCCAGGTCGACGAGGAAGTGCTGGCCGAGGTTCTTCTTGGGGCGTACTTGCTTCATCGGCTACTGTTGCTGAAGGGATTCGACGAAGCTCTTGGTGACCTCAAACGAGTGTTCGGCCACGGTGTCCCAGAAGTTGTGATACTGAGAGGCATCGGTATCGCGCAGCGGAATGTCGCTGATGACGCGGAACGAGATAAAGGGCACCTTATTTATATAGCAGGTCTGGGCAATGGCGCACGACTCCATGTCGACGGCACTGGCATCGGGGAAGTGACCTACGATCTCGCGCATCTTCTCCTTCGTGTCCACAAACCAGTCGCCGGTAACGATGAGGCCGGGGTGTACAGCGACATTACAGTCCAGCGACAGCGCTTTCTCCATCAGCCACGGAGCCGGCTCATAGCGGACAGGCAGGCCCTGCACCTGACCATACTGGGTACAGTCATCGATAGCCAATCCACAATATACGTCATGATAGGTCAGCTGCGAGCTCACCACCACGTCCTGAATATTCACGTCTTCGCCATTTCCACCGGCACAGCCGCTGGAGATGATGACATCGGGATGAAAATCGTTAATCATACGCTGGGCACCAAGGGCGGCATTCACCTTACCGATGCCACACTTCTGCACTCTCACATTTTCATCGGTAAAGAGCGATTGCAATTGAGTGAGCTCCTTATCCATTGCAACAATGATTCCTATTCTCATTTTTCCTTCATTTATGTTTTACCTGTGCAAAATTACGAAATAATTCTTAATTCTTTGCAACTTAGTGCAAATTAATTTCTTTTTCTTTGTAACTTTGCACATCATGGAATGGAAGAGCAAGGGTAATCATCTCCTGAAAATAGCCATGCCGCTCTTGTTGGGTGGCACGATTCTCTATTGGATGTACCGCGACTTCGACTTCCATACTGTGGGACACTTCATGCTCCACGAGATGGACTGGACATGGATGCTGCTGTCGTTCCCCTTCGGCATCCTGGCTCAGATGATGCGCGGCTGGCGTTGGAAGCAGACGTTGGAGCCGATGGCCCCAGTCCGTACTTCCGTCTGCCACAACTCCATTTTCCTGAGCTATGCTGTCTCGCTGATCATTCCCCGTATCGGAGAGTTCACGCGCTGCGGTGTGCTGAAACGGTGGGAGGGCATGTCGTTTTCGAAGGCACTGGGCACCGTCGTCACCGAACGCGCCGTCGACACCATTGTCGTCATGCTGTATTCGGGACTTATCCTGCTCTTCGAGATGAGCGTCTTCGGAACTTTCTTCCGCAAGACAGGCACTTCGATGGACCACATCCTGAGCAGTTTCTCTTTGACGGGCTGGCTCGTGACAATTGCCTGTGGTGTTGCCGCCCTCTTGTTGCTGCACCTGCTGCTGAACAAGCTTTCTATATATAATAAGGTGAAAACCACGCTGAGCGGCATCTGGGAGGGAGTGCTCTCGCTACGTGGCATCCATAACCTACCGCTCTACCTATTCTTCTCCATCGGCATCTGGGTATGCTACTTCCTGCATTTCTACCTGACATTCTTCTGTTTCGATTTCACCGAAGACTTGGGTATTGGCTGCGCCTTGGTATCGTTCGTAGTGGCCAATTTTGCCGTCATCGTTCCCACCCCCAACGGCGCGGGACCTTGGCATTTCGCCATCAAGACCATGCTCATCCTTTACGGTGTACAGGATGAACAGGCCCTTTTCTTCGTGCTCATCGTACATACTGTACAGACCTTGCTGGTCGTCGTGTTAGGAATCTATGCCTGGACACGTCTTTCGTTTATGAATCGTTTTAACCCTAAAGCAATAGAAAACTATGAATGAAATTCAAAACCTCGCCCCCCAGTGCATCTGGAAAAACTTCTATGCACTCACACAGGTACCGCGTCCAAGCGGACATCTTGAGAAAATACAGCAGTTTCTGCTGGACTTTGGAAAACAGGCTGGCGTCGAGACCTTCAAGGACCCTGCCGGCAACATTGTGTTCCGTAAGCCTGCCACATCGGGTATGGAAGGCCGTAAGGGTATCATCCTGCAAGCACATATGGATATGGTGCCGCAGAAGACGCCCGAGTCAACTCACAATTTCGAGACTGACCCCATACAGCCGTGGATTGACGGCGAATGGGTGAAGGCCAATGGCACGACCCTCGGTGCCGACAACGGACTGGGCGTTGCTGCCATCATGGCCATCATGGAAGCTAAGGACCTGAAGCACGGTCCTATCAACGCGTTAATTACTGCCGACGAAGAGACTGGCATGTATGGGGCAAATGACCTTCCTGAAGGCGAGCTGGAGGGTGACATCCTGCTCAATCTCGACTCCGAGCATTGGGGAAAGTTCGTCATCGGCTCTGCCGGCGGCATAAACATCAGTGCCACCCTCGACTATAAGGAAGTGGAGACTGACAAGGACGATGCTGCCGTTCGCGTGACCATCAAGGGACTACGCGGCGGACATAGTGGTCTGGAGATTCATGAGGGTCGGGCAAATGCCAACAAGCTGATGGTCAGGCTGGTACGCGAAGCCATCGAGGAGCTGGATGCCCGCTTGGCCTCATGGAACGGAGGCAACATGCGTAACGCCATCCCCTTCAAAGCAGAGGTGGTACTCACCCTGCCGAAGGAGAATGTTGACGCCCTGAAGGAGCTCTGCGCCGACTGGCAGGAGGACTTCCAGGACGAGTACAAACTGATAGAGACGATAGGTATCGAGGTCATCGCCGAAGACGTGGAAACACCCGCTATGGAGGTTCCCGTCGAAATTCAGGACAACCTCATCAATGTCATCTACGGTTGCCACGACGGCGTCATCCGCATGATTCCCTCCTACCCCGACGTTGTCGAGACCTCCTCTAACCTCGCCATCATCAACATCGGCGGCGGAAAGGCCGGAATGAAGATCCTGGCTCGCTCCAGCCGCGAGGACATGAAGGACTATATCGTGAAGACCCTCGAGAGCTGCTTTAATATGGCTGGCATGAAAGTGGAGACTGATGGCAGCTATGGCGGTTGGGATCCCAACCCCGACTCAGAGATTCTGCACCTGCTGCTGAAGGAATACAAGGAACTGTTTGGCGAGGACGGCATCATTCAAGTTGACCACGCCGGATTAGAGTGTTCCGTCATCCTCGGCAAGTACCCGCGCCTTGATGTGGTAAGTCTTGGGCCCACCATGAAGTCTCCTCACACCACTACCGAGCGCGCACTTATTGCCACCGTTGAGCCCTTCTGGCAGTTGCTGAAGAAAACGCTGGAAGACGTGCCCGAAAAGTGAAAAATGAAGAGTGAAGAGTGAATAATTTGCTACCGCACAGATGTGATAATCAGAAAATTCAATCGGCGGTAGCAAATTTTCTACTATTCGCTTTTCACTTTTACCTTTTTTTCGTATCTTTGCAGCCGATAAACCAAAATAGTAACAAAATTATGGACGACTACCCGGCGGATAATTACAAGCTTTAGGCCGGAGGATGGCAAGACAGCTAATCCTCTTGCCGCTAAACTTTAGTGATCAACGTGATATCGTTATAACGTGACAACGTAATAACGCATAAACAAAAGGATTAGCAAAGATGAAGACTTTCTGGAACACCCAAGGCGGACTGAGCCAGCTCACAGAGTGGCAGCCCAATTGTTGGATACAGATGACGTGTCCGACAGATGACGAACAGCGCGAACTGGAAAAGAAGTTCAACATACCCGACTACTTCATGTCGGACATTAGCGATACCGACGAGCGTGCCCGTTATGAGTACGACGACGGATGGATGCTCATCATTCTGCGTATACCCTATGTCAAAGAGATACGCAGCCGCACACCCTATACCACTGTTCCTCTCGGTATTATCCATAAGCGCGACGTCACCATCACCGTCTGTTACTATGAAACGAACATGATGATTGACTTTGTCTCGTTCCAGCAGAAGCGCGGCGTGGGCTTTACCGACTATGTCGACATGATTTTCCGTCTATTCCTCTCCTCCGCCGTCTGGTACCTGAAGCGTCTGAAGCAAATCAACATGCTCATTGACAAGGCCAAGCGCAACCTCGACAAGGAGGTGAACAACGAGAGCCTTATCGGCCTCAGCCGCTTACAGGACTCGCTCACCTATTTCCAGACCTCTATCCGCGGCAACGAGACCCTGTTGTCGAAACTGAAGTTCAAGCTCCAGATTGACGAGCTGGACGCCGACCTTATCGAGGATGTCAACATCGAGATGACACAGGCTCGTGAAACCACCAACATCTACTCTGACATTTTGGAATCGACGATGGACACCTACCAGTCGATTATCAACAACAACATGAACCAGGTCATGCGTACGCTGACCTCGGTCACCATTATCATGATGTTCCCCACGCTCATTGCCTCCCTTTTCGGCATGAACCTCGTCAACGGCATGGAAGAGAAGCCCTGGGGCTTCATCTTAGCCCTTATCATCTCCGTCCTCGTTTCTGTTGGATGCTGGCTGTTCTTCCGCACAAAGAGATTAGTGTAAAATAACGATAAAGTGTCACTTTCCTTGTAAGGTGCAAACTATCAGCTGCTTACGGCGGTGACACTTGTTTATGAAGTGTCACTAAGTGTCACTTTCATTTTAGGCAGGGCAAACCATACTGACATACAGGAATTTACAGGGCTTTCACGAGACAGCAAATAAGCAAAACAACTTGTTTTACTATGCAAAGTGGCGGGTAAACGATGGCTGTACCCGTACTAAACTCAGGTAAAACAACTTGTTTTACTTCGGTGACACTTGGTGACACTTTCAGACAAAGTGTCACCTTAACTAAGTTTAAGCAGATCAAACAGTTAGAGTAAAAAGTGACACTTTAGGCAAAAAAATAAGATTGAAAAATAATTCGCCATGTACGGTTAGGTAGTTTTCAGTCGCCCAATCACGTAACTACTCAGCATTCATGCATATTTAGCCGTCCCTAATCGTTAAAAAAGAATAATTAGCGGGGAAAACTTCGTTGTTGTTGGCCGCAACTCCGAAGTTTTTTGTAATTTAGCCCCCCAAAACGTCGATATGCCCCAAGCACACGACGCGAAGAATTATGTATGAACCCACCATAACGGTAACTAAAAGCAGTTAATTATGGACTCTCAAGAAAACATCCTTGTAGCTGGCGGAGCCACTTCGCCAGCTGAAGAACAGGGAATTAGTGAAGAAACAGTAAATCAGGAAGCCGCAGCTCCTGAAGTAGTAACCGCCGAAGCAGCCCCCGAGACCCCAGAAGTCCTCGAGGCCTCAGAAGCCCCAGCAGCCCCAGAGGAAGAGCGCAAGGTCTACGAAACCAAAAAAGAAGTGCTCGACCGCGTGAAGGAAATCGCCCACGGCGAGGAGGCTCCCCAGAAGGACGAGGTCGACTATCTGAAGACCGTCTTCTACAAGCTCCACATTGCAGAGCGCGAGGCGAAGCTAAAGGACTACATCGACGGTGGTGGCGATCCTGAAAAGTATCAGATTACCCCCGATGAGGACGAGGAGGTGTTCAAGGCCGAGATGGGCATCATCAAGGAGCGCCGTCAGCAGCAGTTCCGTGAGCAGGAGGCTGAAAAGGAAGAGAACCTCAAGAAGAAACTCGAAATCATAGAAAAGATAAAAGCAATGGTCACCTCGCCTGAGGAGGCCAACAAGACTTATCAGGAATTCAAGGCTCTGCAGCAAGAGTGGCGCGACATCAAGGCCGTACCTGCAGAGAAAGCCAACGAGCTGTGGCGCAACTACCAGCTGTATGTAGAGCAGTTCTACGACCTGCTGAAGCTGAACAGCGAAGCCCGCGAATACGACTTCAAGAAGAACCTGGAGCTGAAGACCAAGCTCTGCGAAGCCGCCGAGAAGCTGGCTGAGGAAACTGACGTTATCAGCGCTTTCCACCAGTTGCAGAAGCTGCATCAGGAGTATCGCGAGATAGGTCCTGTTTCCAAGGAGCTCCGCGAGGAAATCTGGAATCGCTTCAAGACGGCCTCGACGGTCATCAACAAACGCCACCAGCAGCATTTCGAGGGCATCCGCGCCCGTGAGGAGGAGAACCTTGCCCAAAAGACAGCCCTCTGCGAGAAGGTGGAAGCCATTACGGCTGAGGAGAACAAGGGCAGCGGTGACTGGGAACGTCACACGAAGGAAATCATGGAACTACAGGCAGAATGGAAGACCATCGGCTTTGCTCCTCAGAAGATGAACGTTAAGATATTCGAGCGTTTCCGTGCTGCCTGTGACGATTTCTTTGGCCGCAAAGCAGAATACTTCCGCGGACTAAAAGATACCTTCAAGGAAAACGCCGAAAAGAAGCGCGCCCTCATTGAGAAGGCCAAGGCGCTACAGGATTCTACGGAGTGGAAGTCTACTTCCGACAAGCTCATCAACCTGCAGAAGGAATGGAAGACCATCGGTATGGTACCCAAGAAACTGGGCGACCAGTTATGGGAGGAGTTCCTTGGTGCCTGCAACAAATTCTTCGAAGCCCGCAACGCCGCTACTGCTGGTACCCGTGGCGAAGAGCACGCCAACCTGGAGAAGAAACGCGACGTCATCGAGCGTCTGAAGGCTGTAGCCGAGGAGAAGGCCGAGGATATTCAGGAAAAGGTGCAGGCGCTGGTATCCGAATATCAGGGCATCGGACATGTACCGTTCCGTGAGAAGGACAAGCTCTACGCTGAGTATCATGCCATCCTCGACAAACTATATAAGGAGCTGAATGTCAACGTGGCCAAACGTCGTTTGAACAACTTTAAGCAGAACCTGAAGCAGGTAGCCGAGCGCGGTGAGAACGCCTTGGATAACGAGCGTGCCCGCCTGTTCCGTCAGTATGAGGCCATGAAGCAGGAGATTCAGACCTACGAGAACAATCTCGGATTCCTCAGCGTCAGCTCGAAGAAAGGCAACTCACTCATCGACGAGATGAACCGCAAGGTGCAGAAGCTGAAGGACGATATGAACTTAGTGCGCGAGAAAATCAAGGCCATCGATGCCGAGAACCGCGAAAAAGAGAAAGAGCAATAAAGCTAATTCATACAAGAACGAGGGGATGTGCATCAAGTGTGCATCCCCTCGTTATTTGTAGTTCTCGTCGGCACTGGTTTCGCCATGCAGCGCATCCTGGAACGAGTCCCAATCCTGGAATCCCGCTAACAGCGACAGCCGGTCGAGCGTCTTACGGTCAGGCTTGTGTAGCAATTCCTTCTCCACAGCCGCCAGCAATTTCTTCAATGCTTGCCTTTTCTTTTCCATATTTTCCGAATTTTGCTGCAAAGATACAAAATATTTTCGTACCTTTGCACACACAAACAAAAAAACGTATAAAGACAATGAAAGAATTAGCACTCAAGTACGGATGTAATCCCAACCAGAAGCCTTCACGCATCTTTATGACGGAAGGAGAGCTCCCCATCGAAGTGATTAACGGCCGTCCCGGCTACATTAACTTCCTCGACGCATTCAATGCCTGGCAGTTGGTAAGTGAACTAAAAGCAGCCACGGGTCTGCCCGCCGCCGCCTCCTTCAAGCACGTCTCGCCTGCTGGCGCTGCCGTAGGACTGCCGCTGACAGACACGCTGAAGAAGATCTACTTCGTGGATGATATCAAGGGACTCGACGACTCCCCTATCGCTTGTGCCTATGCTCGTGCCCGCGGTGCCGACCGCATGTCGTCGTACGGCGACTTTGTTGCATTGAGCGACACCTGCGACGCCACCACAGCCCTGTTGCTGAAGCGCGAGGTGAGCGACGGCGTGATTGCTCCCGACTACACTCCTGAGGCTATTGAAATACTGAAGGACAAGCGCAAGGGAACCTATAATGTCATTAAGATGGATCCCGCATACAAGCCCGAGCCTATAGAGCGCAAGCAGGTTTTCGGTATCACCTTCGAACAGGGACGCAACGAAATCAAGCTGGACGATCCCGCCCTTTTTGAGAACATCCCCACGCAGAACAAGACCTTTACGCAGGAAGCCAAGCGCGACCTGATTATAGCCCTGATTACCTTGAAATATACGCAGTCAAACTCCGTATGCTACGTGAAAGACGGCCAGGCCATCGGCATCGGTGCCGGACAGCAAAGCCGCATCCATTGCACCCGTTTGGCTGGCAACAAGGCCGACATCTGGTGGCTGCGCCAGCATCCGAAAGTGATGAGTCTGCCGTTCAAGGAGGGTATTCGCCGTGCCGATCGCGACAACACCATTGATGTCTACATCTCTGAGGACGAGCATGACGACGTGCTCCGCGACGGTGCCTGGCAGCAGTTCTTCACAGAGCAGCCTGCCGTGCTGACGCTGGAAGAGAAGAAAGCATGGATAGCCCAAAACACGAAGGTGGCCCTTGGCAGCGACGCCTTTTTCCCCTTCGGCGACAACATTGAGCGTGCCCATAAGAGCGGTGTGGAGTATATTGCCCAGGCTGGTGGCTCCGTACGTGACGACCATGTTATCATGACTTGCGACAAATATAACATCGCAATGGCCTTTACTGGCGTACGTCTGTTCCATCATTAAGACCCACCCCCGGCCCCTCCCTGTTGAGGGAGGGGAGTTAATACCATTGACAGTATGACAGGCGAAGAGGATTTTCAGAAGATCTTGGAGAATGGCATCTCCTTCGGTCGTGGCGGAGAGCGTCGCGACCCAAACGAGGGCAAGGTGAAGACCAAGGCAAAGAAGAAGAAATACATTACCGGAGCACACGGCAGCGGTTCGGCTAAGCAGAAAGCCAAATATCGTGAGCAACGTGCCAACCGGAAGCACAAATAAGCATCAGGCTCCTGTTTTCAACGGCAACAGCAAGTGGAAGCAGGAGCCTCCTGTATAGGTATCGTCGAGTACCACATCGCCCCCCAACGAGCGCGCCAAACGGCGGCTCAGCGTTAGTCCAAGACCTACGCCGTGCACATCTTCGTCAAGCTGCACGAAGTTCTTGAATATCTCCTCACGCTTCTCAGGAGCAATGCCGATACCTGTATCAGAGATGCTGATAACCAGTTGGCCGTCCCTTTCCATACAATGCATGGTAACGCTACCTTTCTCCGTAAACTTCATCGCATTACTCAGTATATGATGCAAGATTAGCTCAATGTTCTTTTCGATACTCACAATTGAATAGTCCTCAGGCAACTCTGAGTCGAACATGAGGAAAAGCCCCTTCCGATTATCTTTTTTCTGCTCTTCAATCATCCGGCTGCAGAGCCTATTAACATACACCGCTTTCTTTTCACGGTGGCTCTCGCCTTCCGACATTTCAAGCAATTCAGCCACGATATTGGTTATACCATCCACACTCTTCGTAATGCGCGACACCATATCAGCTCTTTCTTCATGGCTCAGCGATTCACCTTCAGAAATCAGCAACTGCGAAAAGCCATTGATGGCATTCAGCGGCGTCCGTATCTCATGACTCATATTGCGAATGAATGCTGTTTTCATACGGTCAGCTTCTTCTGCCTTGTCAAGCGCCGACTTCAGTTCCTTGTTGCGTGCCCATATCTTACGCACCAGACGACGACGCCCCATGATATAGACAAAGACATAGGCCACCGTCACCACAACAAGTGCCGTTTCTAAGTTCTTCGCCTTCTTTCTTGCTGCCGCCAGCTCTTGCTGAACCGCTGTTGTTTCCTGAGTATCATTACCAGCCGAAACTGTCTGGCAGCAGAACATCATCATTAATAGTAGTAATATGTCTCTTATCGGTTTCATATATTGTTATGTTTGTATTTTCTATTCCACCCTCAGCACTTGTTCGCAATATTCGACAACAGCAGGTCGATGGGTAATGAAGAGCACCGTCTTCTGCTTGTCAGATAGTATATTCTGCAACAGTTGCCGCTCTGTATCAGGATCGAGAGCTGAGGTTGCCTCATCGAAGAGCATAATGCTGCGCCCGCGGAGGAGGGCACGAGCAATGGTAATGCGCTGAGCCTGTCCCTCACTAAGTCCACCACCAGCTTCGCTACATATAGTATCGAGCCCCTTGGGAAGCGATGCAACGAAATCGGCACACGACAAATGAAGAATCCTCCACAGTTCCTCATCGTTGGCACTCGGACAGCCCATGAGCAGGTTTTCACGGATAGTGCCACTCAGCAAGGTATTGCCCTGAGGAACATAAACAAAGTTACAGCGGTGTAATGCCGTCACCTCCTCCTGCCGTTCCTGCGAGTAGATATCCACCCTACCCTGTTGTGGATGAATCAATGAAAGGATAAGGCGGACAAGCGTGGTCTTTCCTGCTCCTGTCTCACCAAGAATTGCCGTACATGTTCCCGGACGGAAGTCGAATGACAGATTGCTAAGTACTGGCTCAGCCGTATCATCATAGGCATAGGTAACATTACTGAGTCTTATGCCACAGGGAGAAGGCATGAGAATACCCGTTCCCTGTTGCTCCTGGGGAGCCTCCTCCAATTCCATCAGTCGTTCGGCAGCGGTAAACACGTTGACAAAGGCAGGTGCCAGACGCGTCAGGTCACGAGCAGGCCCCTGAATACGGTACACCAGCTGCAGGAAGGCGGTCATCTGACCAAAAGTAATGGTACGGGCACTTAAGCGGACGGCACCCCATAGGAAAGCGATGAGATATCCCAAGGAAAAGCCTCCGTTGACAAAAAGATTCGAGAAGATACTGAATTTCGTTCGTTGACGGACATGCTGCCGAAGGGCCGACTGTGTAATATCTAATCGGTCAATCATCTGGTCGCTGGCCTCCAAGGTCTTAATGAGCATTCGATGCTGGACGGTTTCTGTCATCAGGCTCTGCACCATACTGTCGCTGTTGCGCACCCTACGGGTGAACTTCCTCATCTGTGCTACATAAATGCGACTCACCGCCATAAAAACCGGCAATATACCCACCGTGATGCAGGCCAGCCAAAAGTCCATCTGCATCAGATAGAAAAACGCACCAAAAAACAGGGTAACTGTCGACAACGTGTTAGGAAGCGTCTCGGTGATGAAATTCACCACCGCCTGCACGTCCTGCTCCAAACGGTTGATGATGTCACCGCTATGATAGCGGTCCTTGCCGTTCCACTCAGCCCGCAGCAGGCGGTCGAGCATCTGCTGCTGCATACGGTTCTGCGCCTTGATACCTAATATATTACGAATCCACACCCTTGAGATATTGAGCGAAAACTCACAGACAATGACAAAACCCATCAACGCCACTCCCCAATATAGAGAACCCTCGCTCACACCAGTTGCCATATCGATAGTATGCTGCATAGCCCATACCATAAGCAAGCTGCAAACAACGCCCAACAGTCCTATGGTAGCATTAAACACCGCCTGCGCGCGATTTCCTTTCATCACACGCCACAGCCACTTTACTATCTGTCGGATGGTAAACTTGCTTTCCGGGTTATGCAAACGCTCTATCAGTCTCACTTTTCACTCTTCACTTTTCACTCGACCGCTATCTTACATCCGCTCCCCACATCATTTTCTCACGTAGAGTGGAGAAATACTGCTTGCCGCTGCGCTTCACCACGTGTATATTATAAGGTGCACGGCGCAAGGTGATTCTCGTACCTTCCTTGCACTTCTCCGAACGACCGTCAACGGCCACCAAGAAGGAATGCGAACGACTCTCTACGTCAAGCGTTATCTCTGCTGTATCGGGGATGACAATAGGACGGATGTTCAGCGAATGGGGAGCCACCGCTGTGATAGCCAGCACACCCGTTCCAGGCACGATAATCGGACCTCCGTTCGACAGGGAGTAGGCCGTCGAGCCCGTTGGCGTAGAGACTATCAAACCGTCGGCTTGATACGTGGTCAGGTACTCTCCGTTAATATTTACCCGAATGCTGATCATCGATGCCGAGTCACGCTTCAAGATAGCCACATCGTTTAGGGCAAACATTCCCGGGACAACCTCTATCACGGCACGACTCTCCACCGCATAGTCTTCCTCAGTAAGCGAGTGAAGACATGTCTCAATGTCAGTAGGAGTCACGTCGGCCAGAAATCCCAACCGTCCCATATTCACACCGAGAATGGGTATCTGCTTTCGTCCCACCCTATTGGCCGTTTTAAGGAACGTTCCGTCGCCCCCCATCGATATGGCGAAATCAGCATCAAAGTCATCGTCACAGAACACTTTCGCAGCAGGAACGTCCAGTCGCTGACCGTCCTTGAGGAATTCATAATACTCTTTGTCGACCATTAGTTCTGCTCCCGACTCACTGAGACAGGACAGCACTTTTTGTATCGCTGCAGACTTCTTGGTCTGATAAATATTGCCGAAAAGGGCAAACTTTAGCTTCTGTCGTGTCATTTTTGCTTGTATTTTGTAGGTGTTTAGCAGATTTTTCGTAACTTTGCGACTGCAAAAGTAATGTTTTTCCACGAAATTACGAAAAGATTATGGCAAAAGTTTATGTATTCTTAGCTGATGGCTTCGAGGATGTCGAGGCTCTCATCCCCATTGACGTGTTGCGTCGCGGTGGCGTAGAGGTAGTAACGGTGAGTACCACTGACTTTCCCTTGGTGGAGTCTGCACATGGTGTAAACATTGAGGCCGACCTGCAGTTCGAGCAGGTAGACACCTCTGATGCCGATCTGATTATGCTGCCCGGTGGTATGCCCGGCGCTGCCAATCTGTATGAGCACGAAGGCGTCTGCAAGGCAGTCTGCGACCAGGCTGCAGCGGGAAAGAAGATTGCCGCCATCTGCGCTGCCCCTGCCGTCGTACTGGCCCAGCTCGGGCTGCTCGAAGGAAAGAAGGCCACCTGCTATCCTGGCTTCGAACAGGCACTGAAGGGTGCCGGTGCCCAGTACACGGGTGACCTCGTTACCGTCGATGGCAACATCACCACCGGTGAGGGGCCTGCCGCTGCCTTCCCCTATGCCTACGAACTGCTCAGCCAGTTGGTAAGCAAAGAAGTGAGCGACCAGATTGCCGAAGGCATGCGCTTCAAGCACCTAATGGCATGACAGACTACGTCATTATTGTGGCAGGCGGCAAGGGCCTGCGCATGGGAACGGATATTTCAAAGCAGTTCCTGCCTATCGGCGGGAAACCGGTCTTGATGCGCACACTCGAGCGGTTCCGCGAGTACTCTGCCGATCTGAATATTATCCTCGTACTGCCTAAAGCGCAACAGGCATATTGGCAGGGACTCTGCAAGGAGTACAATTTCAAGGTGGAGTATCTGTTGGCCGACGGCGGTGAGACGCGCTTCCACTCCGTGCAGCACGGCTTGGCGCTGATTCCCGATGATGCCGAAGGTGTGGTAGGTGTGCACGATGGCGTACGTCCATTCCCCAGCATCGAGGTCATCCGCCGTTGCTATGAAGAAGCCCGTGAGAAAGGAGCAGTCATTCCAGTCATTCCCGTTGTAGAGACCATTCGCCATATAAAAGATGGCACCTCCATGACCGTTCCCCGCGATGAATACCGTTTGGTGCAGACACCACAGACCTTCAACATTCAACTATTAAAGGCAGCCAATCGTCAGCCTTACAACGACAACTTCACCGATGATGCCTCCGTCGTCGAGACCTATGGTCACCCTATTACCCTCGTCGACGGCAACCGAGAGAACATCAAAATTACCACACCTTACGACCTAAAGATAGCCGAAAGCCTTTAAGTGACAATACTCGATCAAGACATCATGTACTTGCCGGGGGTTGGCCCCAACCGCAAGAAAATACTCAGCGATGAGCTGGGTATTAAGACGTATGGCGACCTGCTCGAATATTTCCCCTATAAGCACGTGGACCGCTCGAAGGTCTATACCGTCCATGAACTGACGGGCGACATGCCTTTTGTACAGATAGTGGGTACGATACTTAGCTTCGAGACATTCAAGATGAGTGCACGAAAGGAGCGCGTTGTCGCTCATTTCAGCGATGGCACGGGCATTATGGACCTTGTATGGTTCGGTGCAGGAGGCAAGTATGCTAAGCAGAACTACCGTATTGGTACAGAGTACCTGGTGTTTGGCAAGCCCACCGTATTCAACAACCGCATCAATCTTACCCACCCCGATATTGACGAGGCCTCAAGGGTAGACACTGCAGCTATGGGCATGCAGCCCTATTATAACACAACGGAGAAGATGAAGAAACGGGGACTGACCTCCCGTTCAGTAGAGCGTCTTGTCAAGACGCTCCTCGAGAAGTTGACAACGCCTGTCAACGAGACCATCCCCGACTTCATCACGCAGCGGCTACACTTAATGAACCGTGATGAAGCCCTGCGTACCATCCACTACCCCCAGAATATTAAGGATTTAGAGCGCGCCCGCGTACGACTGAAGTTCGAGGAATTGTTCTTCGTACAACTTAATATATTAAGGTACGCCAGCGACCAGCGCCGCAAGTATCGCGGCTATGTGTTCAGCCATGTAGGCGAAGTGTTCAACACCTTCTTCCATAACTACCTGCCATTCCCGCTGACAGAAGCCCAGAAGCGCGTAATCCGTGAAATACGCAAAGATATGGGTAGCGGTCGACAGATGAACCGCCTGCTGCAGGGCGATGTAGGAAGCGGCAAGACGCTGGTGGCCCTGATGTCGATGCTCATCGCCATTGACAATGGCTATCAGGCCTGTATCATGGCCCCTACGGAGATTCTTGCCGAGCAGCACCTACAGACTCTCATGCAGTTTTTAGGCAACATGCCCATCCGTGTAGCCCTGCTGACGGGCATCGTCAAGGGGAAGCGCCGTCAGGAGGTGCTGGACGGTTTGATGGACGGCACCATCCACATCCTCGTTGGCACCCACGCTGTAATTGAAGACCCCGTGCAGTTTGCACGTCTTGGTTTCGTGGTAGTCGACGAGCAACACCGATTTGGCGTAGCACAAAGAGCCAAGCTATGGAATAAGAGCCAGAACCCGCCTCATGTGCTCGTGATGACAGCCACCCCCATCCCCCGCACGCTTGCTATGACACTCTATGGCGACCTCGATGTCAGCGTTATCGACGAATTGCCGCCAGGCCGAAAACCAGTGGTAACGGAGCACTTCTTCGACTCACGTATCACCTCGCTCTACGACGGCATCCGCAAACAGATCAATTTAGGTCGGCAGGTGTACATTGTCTTCCCGCTGATAGAAGAGAGCGAGAAGATTGACTTGAAGAATCTGGAGCAGGGGTTTGAGGTGCTACGACAGGCCTTCCCCGAGTTCCGCCTGAGCAAAGTCCACGGCAAGATGAAGCCTGCCGACAAGGAGCAAGAGATGCAGCGTTTCGTTAGTGGAGAGACACAGATACTGGTAGCCACCACGGTTATTGAGGTGGGGGTCAATGTGCCCAATGCCTCTGTGATGGTCATTATGGATGCACAGCGCTTCGGACTAAGCCAGCTACACCAATTGCGGGGGCGTGTGGGACGCGGTGCCGACCAGTCCTATTGTATACTTGTTACCCCGTATAAACTATCGGAGGACACCCGCAAACGCATTGACATCATGTGCGACACCAACGACGGATTCCGCATTGCCGAAGCCGACCTCAAGCTGCGTGGTCCTGGCGACCTGGAAGGCACCCAGCAGAGCGGCATGGCCTTTGACCTGAAGATTGCCGACATAGCACGCGACGGACAATTGGTACAGATGGCCCGCGATGAAGCACAACTTATTATCGACGAAGACCCCACGTGCACCAGCGAAAAGTTTCATCTGTTATGGAACAGACTCCGTGAACTACGCAAAACAAATATTAATTGGGGCGTGATTTCATGAGATAAGTGTTAAAAGACACCAAAACTTTGTTAACGAACACGCAATTTGTTTCTTTTTCGAATTATTATTCGTATCTTTGCATCAGAGTTTTTTGCTCTTGGCAGAAAACGTAACGTCTATAACCACAATAAAAGACAAAAATGATTAAGACTTTGAAGAAATTCTTTGCAATAGCCATGGTTTCCATCATCACTGTTCCTATGCAGGGCCAGGACTTGTTGGCCAACCAGGCCCCCATCGATCGTAAGATAAAAGCTGTTGACTCCGTAGCCCTGAACCGACTGATTCAGTTGGAACAGCAATATGGAAGTCCCGCTGCCGACCTGTATCAAGACTGGGATAACTACTCTGCCCACCGCGAGCAGTCACTTCCCGATACATTCCGCATTGACTTACGCGGCTTTGCCATGCCAACGGACAACCGTGTGCTGACATCGAACTTCGGTGCACGCTGGGGACGCCAGCACAAAGGCTTGGATATTAAGGTTTACATTGGCGATACCATCCGTGCGGCTTTCTCCGGTAAAGTGCGCGTAGTACGCTATGAGCCGGGCGGCTATGGTAACTTCGTCGTTATCCGCCACTACAACGGCTTAGAGACCATCTATGGCCACATGTCAAAGCATCTGGTGACCCCCGATCAGGAAGTACGTGCTGGAGAGCCTATCGGACTCGGTGGAAATACTGGTCGCAGTACGGGTTCTCACCTGCACTTTGAAACCCGTCTCTGTGGCGTTGCACTTAATCCCGCATTAATGTTCGACTTCCGTAACCAGGACGTTACGGGCGACTTTTATACTTTCCGCCGTTCAAGTTATTCGCGCGAATCAGCTCAGGCAACCCGTCTGCGTGGCGTTAACGGCACCTCTGCTACCAACGCTGATGACGATATGCTCTACAGTGAGAAAAGCAGTAGCAAGAAATCAAGCCGCAATATAGCTGCTAATACCCGTTTCCACAAGGTTAAGAAAGGCGAGACGCTCTTTTCAATTGCCCGCAAGCGTAATACGACCGTGGCAGAAATCTGTAAGCTGAACCGCATTGGGAAGAACATGAAGCTGCGTCCCGGACAGATTCTGAAATACAATTAATAAGAAACGAATAAGAGTACTAGTAATCAACCATAAACCCTGTAGCAACCAGAAATGAGAAAAAGGACTATTCTTTGCGCACTGCTTATCTTAGCAACCTCAGGTAATTTTGCCGTAGGTAAGGTTAGAAAGAGTGCAAGGAAAAAGGTAGCTCAAACCGTCGTAACAGAGGAACCCAGATATCAGGAGATTGACAATTACGACTTTCTGTACGCTAACGGTACTGACGAATTGAACCTTGACTACAAGGCAACAACCATCAACAGTCTGTTGGATGAAGCCATGTCTCATCTCGGTGCCCGCTATCGCAGCGGCAGCAAAGGCCCCAAGGCTTTCGATTGTTCAGGATTTACCAGCTACGTATTCAAGCAGTTAGGCGAGGGTAATATCGGTGCTTCTTCACGTGACCAGTACGCCCGCAATATTCCCGTTAACCGCAGTGAGATGCAGCGTGGCGACCTAGTATTCTTCACCAGTCCCAGTTCCGGACGAAATGTAGGCCACGTGGGCATTGTTGTAGACGTAGATCCCATTACCCGTACATTCAACTTTATTCACGCCAGCAGTAGTGAGGGAGTTAAGATTTCAAACTCCAGCGACGGTTTCTATGCCAAGCGTTTTATCGGTGTACGTCGCGTATTCTAACAGCATCGCAAGTTTACTATAATTATAAGCTATTACAATTACAAGCTATAAGCTTATAAGCTATTCCAAGCGATTTTCTATTATAAGCAATTAGCTATTTGTCTACTTTTACCGTTAACTCCATAACAAAATGATTCCCGGTGCATTCGCATCGGGAATCACTATGTTTGGCACTCTATGGTGGAGATTACTCACCTACTACAATAACGCAGCGGTTGCGATCGTTCTCAGCAAAGGGCTGAACAGTGTCACCATAAGAGTTGACTGTCATACGGTCGGCAGCAATACCTTTCTCCTGCAAGGACTTAGCCACCTTCTCAGCACGCTGCTGAGCATACTTGGCGTTGATGGTAGCGTTACCAGTACCCTTGTCAGCATAGCCACTGACGGTAATCTTCTTAGCAGGATACTTCTTGCACCAGTCAGCAATCTTATTGAGGATGGTCTCGGGATCGGGATCAGACTCACGGATAAGATAGAAGAACGTCTCCTTCAGAGGCTCATCCTTTACCACTACGGGTTGGGGCTTCTTCTCCACAACAGGAGCGGGAGCAGGTGCAGGCTCTGGAGCGGGTTCCTCTACAACGGGTGCAGGCTCTGGAGCGGGAGCAGGCTTAGCCACCTTCTTGTGACCGAAGTTGTAGGCAATGCCCAAAAGCGTTGAGCTGTACCAGTCGTGCTGTTTGTCGCCGTCGATACGACCGTTCCACTGGGTAGAGGTATTAGTCATACGATGCTCCAATGACAAGCTGAAGTTCTTGCTGAGGCGAGCCTCAATGATAGCACCTGCGCGAACGGCAGGAGCAAACCAAGTAGAACTAGTCAAGGTAGCCTCCGACCATGAGTAGCCAACGCCACCAAGCAGGTAGAAGTTAAAACCTGAGCAAGCCTTCTTGGTGAAGAGGTTCACCAGGTTCAACGTAGCGTCGAAGCTTACTGTATAGTACTTGAACTTATTATAGGTATCAGTAACATACTGATCCTTCACCTTCGACTCCCATCCCTCGGCACCGAGGCGGACACCGACCAGGGGATTCACTTGACGACCAATGTTCAGGCCAATGACGGGCGAGAGCAGGTCACCGCGATTACCAGGCGTATAAGGCAGCTGCACACCGCCCTGAGCCTGAATATACCAATAAGGTGAGAAACAGCAGTCGCCACCCTTACCGCAGCAGTCAGACTGTGCGTTTGCAGACAGTGCGAAGAAAGCCGTCAATGCAACTAAAATATATTTCTTCATATTCTCTGATTATTCTTATTGTTTAGCACTTAATGAATTAGAAGGTCAGCTTAGCACTGAGCTGCATACGCCAGCGGCTATAGTAGTCGTTATAAGAGCGCATGTCGTAGTCACCCTTCTGCTGGAACGAATACTTACCCTTTGTGATGGTCAGCGGGCTGTAGTAGTTGTAACCGCCCTGTGACATGGTAGCACCCCACTTCTTGCTGAGCATGTTGGTGAAGTTGATGATGTCGAAACCAATCTGCAGGTAACGAATCTCCTTACCTACCTTGAAACCGAACTTGTGGTCGAGGTGCAAGTCGAGGCGGTTCTCCCACTTCTCGTAGTCACCGTTACGCTCGCAGAATTCACCACGGTGCGAAGAGAGGTACTCGTCGTTAGCCAGCCACTGCTTGAAGTTGGCAACCTGCTGCTCAGTAGTGAACTTTGAAGTAGCAGCGAAGTGGCCTGCTGCCAGCAGCTGGTCAATCTGAGCATCGGTAGGAATGAACATCAGGTCGTTGTTCACACCGTCACCGTTCATGTCACCATTAGTGAAGATGGAGAAGGGAGCACCTGAGTTACCTGTATAGATCAGACCGATAGTAGTCTTGTTGTCGAACGTGCGGCCGGGGTTCTTGTTCCAGTTGAAGTGCTGATAGGCCGATGCCATCACCTGGTGAGGTATGTCGAAGTTGGAAACCTCGAGTTCAGCAGCGTTAGGATCCTTGTGCGTATAGTTGTACTGGAAGTTAGAGGCAGCCACTGACGATGAACCGTTGTTGACGGTCTTGGCATGTCCGTAGGTATAGCTGGCCATCAGGTCGAGTCCGAAGTCGAAGCTCTTCTCAGCCTTGATAGAAACGTTGTAGGAGTAACCCTCAGAAACATTGTCAAGATAGAGAATGTTCGGAGTGCTCTTCATGGTCTGGAACATCGGACGGTTGTCGAAGTCGAAGCCATTGGTCTCGCCCCAGGTCTTGCCTGTAGCCTCCATATTGAGCTTCTTGACAATCATGTCGTTAAGGGTCTTAGAATAGATACCCTCAACAGTCCACTTGATTCCCAGAGGACCCGTTACGTCAACGGCGAGGTCGGCACGGAGCTGCTGACCGAACTTGAAGTTCTTGTCGAACACGTTGATTGTCTGGGCAGCAAAGGCAGGAGCACCCTGAGAGGTTGAGGGAACATTCTGCATGATAGTACCCTGATTGACGAGGAACGCCTTGTCGCCACCCTTACCGTTACCGGTATCATAGTTGAACTGAGCAACACCGGTGTTAGAGAAGCTGTTTGAAATCCATACGAAAGGAATACGGCCAGTGAAGATACCTACACCACCACGGACGATGACGGCACGGTTGCCCAAAACATCATAGCGGAAACCGAGACGGGGCGACCAGAGGGGCTTCACGGCAATCTTCTGGTTGGTCTGCAGGTCATATCCATGCTCAGCAGCCCAATTATTGAAATCCTTGTTCTCCAAAGGAGTATCCAGCAGCATCGGCAGGTCGATACGGATACCGTAGGTCAGCTGGAAGCGATCGGTAACATCCCACTTGTCCTGTACATAGAAACCTAATTGGGCAGCCTTGAAGGGAGAGTTCCAACGGTCGGTTCCTGCAACAGATGCGATGGCACGTCCCAGACGGAAACGGGCAATGTTTTCATTCATGAAGTCATCGGGAGAGTTGAAGTAGTAAGTACCGTAGAAGTCCTGGCAGAAGAGGTTTCCGAAGCTATAGAGCTCGTCATGAGTACCAAAGGTAATGGCGTGGCTTCCTAACGTCCAAGTCAGGTTGTCAGTCAAAGTATAGGCATCCTGATCCAAGGCATTAGCCATAGAAGAGCGCTCGTTACCTATGTTCAGCGTACCGCCGCCAACATTGCTGATAGACACCATCGGGAAAGCAAGACCGGGGTTACGCTTGTCGCGAACACTGGTCCAGCTGGCGTGGAACTCGTTGCTCAGGTTATCGCTCAGACGGCTCTGGAGTTCGAGCACCAGAGAGTTGGTCTTTGATACGAAGTCGTAAGCATAGTCGTTGGTAACCAGCGACTTGTCTCCAGCAGTCTGATTGTTCTTACGGGCATCAACCATGCTCCAACGCAGAGAAGCGTGGTGACGGTCATTGATGTTCCAGTCGAGCTTCAGGCCCACCTTATCAGAATAGGTGTATTCCTGAGGAGTACCAAGTGAACCGGTATAGGTCACACCCTGTGCAGCAGCGCGCTGCTTCAGCGTAGAAAGCAGGCTCTCTGCCAAATCCCAGTCAACCTGTGTCTCAGAGCCCTTGGCACTATAGGCGTTGTCATATTCCTTATTGGTACGCTCGTAGTTGGCGAAGAAGAACAGCTTGTCCTTCACAATCGGACCACCGAGGGTAGCGCCCCATGTGTAGTCGGTCATTGTACCATAGTCTGCAGACTCTGATCCGTCGTGCATCTCATACTTGTTACCAACCATCTTGCCATCCTGGTAGTAGCCATAGACACTACCGTGGAAGTCGTTGGTACCCGACTTGGTGATAGCATTGATAGCACCACCCGTGAAGCCCGACTGACGAACGTCGAACGGTGCGATGCTCACCTGCAGCTGCTCAACCGTCTCCATAGAGAAGGCCTGAGTACCTGCCTGTCCGCCGTTAGCACCGTTTGAGGTAAGACCGAACACGTCGTTGGCCATAGCACCATCAATCTGGATGGCGTTATAACGGTTGTTAGAACCAGCAATGCTCATGGCACCGCTCTCGCTCACTCTCACGAACGGATTGATACGAGCCACGTCAGCCACACTATGAGTCAATGAGGGCAGCTCAGCAATACGGTTTCCACCGATGGTCTCGGCAGCACCATTGCGCGAAGCGGCCAAGCCAGCCTGACCGGTAATTGTTATTTCGCCTAATACCTGAGAATCGTCCTCCAGCCAAACTGTCAGGTTGTAGTTCTCACCCAGTGAAAGGCTTAGACCTTCGAAAGTCTTTGTTTGACTACCAATGTAAGACACCGTCACAGTGTAAGGACCGCCAGTACGCATACCTTGGATAGAATAGCGACCTTCAACATTGGTAACAGCACCGTAACGGGTTCCTGAAGGCTGGTGAACAGCCTGAACCGTAGCACCGATGGCAGCCTCGCCATTGGCAGTGCCAAGGGTCACCTTACCATTGATACCAGAAGTTGTCACTTGAGCCAGCGCCGTTAACGAAACTGTCAACAACGTGACCACCAGAAAAAACAATCTTTTCTGCATAAACTTTTTGAATTGTTTGTTAATTAATATTACCGGGAATCAGCCTAAACTTCTTCCGCTTTCTCTTTTCGGGTGCAAAATTAATTAAAATATCTGAAATGCAACACTTTTTCGCGTTCTTTTTTATAGAATGCGGAAAAAGAGAACTATTTATTAAAGAATTATACCTGTATAGATGCGTCCGGAGTTGATTCCCAGACGTCGGGCGGAGAAAAAGTCGGTACAATTAAAGTAGGTACAGGTACCATTTATATAGATATTGCTTTCGTCAACTCCTGCCGCAATCAACTGCTGCCTGTTGCATTCCACCAGGTCAATATGCCACTTACAGCCGTCTTCCGCTGTAGCCGTTGAGGAGGGGAGCCGAGTAGCAATGGTGTCCATGTTGAATCCTGCCTGCAAAAAAGCATTGTATACTTCATCGCCCACTTCAAAAGCCTCCATCGAAATACCAGGGCCTATCCAAGCGTTAATGCAGGCAGGGTCTACCCGATATGGAATATCCATCGCCTTGATGGCTTTCTCTACGATGCGATTCACCGTCCCACGCCATCCTGCGTGAACGGCACATACCACGAAATTATAAGTGTCTTCCAATAAGATAGGAATGCAATCGGCAGTAGATACTCCCACACAAGTATGAGGCACATCCGTAAACACAGCATCAACACCCTCCAGCAACTCCCGACGCTCAACAGGAGATTTCGTCAAGAACGCTTTGTCGATATACCGAACTTCCGTGCCATGCGTCTGATGGGGAATAATCAGGTGGTCAGCATCAATTCCCAACAAACGTTCCAAGGCAACTCTGTTAGCCTTTACTGCCGCAGGATTGTCACCACAGAACTCGTTGATATTGAACGTACCGTAATTGCCCTTGCTCACGCCACCGTGACGAGTGGTAGAAAACACATCTACCTGCTGATACGGCTTAACGGGATAGTGTTTCAATACAGGCTTCAACATCCTATCACTCGTCTTCGTATTCAAAGTCGTCGAGATCTTCTACGTCCTCGATATCCTCTTCATCGATGAATTCTATTTCTTCGTCCTCACCCTCGTCAGCCAGTTCCTCCTGGAAGCGCGTCATATCCTTGTCGCGATGGGCTATCGACTCGGTAGTGGTGATGGTGGCCAACTTGTTCGACTCTGCGTTCATCTCCTGCCACAGCACATCCTTCAGCTCGTCGAGCCCGAAGCCTGTAACGGCTGAGATGAAGACGATGGGGAAAGCCCCCTCCTGCCTCCCCCTACTGGGGGAGGTTGCTGCACCAGAACAATCCGCGGAGAAAGCCTCCCCCAGTGGGGGGAGGTTGGAGGGGGCTTCCAATTCCTCGCGCAGCATCTCTATCAGCTCCTCGTCTAAGAGGTCGCACTTGGTAATGGCCAGCACGCGAGGTTTGTCAAGCAGTTCGGGATTAAAGCGGCGCAGCTCGTCGACCAGCACATTATACTCATGAAGGATATCATCCGTATCGCCAGGCACCATGAAAAGCAACAGCGAGTTGCGCTCAATATGGCGCAGGAACCTGAGTCCCAGGCCCTTGCCCTCGGCAGCACCCTCGATGATGCCAGGAATGTCAGCCATCACAAACGATTTGCCGTCCCTATAGCCCACGATACCCAGCGAGGGCTCCATCGTGGTGAAGGGATAGTTGGCAATCTTGGGCTTCGCGTTGCTCAATGCTGATACCAGCGTCGACTTGCCTGCATTGGGGAAGCCCACCAGTCCAACATCAGCCAGGAGCTTCAGTTCCAGGATGACAGTCATCTCCTGCATCGGCTCTCCAGGCTGCGCATAGCGGGGTGCTTGGTTGGTGGCTGTACGGAACTGGAAGTTGCCCAGTCCTCCCCGACCACCTTTTAATAATAGTACCTCCTGTCCGTCATAGGTAACGTCGCAGACATACTTACCCGTCTCAGCATTGTAGCAGACGGTTCCGCAGGGCACATCGATATAGATGTCCTTGCCATCGGTGCCGTGACACTTGTCGCGACCTCCGTTGCCACCGTGCTCGGCAAAGATGTGGCGCTCATACTTCAGGTGCAGCAGCGTCCAGTAGTTATGGTTGCCGCGCAAGTAGATGCTGCCGCCCTTGCCACCGTCGCCACCGTCGGGGCCGCCGTTGGGGTTATACTTCACGTGCCTGAGGTGCATCGACCCCTTGCCACCCTTGCCTGAACGGCAAAGAATCTTCACGTAGTCTACGAAATTACTCTCCATAAGGCCCACCCAAGCCCTCCCCAAGGGAGGGATGTTGAGTTACATTATTTATACGATTAACGATTTTATTATTTTCGACATCACCGACTCCAGGTTATTTATTACCTGATGGTTAGTGAATCTTATAACCCTATACCCTTTTCGTTCAAAATACTTTGTTCGTTCTTCGTCCAACAACTGCTGTTCCGGCAGCTGATGATATTCGCCATCAACTTCTATGACAAGGCAATTCTTCAACGACACGAAGTCTGCGATGTAGGTGCCCATCACGTGCTGTCTTCTGAAATGAACACCCAACTTGCCGCCACGCAATTCCTGCCACAACACCGTTTCGGCCTGTGTCATCGGCCTACGGTTCTTCACCGCATTGTTTTCAACAGCACAGTAACTGTAAGCGTCAGCGGTTGCCCATCGTTTTCTCTCCTCCGTATCATCCATTGAACTTTGGTATTCAAACTTCTCTTACCTCCGTATCATCCACCGAACTTTGGTATTCAGACATCCCTCCCTTGGGGAGGGCTTGGGTGGGCTTTTTTAGATATTATCCACTACCTCGCAAATATCTGCGAAGATGCGGTCGAGCTCGCCCAGGCCATTGATGTGGTGGTGGATACCTTCCTGCTTGTACCACTCGATGAGGGGCTGCGTCTGGGAATGATATACCACGAGGCGCTTCTTGATGGTTTCCTCGTTGTCGTCAGCACGTCCGCTCTGCTGTCCGCGCAGCAGGAGGCGCTTCATCAGCTCGTCCTCGGGCACGTCGAGCTCCAGCATGCAGGCCACCTTGTCGCCACGCTCATTGAGCATCTGCTTCAAGGCCTCTGCCTGCGGGATGGTACGGGGAAATCCGTCGAAGATTACTCCCTTGTGACCACGTCCGAACGAGTCGTAGACGCTGGCCAGGATGCTCACCATCAGGTCGTCGGGAATGAGCTGTCCGTTGTCAATAAACTGCTGAGCGGTCTTACCCAGCTCACTACCTTTTTTAATCTCGGCGCGCAGCACGTCGCCAGTCGAGATGTGGTTCAAACCGTACTTCTCAATGAGCTTGTCGCTCTGGGTTCCCTTGCCTGAGCCGGGAGCACCGAAAATCACGATGTTCTTCATCTTAATCCTTATGTCTTGTTTGTTCTTTTGTATCTGCTTTTCCTTGCCTTTGAACCAAAGGTCGGTCATGAGGTCGCCTTTCTGCGCCTCAACGTCACTTGGCAAGTGTGGTAGTTTCACCTCTCTCATAGCTTTTCAATCTTCACAAAGCGAATAAACGTCCCTCAACTGTCGTCCCTGCTGGTCGTAGTCCAGCCCGTAGCCTACGATAAAGTCGTTGGGAATAGAGAATGCCACATAGTCGAGCATGAGGTCTTCCTTCAGCTTTTCTGGCTTGAAGAAGAGGGTACACACCTGCACCGATGCCGGGTTGCGCGTACCTATTTGTTCCATCATGCGCTTGATAGTGAGCCCACTCTCCACGATGTCCTCGACAATGACGACGGTGCGCCCCGTCAGGTCCTCGTTGATGCCTATCACCTCCTGGATGGTGCCCGTCGACGTGGTGCCCTGATAGGAGGCCAGCTTCACGAACGAGATTTCGCAGGGGATGGTCATCTCGCGCATCAGGTCGGCAGCAAAGATGAACGCTCCGTTCAACACACCCAGAAACAGCGGGTTCTTACCCTCCAGGTCACGGCTCATCTGCTGCGCCAGTTCTCGCACGCGTTCCTTTACTTGGGCTTCTGGAATGGAAACCTCAAACGTCTTATCCTTAATTGTTACTCTGCTCATAACGTGATAGCTATTTGGCTGCAAAGTTACGAATAAAAAACGGAAAAATGCGCTTCCCCACCAATTATTTTAAACCTCATTGCGAATAATCTCAACAAATCACCCTCTGAGAATCGCGTCGGACAGGCCAACACCAAACCTTGACGGATATACGCGAAGATTTCACCATTGGAGTTGAATTTTGAAACAATTCCTGATCGTAGGGCATCGTGACCTCGATCCCCACAAGGCCTGTCCGTGCTTTGATGCGGTGAGTACGCCGAACTATTATTTGTGAGATTAACGAAATTCAATGGTGACAAACGCTGTCATACCAGGCAACAGATGCGGATGCGGTTCCAAGGTGGCTTCAATATGTATCATTCCGTTGTCGTCGATGACTGGGTTAATACCAGAGACCTTAGCCGTATGTTTCTCCTTGGGGTATGTTACGGTAGAGACGGATAAGACGGCACCCTCCTCGTATTTGGCGAGTTCATTTTCGAGCACGTCAAAACCCACTTTCAGATGTTCAATGTCAACAATGTAGAAGAGAGCCTCACCTGGCTGGGCTGCACCGTAAAGTGTGTTCTGTATCTTTGAGACATACCCGGAAACGGGCGCTTTGATAACGCAATAGGTTAGCTGGTGTTCCAGCTCATGCAACTCGGCTTTCGCCTCGTTATAGCCGCTATTGATACGTGCCAGTTTCTTGATGTTCTCCGGAGCCGCATCTAAATGGTCACGCTTATAGCCCTGTCCCATCAGGATAGCCTGGTATTGGAACTCCGCTTTCTCCAGTTTGGCACGACAGTGAAGAATCTTATTGCGCAGTTCGTCATCGCTGAGCCGTGCTACGACCTGACCTTTCTTGACATACTGTCCCAACTTATCAACGCCAAACATAACGATCTGTTCTGAGAGACGGCTAAAGACTGGTATCTCACGAACGGCTTCAATCTTCCCTTTGTTAGCTGTTGAGAAACTCTGAACCTGTTGATGTGATGCAGCTTTTGCTGATTTCGCAGCCAGCGTGTCTGTCTGCTGTGAAACAGGCTGCACTTCTTTTTTCGACTGACAGGCAGTAAGGAACGAAAGAAGAAAGGCGAAAAGTGAAAAACGTATATACTTATTCATATTGTATGAGGGTTTGCAAATGATAGTATGCTTTCCAAAAATCTTCCAAGACAGTCAGGTAATTGGAGTAGGCGGTAATCCATCGATTCTGTCCCAGTGTGAAAGTATTGATGTCACAGAGGCCGTTGGCATAGTTTTCGGCCGTCTCATAGAACATGTTCTCAGCCAGTTTGACGGTCTGTTCTGTGTTCTCAAGCATTTTTCTGCTTTCATATAGCTTCTGCAGTGTCACGGTGGCATCTTCGGCCAACCGGCGCTCTGTTTCCTGGAGTGCCGACTCCTGACGCTCCACCCATGCCGTAGCTGCTGCGTGCCGCTTTCGTGCTGCCCCATGATCCATGATCGGTATATTAAACTGCACGGAGCCTAAAGCATACACCTGTTGATTCCGATAGGCACTGCCCAGGGTAGAATTGACTTGTTGCAGACCAAGATTGATATCCATGCCTACATTGACACCACGTTCCTTATGTGCCTTCTCTTCCTGATGGCGTGCTTCAGAAAGTTCTGCCAGCTGCTGCTGATAAGCAGGGCTGTTGCTCTTTGCCAGCATCGCAACCTCCTCCAGGGTATATTGTGTGGAAGGAAGTCTCTCTGGTATGGTCAGCAGAGGCAAGTCATCAGGTAATTGCTTGATACGTAGTAGAGATGCCAGTTCTGTCTTTGCCTTCTGCTCATCCTTGCGTGCCATATCCAGCAGGTTGGTGGAATTCTGTAGCTGCAACTCTATGGGACAAAAATATTTGCCGTTATTTTTTTTTCCTCATACTTTTGCACTCGCAAGATCCGGACTTGCATAGTATTAACATTCAAAAAGTTAGAATTATGCAAAATAAGAAAACGCGCAAGTTGTGTTTCAACTTCAAGCGCATCCACAAGAAAGAGGTCTATCAGGCCTTCCTCGACATCTATGCCCACGGGGGTATTGAACTTACTAACCAAGATCTTATCACCTTCCTCGCCCGATACACCAATCTTGGCAGTGAGGCCAGTATCAAGACGCTTTTCTACCGTTATAAGCAGCAGATTCACCTCTGAGTTTACAAGAGTTTACAAGTTATTGATACAAGGTAGTTCCTTTTTCCGTATCTTTGTGACAACTTTTAAGACACCACCATTAAGCAACAACATGATGAGTAAGAAACAGAAGAAACCTGCCGAAGAGGGCGGCGAAAAGAAAGAACACAAGAAGAACTATGACAGGGTCAGCAGGGGCACCTGATAAGCAGAGAATCTCCCGCGTACCGCGTGCGCACCCATGCGGTACGCAGGAGAAACTTTATCATTTAAGTGACCCTGGTGACCCTTTTAGTAAAAATAACCCATTTAAATCGTTTCTTGATATGACAGAAAAAGCACTGAAAGAATTGTTGCAACTCCTTAACCAGCAAGGTGAGCCGGTGAAGCTGTTCGAGATCCGCAGTTACGGCAAGTCGGAACTGGCCATGCTCTATTTCCCCGATGCCAAGACGAAGAAAGGGGCTATGAACAACCTGAACTACTGGATCAACTACTGCACCGAACTGCGCGAGAAACTGCGTGAACTGAACTCGCCGCCCCATGCCCACCGCTACACCCGCCGTGAGGTGGAACTGATCGTGGAATACCTCTGCGAACCATGAAAACTAGATTTCTTCTGGAAAAGGGTTCAGAAGCGTACTGAACCGCACCAAACAGCACAGTTGCCGCTCTCTTAATGTCGTACCTTTGCAATGCGGAAAGAAATTTGCGGGATTTAATTCTGGCACTTTTTACATTTAAATGTAGCAAGTGCTGGATTTAATTCCAGGAAATCACATTAATCGTTGTTCATTGTTCGGCAGTGAAGCCCGACCAGCTGTCATCGGCCGCTCAGATCGATTCATGGCATCGCAAAGACCGCCATTATAAGTTTGGCATCGGTTACCACTACGTGATCCGTCGTGACGGAACGATTGAGCCAGGCCGTCCGGAATGGATGGTGGGTGCCCACTGCCTGAACCATAATGCCCACTCGATCGGCATCTGCTATGAGGGCGGGCTCGACATTAGAGGTCAACCCGCCGACACGCGCACGGCTGAACAGAAGGCATCCATGCGGCGACTGATCGAAGCGTTGCGTCAGCGTTACCCCAGCGCCCTGTCGATAGGACGTTTTCTCGTTCTTTGTTTCTCGTGGTTTGTGAAAAATGATTAAATAGCATGCTTTAGGACGAGAAATTGTTGCAAAGTTTAGATGAATTATGTAATTTTGCATTATGTAATTTTGCATAATCGTCTTAATTGCCAGGAAATGAAGTTGTTAAGCAATCCCTTTGTAATAGGAAAATATGTGGACAAGGACTATTTCTGCGACAGGGAGAAGGAATCAGAAATGCTCGTCCACCACATTGTAAACGGACGTCATGTCGCCATCATGTCGGAGAGGCGTTTGGGTAAGACAGGCTTGATAGAACATGTGTTTGCCAACAGCCTGCCTGATGGCTACGAGCCTTTCTTGATAGACATTTACACTTGTAAGAATCTGCGTGAGATGGTTTATCTGCTTGCCAGCGAGGTATTTAAGAAGATTGCCAGGAAACAGTCGATGTTGGAACGGTTAATGCGGATGGTGCGTTCGCTGAAAACAACGATCTCGTATGAGGTCGTGACAGGATTTCCGGAGATCAGCTTTGGTCTTGGTGAGATACAGCAGCCCGAAGTGACACTCGATGAGATTCTTGGCTATCTCGAGTCTTCCGATGCGGTGTGTATCGTGGCCATCGATGAGTTCCAGAAGATAGCCAGCTTTGAGGAAGAGAACGTGGAGGCACTCTTGCGAACAAAGATTCAGCACTTGAAGAAGACGCAGTTTATCTTTGCCGGCAGTGAGCGCCATCTGCAGGAGGGCATCTTTAGTAATCCTGCACGGCCCTTTTACAACAGTGTCGTGTTTATGCAACTGTTGCCTATAGAAGTAGGCGTGTATGTCAAGTTCTGTCAGCAGTTGTTCCTTAAATATGAGAAAAGTGTTTCCCCTGCACTGGTGGAGCGGCTCTACGAATGCTTCCAAGGCATCACCTGGTATCTGCAGCTCTCGATGAACAAGGCTTTCACGATGGCTGAACGCGGTGGCTGTGTTGATGAAGAGGCTTACGACCAAATCCTGAATCATCTGGTCGATTCCAAACGCTTCACATTTGAAGACCGTTATGCCTCACTCACAGAAAAGCAGAAGACGGTATTAATGGCTATTGCCTCTGAATTTCCGAATCAGGTGACGCTTACCAGTCAGAACTTCATAACAAGGTATAATCTGAAGACGTCCAGCAGCGTCCAGACTGCAGTCAAGGGGTTGGTGGAAAAGGGTATCCTCAGTGATAATCATGGTGTCAGACGCCCCACAGACTTGTTATTCATGCTTTGGCTGAAAGATTTCTGAAAAAAGCAAGGGTTTAAAAATGAGGGCAAACACAATAAACAGGCGGCAATACACGTTTTTCCATTAAAAAAACATGTGTTGTTATGATTGAGTATATCAAAGGAGAACTGACTGAGCTGACGCCTGCACTGGCGACGATCGAGACTGGCGGCGTCGGCTACGGACTGAACATTTCGCTGAACACCTTCAGTGCGATTCAGGGGAAGAAGGAGGTGAAACTCTATGTGTATGAGGCCATTCGCGAAGATGCCCATCTGCTTTACGGTTTCGTGAACAAGAAGGAACGGGAGATGTTTCTCTTGCTGATCACGGTGAGTGGGGTAGGTGCCAACACGGCGCGGATGATGCTCTCGGGCATGAGTGTCGCCGAGTTGTGTAACGCCATCTCGACGGGCAACGCCAAACAGATACAGGGTATCAAGGGCATCGGAAAGATGACGGCGCAGCGTATCATCGTGGATCTGAGGGATAAGATTGTGGCCTTGGGCATTGCCGAGGAGATACCTGCGGGCGGTGCTACGGCGACACCTGTAAACAACGAGGTGAAGGACGAGGCCGTTTCAGCCCTGACGATGCTGGGATTCGCACCCGCACCGAGTCAGAAGGTGGTCGTTCAGATCCTGCAGGAGCAGCCCAATGCCCCTGTAGAGACCGTCGTGAAGCTTGCTCTCAAGCAAATCAAATAATATAAATTTTAGCAACGGACTACAGGACTGAAGGACTTTTATTGAGAGTCCTGTTAGTCGTGTAGTTCGTTGCCATGAAAATGATGCGCAGGATAGTCGGGATAGTGATGGGTTTTTTGTTCGCGTGCGTGTATGCGCAGGCGCAAGAGGCTGATTCGCTGCAGGCACGCTGGCGTATCCAGAAGACGGCACCTATGCTGGTGGCTGATCTCGACTCTTCCGCCATTGACCTGAAGCGTCCTGACAACATCCGTCAGACGGTGGAGTATGACGACTCTGCCAATGTGTATTATCTCGGCTCGAAGATCGGCGACACTTATCTGAACGCCCCCATCCTGATGACCCCTGACGAGTATCGTCATTGGAGTGAGAAAAAGGCCATGTACAACTTCTTCCGCAAGAAGAACACGGAGAACGTGAAGAACAAGGGCAAGGACAAATTCTCGTTTGCAGACATGCACTTCGACCTCGGACCTGCAGAGAAGATCTTCGGTCCCGGTGGTGTGCGCATCAAGACTCAGGGAACGGCAGAACTGAAGATCGGTGTGAACATGAAGAACATCGACAACCCCTCACTGCCGATCCGAAACCGTAAGACTACCGCCTTTGACTTCGACGAGAAGATCAACCTCTCCGTGAACGGTAAGGTGGGCGACAAAGTGAACATGAACCTGAACTACAACACCGATGCCACTTTCGACTTTGATACGCAGAACCTGAAGCTGAAATACGAAGGTAAAGAAGACGAGATCATCAAATTGGTGGAGGCAGGTAACGTGTCGTTCCCCTCGAACAACTCGTTGGTGAAGGGCGCGTCGAACCTCTTCGGTGTGAGGGCTGATATGCAGTTCGGACGGCTGAAGCTGCAGACGGTGCTCTCGCAGAAAAAGTCATCCACAAAGAGCGTCTCGACGAAAGGCGGCACGCAGACCACTCCCTTTGAGCTCGATGCAGCCGACTACGAGGAAAACCGCCACTTCTTCCTGGCACATTACTTCCGTCAGCACTACGACGATGCGATGGCAAACCTGCCCAACCTTATGACGGGTATCGAGATCAACCGTGTGGAGATCTGGGTAACCAATAAGTCGGGCTTAACCACCAACACCCGTAACATCGTGGCACTAACCGACTTGGGCGATACACAGGTGAGCAATCCCATCTGGATGCTGAGTGGTCAGCCTGTGCCAGGCAACGATGCCAATACGGAGTATGCCACAATAACCAGCCAGTATGAGGCTGCCCGTGACATCGATAAGGCCAACGATGTTCTCTCCAGTATCCCTGGTTTCAAAGCTGGTCTTGACTTCGAGGTGCTGTCGAGTGCCCGTCTATTGTCGAGTTCGGAATATACTGTGAACAAAGCCTTGGGTTATGTGTCGCTAAAGGCAGGCTTGCAGACGGATCAGGTGCTGGCGATAGCCTATGAGTTCACCTATGGTGGTGTGACCTTTCAGGTGGGTGAGTTTGCCAGCGATCTGACAGATCCTACGAAATCGCTCTTCGTGAGATCGCTGAAGAATACTGCGAACCATCCTCAACAGGGTAACTGGCGCCTGATGATGAAAAACGTGTATTACCTCGCCTCGACAGTGGAGCGGACCAAGTTCCGTCTCGACATCAAGTTCCAGAGCGATACCGTCGGCGTGTATCTTACGTATATCCCTGAGCCTCAGGTGAAGAACCGCACGCTGTTACGACTGTTGGGGGCTGACCATCTGGATCAGAACAACAAACCCAACCCTGACGGCTACTTCGACTTCGTGGAAGGCTATACCGTGAGTAACGGACGTGTGTTCCTGCCTTCGGCGGAACCTTTCGGCGGTTATCTGCGTGAGCAGTTGAGGCGTGCCGGCATCGATGCGGCGACAGCCGAGAAATACGTGTTCAGTCAGCTTTACGACTCCACGAAGACCACCGCCAAACAAGTCGCAGAGAAGGATAAGTACATCATGACGGGACGGTATAAAGGCTCTGCGGGTAGTGTGATCTCCCTCGGCGCCTATAACGTGCCGCAAGGATCAGTGGTGGTGACGGCAGGTGGTGTGACGCTGACAGAGGGTACCGACTATAGCGTGGACTATTCGGCAGGTGAGGTGACCATCCTCAACCAGAGCATCATTGATGCAGGTACGAACGTAAACGTGTCGTTGGAGTCGAACACCGATTACGGCTTGCAGCGCAAATCGATGGTGGGTATCAACTGGGAATATGAGTTCTCGAAGAACTTCCAGATCGGCGGTACGCTGATGCACCTCTCCGAACAAGCCCTCACCTCGAAGGTGACATTGGGACAGGAGCCGTTGAACAACACGCTATGGGGCCTGAATGTGAACTGGAAGCAGGAGAGTCAGTGGCTCACCTCGATGCTCGACAAGATTCCCTTCCTCCACGTGAAGGAGCCGTCGCACATCAACTTTACGGGTGAGTTTGCCCATCTCATCGCAGGTACGGCCGGCGGCGTACAGGATAATGCCTCGTATATCGACGATTTCGAGAACTCCAAGAACTATATCGACGTGAGTAATCCGAAAGCTTGGCAACTCTCGAGTGTGCCCTCTTCCTTACCGGAGGCGCATGATAAAACTGATGTGACGAGCGGCTACAACCGTGCACTCCTCGCCTGGTATAACATCGACCCGCTTTTCACCCGTCGTTCCTCAACCCTCACGCCAGCTCATATCAAAAGCGATCTGGAGCAGTTGTCGAACCACTATGTGCGTGAGGTCTATGTGAAGGAGCTCTATCCCAACCGTCAGCAGAGCACCTACAACGGTGCCACTTCTACGCTGCCCATCCTGAACCTCGCCTACTATCCTGAGGAGCGCGGTCCTTACAACCTGACGCATGACGTGAATACCGACGGAACGCTGCGCCAGCCTGAGACAAAGTGGGGCGGCATGATGCGCAAACTTGATGTCAACGACTTCGAACAGGCCAACATCGAATATATCGAGTTCTGGTTGCTCGATCCTTTCATCTACACCCGTCAGGACGGTACGGCCTCCGAATATGCGGGCGATCTCTATTTCGACCTCGGTGAGATCAGCGAGGATATCCTGCGCGACGGTAAGAAGTTCTATGAGAGCGGCATGCCCGTAGATGGCTCCAACGCCTTCACCACCACCCAGTGGGGTAAAATTCCTGTACAGGCCACGCAGACCACCGCCTTTGCCACTACCGAAGGCTCAAGAAAACTGCAGGATGTGGGTTTCAACGGTCTGAACGATGACGAGGAGCGCAGCTACGGCGCCTATAAGGAGTGGCTCGATGAGGTTGTCAACAGTGGGGCGGTGACGAAGGACAGTATCATCCAGGCATGGCGTACTGACCCTGCAGGTGACGACTACCACTACTTCCGAGGCACTGATTTCGACGAAGAGAAGAAGAGTATCCTGGACCGCTATAAGCGGATCAACAACCCGCAGGGCAACTCGCCTGATACCGACAGCCAGACAGAGTCGTACGACACCAGCTATAAGAGCAGCCCGGATGTGGAGGATATTAACCAGGACTTCACGCTGAATGAGTTTGAACACTACTTCCGCTACAAGGTACGCATCAGTGATGAGATACTCGAAGCCTACCGTAACGGTACAGCCCCGGAAGACTGCTTCATCTCCGACATGCGTACCAGCGGTGTGAAACTGCGTAATGGCGATACCACGACGGTGAACTGGTTCCAGTTCCGTGTGCCCCTTGTGGAGTATAAGGACAAGAAAGGCAGCATCAGCGACTTCACCAGTATCCGTTTCATGCGTATGTTCATGACGAGTTTCCAGAAGCCCATCGTACTCCGTTTCGGCAGTCTCGACCTCGTACGCGGTGAATGGCGTGTCTATAAGCAGAGTCTTGGCACAAGCGGTGCTGAGACGGGATCGTTGATTGTGAATGCCGTAAACATCGAGGAGAACACCGACAAGAAACCCGTGAACTATGTCTTGCCGCCAGGAATCAGTCGTGTGACGGATCCGGGACAGCCCCAATTGGTGGAGAGCAACGAACAGGCGTTGCAGATGATTGTGAACGATCTGCAGCAGAACGAGTCGAAGGCGGTGTATAAGAAGACCACCATCGACCTGCGCCAGTATAAGCGGATGCAGATGTTCGTGCATGCCAACCACCTCCTGCCGGATCCTACCGCCTTGGAAGATAAACAGCTGGCGGTGTTCATCCGTTTGGGTAATGACTATAAAAACAACTACTACGAATACCAGATACCGCTCGTGCTGACACCTGACCGCAGCGACTATAACCAATACTCCAATGCCGATCGCCAGCTGGTGTGGCCGTTAGATAATATGCTTGACATCAACCTCGACGTGTTTACGAACCTGAAGAAACAGCGTAACGTGTTGAAATCCAAAGGGCAGGCAGCCTATAACCAGCTCTATTCCTCTTACGACCCGGAAAAACCAGGCAACAAGATTAGTATCTTGGGTAACCCGACACTCGGTGAGGTGAAGGTGATGATGATTGGTGTGAGAAACATCTCCAATGAGGTGAAGTCGGGTGAGGTGTGGGTCAATGAGCTCCGTCTGATGGAATCCAACAACGAGGGCGGTTGGGCGGTCTCAGGTACGATGAACGTCCAACTCTCCGACTTCGGTATGGTGAATGTCTCAGGTCGTTATATCAGCGACGGCTTCGGCGGTTTGGAGGAGGGCGTGATGCAGCGTTCCACTGATACGGAGAAGCAGTACAGCGTCACCACTTCTCTCGAACTCGGCAAGTTCTTCCCTGATAAGGCGAAGGTGTCGGTGCCTCTCTATTATTCCTACACCAAGGAGATCGTCAAACCGCGTTACAACCCGTTGGACAGTGACCTGCGTCTCGATGAGGCTTTGGATGCAACTACCGACCAACAGGAGCGCGACAGTATCGAAAACATCGCGGTGACGCGTACCATCAACTCTAACTTCTCCATCTCTAATATGCGTTGGGGACTGAAGACGAAGCGCCATCCGATGCCTTACGATCCTGCCAACTTCTCGTTCAGCTATAGCCATTCCCACCGTTACACCTCAGGTAAAACCACCGTTTATGAAAAGGAAGACCAGTGGCGCGGTGCCTTGAACTATGCCTATTCGCCCGTGTATAAGACGTGGGAGCCCTTCAAGAAGATAAAAGGTGGCCAGAAATGGCAGAACTTCTACAAGGCCTTCGGACTGAACTACCTGCCTCAGAGCATCGCCCTGAACTCTGAAATCACCCGCAGCTACTATGAGCTGCAGGAGCGCGATATGGAGAACCTCGACAACCACAGTCTGCCCCTCACCTTCAACTCGCAGTTCCTCTGGAACCGTGACTTCGCCCTGCGCTGGGACTTCACGAAGAACCTGCACTTCAACTTCCAGTCGGCCACCCATGCGGAGATCGAAGAGCCCTATACCCCTGTGAACAAAGACCTTTATCCGGATCAGTATTCGGCTTGGAAAGACTCTGTGTGGCACAGCATCAAGAACCTGGGTACGCCTCTCGACTACCAGCAGCAAGTCACCGCCAGCTACCAGCTGCCCCTGAACAAGTTGCCTTATATGGAGTGGGTGAATAGCGACGCCACCTATAATGCCCGTTATACCTGGGTGCGCGGTACGAAGCGTAACGACGGTACATCTTTGGGCAATACCATCAACAGCAATCGAAATCTGAATATCAACGGCTCTTTCAATCTGGAGACCGTCTATCATTACTTCCCCTTCCTCAAAAAGGCTGACGAGCGCTACAGAAAGGCCAGTCGAACGAGCCTGTCCAGCCGTACCATCAAATCTAGCAGATCTCGGGCAAATCAAGCCAGGAATGCGGGTCAGGCTAAGAATGCAAGTTCGACCAGCCCTGCAAATCCCGACGAAGAGAAACTCCCTCTCCATAAGAACGCCTATCAGCGCGAGGTCACCTTGCGCCCTGATACCACCATCACCGTAGCCCACAACAAGAATTCCCGTCGCCTTGATGTTACGGCACGTACGAAGGACGGCCAGCCCTATCGCATTAAGTATAAGGTGATTGACGCCAATAAGATCTTGATCAAGAATCTTGATACCGTACAGGTTAAACTCAGCATCGTGGCGAAGCCTTCCCGCGAGAACGAGTGGTGGTACAAACCCACCCAGGCGGCTGCCAGCTTCCTGATGATGGTGCGCTCGATCAACGTCAGCTATCGCAATCAGTACTCGATGCTGCTCCCAGGCTTCCTGCCGATGGTTGGCGACATCTTCGGACAGAATTCCGACGGTCTGTTGAAGCCGGGTCTCGACTTCGCCTTCGGATGGATTGGTGACAACTACATCGACAAAGCCCTGGAGAATGGTTGGCTGATCAAGAACGAAAGTGTCTCCACGCCAGCCACCGTCAACAGCGTTAATGACCTGCAGATACGGGCGGTGCTCGAACCGATCCGCGACTTGAAGATCGACCTCAATGCCTCGTGGACTGATAACCGTGCCCGTAGCATCCAGTATATGTATGCTGGCAAGCCTACCACCCATAGTGGCTCGTTCAATATGACCACTATCTCACTGAAGGGCTCGCTGGCACCGATAGGCGATGCCACCAACGATTACGCTTCCAGCACCTTCGACAACTTCCGTTCGCTCATTCCCGAGTTCCGTGACAGGGTGCAGGCACAGTATGCCGATGCCCCGCAGAAGCATCAGGATGTCAATCCCTATAGTGCCGATGTGATGGTGCCCGCCTTCCTCTCGGCTTACACGATGGGAGCTGGCAAGTCGCTCAGCATCTTCCCTGCCATCACCCGCATGCTGCCTAACTGGAGCGTGCGCTATACGGGTCTCTCCAGAATCCAGTGGGTGAGCGACCACCTAAAGAGTCTCACCCTGAGCCATGCCTACAAGAGCGTGTATAGTGTGGGTGGCTATGCCTCTTACAGTGCTTGGCAGGAATACATGAACGGACTGGGCTTTATCAAGGATCAGATGACGGGTGGCCTCACGCCCTCGTCGATGTACAATGTCTCCACCGTGAGTATCAACGAGGCCTTCTCGCCCTTGCTTGGTGTCGATGCCACCTTCCAGAACAATCTCTCGGCGAAGATCGAATATCGCACCACGCGTGTGCTCAGCCTCTCTATGACGAGTGTCCAGATCAACGAGGCCCTGAGTCGCGACTGGGTATTAGGCATGGGTTACAAGATTCAGGATTTCCGCCTCTTTACCGACGGTTTCAGCCGCAAGGTCAGTAAGACCCAGAAACGCTCTAAGTCGTCGAGTAAATCTAGCTCTACAAGTAAGGCTAGTTCGGCTAACAATGCAAACTCAAGCTCCTCCCGCTCCAAATCCGGTGTCAACCACGACCTGAACCTGCGCCTCGACATCTCTTTCCGCAAGCAGGCTGCCATTACCCGTGATATCGCCTCGGGCATGTCGTCAGCCTCCAGTGGCAACAGCGCCTTCAAACTTTCCTTTATGGCTGACTATACCCTGAGCCGCCTGATGACCATCACCGCCTACTACGATCAGCAGACGAACACCCCTTTGCTAGCTAACAGCTCTTATCCCACCACCACCCGCGACTTCGGCCTCTCGCTGAAATTCTCTTTAACCCGATAATAAGAAAGGCTCCCTTTGTGTGAAGGAAGCCTTTTTGGTTATTTTTTGTCGTAAGCGTGGACGGGATAGTCGGTGGTGAAGTGGAGACCGCGACACTCTTTGCGTTCCAAGGCCCATCGGGTGATGAGATAACCCACGTTGATCATGTTACGCAGTTCGCAGATATCCTTCGATGCCTTCACACGCTTAAAGAGGCGTTCGGTCTCCTCATAGAGCATGTCGAGACGGTCCCAGGCACGGTGCAGGCGCAGGTCGGAGCGCACAATACCGACGTAGTTTGCCATGATCTGGTTGACCTCCTTCACACTTTGTGTGATAAGTACCTTCTCCTCGTTGGTCATCGTACCCTCATCGTTCCATTTGGGCACCTCGTTGTTGAAGTCGTAGAGATCGACATGTGCCACAGAGTCCTTCGCAGCCGCGTCGGCATAGACCACTGCCTCAATGAGTGAGTTGGATGCCAGACGGTTGCCGCCATGCAGACCCGTACACGAACATTCGCCGAGGGCATAGAGGCGTTCAATGCTTGATTGACCGTTGAGATCAACCTTGATACCACCACACATGTAGTGGGCAGCAGGGCGCACGGGGATATAATCGGTGGTGATATCAATGCCAATGGAGAGACATTTCTGATAGATGTTCGGGAAGTGATGACGAGTCTCCTCGGGATCCTTATGGGTGACGTCGAGACAGACATGGTCCAGACCATGGATCTTCATCTCCTTATCGATGGCACGTGCCACAATGTCACGTGGTGCCAGTGACAGACGCTCGTCGTATTTCTGCATAAACTCCTCACCGTTGGGCAGTTTCAGGATGCCACCATAGCCGCGCATAGCCTCGGTGATGAGGTAGGCGGGGTGGGTCTCCTTCGGATTATGGAGCACCGTGGGGTGGAACTGTACGAACTCCATATCAGCAACTGTTCCCTTGGCTCGATACACCATGGCGATACCATCGCCAGTGGCAATGACGGGATTTGAGGTGGTGAGATATACGGCACCGCAGCCACCCGTACACATCACCGTGATTTTAGAAAGATAGGTGTCCACCTTCTGCGTCTTGGGATCGAGCACATAGGCTCCGTAGCACTGGATATTAGGTGAGCGGCGGGTGACGCGAACGCCTAAGTGGTGCTGGGTGATGATCTCCACGGCGAAGTGGTTCTCCTTGATGTCGATATTGGGATCATTTCTGACGGCTTCCATCAGTCCGCGCTGGATCTCCGCACCCGTATCGTCGGCATGGTGGAGAATACGGAACTCGGAGTGACCGCCCTCACGGTGCAGATCGAAACTGCCGTCGTCCTTCTTGTCGAAGTTCACACCCCATTTCACCAGTTCCTGGATTTGCTCCGGGGCATTGCGTACCACTTGTTCCACCGCCTTACGGTCAGAAATGTAGTCGCCTGCGATGATGGTATCGGCAATGTGTTTGTCGAAGGTATCCACTTTCATGTTGGTGACTGAGGCTACACCGCCCTGTGCAAACGAGGTATTTGCCTCGTCGAGAGAGGTCTTGCAGATCATACAGACGCGTCCTTTTCCAGACTTTGCCACCTTCAAAGCGTAGCTCATTCCGGCTACACCGGCACCGATTACAAGGAAATCGTACTTATAAACCATAATTGACGTATTTTGATTATTTGCTGCAAAGGTAGTGATTTTTTAGACAAAAGAACAAAAGAAACATAAAAAAATTGTGTTCTTATGTACTTATGTCTAAATTATTTCGTATCTTTGCACCAAAACCAACGACGAAGATGAAAAGACTGTGGACGATAATCCTCTTGCTCGCCCCCCTGGCTGTGCTAGCGCAGCAGGTGGTGGTCAGTGGCAACGTGGTAGATGATAAGACCGGAGAGGCACTGGGACAGGTGAGTGTCTCCGCTGGTCGGATATCGGTTGTGACGAACGAAGATGGTGACTTTACCCTCAAGCTGACAGAGGCACCAGGGAAGATTGCCATTTCACATGTGGGTTATAAGACCCGTTACCTGGATGTCAAACCAGGACAGTCGGAGAACCTGAAAGTGAGACTCCGTCCTGCAACCATCCAGTTGCGTGAGATCGTGGTCATGAACGAAAACCCGCGGGAGTTGGTGGAAACTGCCATCAGTAAGATTCCCGACAACTACAGTATGGTGCCTGAGATGCTGAAGGGCTTCTATCGTGAGACCGCTATGAAGCGTAAGCACTATATCTATGTGGCAGAAGGTGTGGAGGATATGTATAAGACACCTTATAACCGCAGTGTCCATCGCGATAAGGTGGCTATCGTTAAAGGACGTCGGCTACTCAGTCAGAAGTCGAGCGACACCTTAGGCATCAAGGTGATGGGCGGTCCGGTGCAGGCCGTAATCCTGGATCTGGTAAAGAACCGTGAATTCCTATTCAATAAGGAGAACATGGATGAATACCGCTTCACGATGGCTGCGCCTGAGTTCATCAACGATCGTCAGCAGTTCGTAGTCAAGATGGAACCGGCTCTGAATACGGACTATGCGCTCTATCACGGCAAGATATACATCGACTGCGAACGGCTTGCCTTTACACGTATCGAGCTCGATCTTGACATGAGGGACAAGGACAAGGCGACGCGGACGATGCTGGTGAAAAAACCCTTCGGCGTAAAGTTCAAGCCGAGGGAATTGTCGAGTGTGGTCGATTACCGCTATGAAGACGGTGTGACGCGGATCAGTTATCTGAAGAATACGTTCCGCTTCAATTGCGACTGGAAGAAACGGCTCTTTGCGACCTCGTTCACGGCAACCTGTGAGATGGTGGTGACCGACAGCAGCTCGTCGGATATCCGTCCGATCGGCACTCGCAGCTCATTTGACTCGCGTGATTCGTATTATGATAAGGTGGAATACTTTTTGGACCCAGATTACTGGAGCTCCTATAATATTATAGAACCTTCGGAGTCGCTGGACAAGGCCATTCAGAAGCTCGTGTCCAAGTACCGGAGAAATTAAAGAATTAAAAGTGAAAAGTTTAAGATATTTTGTAACTCTCTTTGTGGCAACCTCCTTTATCGGTCTGCAGGCGCAGACGGATCAGGTGGTTGTTGATACTGTGACAACTGATACGGTCGTGGTGCTCCCATGGCCGCAGAACGTACAGGCACGTTTAGATACCCTCATGCTGGACCCGCTGTTGGAGTCCACACAGTTAGGCCTGATGGTGTATGACCTTACCGCTGATTCCCTGTTGTATAGCCACGGGGCAAAGCAGACGCTGCGCCCTGCCTCGACAATGAAATTACTTACTGCTGTGACAGCCATCGACCTTTTGGGCGGTGACTATAAGTTGAACACTTCGTTGCGTTATAAGGGTACGGTGAAGGATAGTGTGTTGACGGGTGACTTGATCTGTGTGGGAAGCTTGGACCCGATGTTCGATGCCAATGATATGCGCGCCTTTGTTGAAAGCGTAAAGGGACTGGGTGTGGATACGATCCGCGGTCGTTTGGTGGCAGCCCCATCGTTCAAGGAGGAGGATTTGTTTGGCGAAGGCTGGTGTTGGGATGATGAGAACCCCCAGCTGTCGTCGTTGCTCGTGGAACGGAAGGATGAATTTATGACGGTCTTCGCCAACAGGTTGCGTGATGCCGGTATCGTGGTAGAGGCGCCTATCACCACAGCACCTTATGAGAAGGATGCGCTGATGCTCTGCTTACGTAGTCATAAGCTCAAAGAGATTCTGGTGCCGATGCTGAAAGAGAGCGATAATCTCTATGCCGAGGCGGTGTTCTTTCAGATTGCCGGTTCTCAGACGGCACGTCCTGCCAAGGCAGCACATGCTCGTCAACTGATCAAGCGAGAGCTCTCGAAAGCTAGTGTCACGGGTATTGCCTACAGAATTGCCGACGGCAGTGGTTTGTCGCTCTACAATTACGTTACACCAGAGTTGATGGTGAAGCTGCTGTGTTATGCCTATAAGAATACGAAACTCTTCATGCAGCTCTATCCTGCCTTGCCTATCGCGGGCCAGGACGGTACGTTGAAGAAACGCATGACGGGACCTTACACTAACGGCAGGGTGAAGGCGAAGACGGGTACGCTGACGGGAATCTCGTCGTTGGCGGGTTATCTCACAACAGCCAATAATCATGTGCTGGCTTTCAGTATCATCAATCAGGGTGTGCTCAAGAATGCCGACGGCAGGGGCTTCCAGGATAAGGTGTGTACGGCATTATGTGAACCGTGATACATGATACATTAAACATTAAATTTCAGATACATTAAATTCAGAGATATCATGGAAAGGGAGATCAGACAAGAGCAGATATTAGTTAGAATAACGGGACAGGACCGTCCGGGACTCACGGCATCGATTATGGGCATCCTGGCCAAGTATGACGCACAGATTCTCGACATCGGTCAGGCCGATATCCACTCCACACTCTCGTTGGGTATTCTCATCCGTATGGACGAGACCAATTCTGGACAGGTGATGAAGGAACTGCTCTTCAAAGCCACGGAACTAAATGTGAACATCGGTTTCTCACCTATCACGGATGATGAGTATGAGGACTGGGTGGGGCATCAGGGCAAGAACCGTTACATTCTCATGGTGCTGGGGCGTCAGTTGGAGGCCCGTCAGATTGAAGGGGCCACACGTATCCTGGCCGATCAGGGCCTGAATATCGACTCTATCTTGCGACTAACAGGTCGTAAGAGTATCAAGACCCCTGGCAAGCACATCCGTGCCTGTATCCAGTTCTCGTTGCGTGGTGAGCCGATAGACCGTCAGGAGATGCAGTCGAAGTTGATGAAACTCTCGCAGGAGATGGAGATCGACTTCTCTTTCCAGCGCGATGATATGTTTCGTCGTATGCGTCGTCTGATCTGTTTTGATATGGACTCTACACTGATCCAGACCGAGTGCATCGACGAGTTGGCAGAACGTAATGGAGTAGGGGCAGAGGTGCGTGCCATCACCGAGAGTGCCATGCGTGGAGAGATCGACTTCAAGGAGAGCTTTACCCGAAGGGTGGCTCTATTGAAGGGACTCGATGTGAGTGTGATGCGGGAGATAGCCGAGAATCTTCCTATTACCGAGGGTGTGGACCGACTGATGTCTATCCTGAAGACCTGTGGTTATAAGATTGCCATCCTTTCTGGTGGATTCACCTATTTTGGTGAATATCTGCAGCGTCGTTATGGCATCGACTATGTGTATGCCAACGAACTTGAGATCGGTGAGGACGGAAAGCTCACAGGCCGATATGTCGGTGAGATTGTGGATGGTCACCGTAAGGCAGAACTTCTGAAGCTCATTGCCCAGGTGGAGAAAGTGAATCTCGCCCAAACGATTGCAGTGGGTGACGGTGCTAATGACCTGCCGATGATCTCCGAGGCGGGCTTGGGTATCGCCTTCCATGCGAAGCCCCGTGTGGTGGCTAATGCCGAGCAGAGTATTAATACCATTGGCCTCGACGGTGTGCTCTACTTCCTTGGCTTCAAAGATAGTTATTTAGGGGACCAAGGTAAGCTATAATGTTTAATGTAGCCCTTCTGGAGTGGTTTCGGGAGAACGGTCGTGATCTGCCTTGGCGGCAGACCCGCGATCCGTATGCGATATGGCTCTCAGAGATCATCCTCCAACAGACCCAGGTAAAACAGGGTTGGGAATATTGGGAGCGATTTATGCACCGTTGGCCCACCGTAGAGGCATTGGCGGCTGCCACAGAAGACGAGGTGTTGCGTGAGTGGCAGGGTTTAGGCTACTACAGTCGGGCACGGAATCTCCACCATGCAGCCAAACAGATTGTGACACTCGGTCATTTCCCTGATACGTTGGAAGATATCAAACAACTGAAGGGCGTGGGCGACTATACCGCTGCCGCTATCGGGAGCATTGCCTTCGGACTGCCTGCGGCTGTAGTTGATGGGAATGTGTATCGGGTGCTGGCGCGTCATTTCGGCATCGATACGCCGATTAATACCACTGAAGGGAAGAAACTTTTCGCCGCTCTCGCCCAAGAGTTATTACCTCCCAATGAGGCAGCAGCATATAACCAGGCGATCATGGACTTCGGTGCGGTGCAGTGTACACCGCAATCCCCCAAATGCATGGAGTGTATGCTGGCAGAGAGTTGTGAGGCTATGCGTTCGGGTAGGGTGAATGAGTTGCCTGTTAAGTTGAAAACCCTCAAAGTCACCGAGCGACACCTTATTTATATTTATATACGCTGTCAGGGACAGACAGCCATCCGTCGTCGCGGACCTGGTGACATCTGGCAAGGACTGTGGGAACCCATGCTGGTGGATGCAGAGTCGGCAGTGCCGCCGACAGCAAGTTTATTGCGTCAGAATGTGAAACATGTGCTAACCCATCGGGTGCTCTATGCCGACTTCTATCTGCTCGAAACCGATAAAAGGCCCAAGCTCCCCTCAGACTACATCTGGATCGCTGAAAGTGCCCTCGATAACTATGCCCTTCCTCGTCTGATTGAAGTCCTCCTTTCTTTTTTGCCTAAATAGTGCAAGTTTTTCGTGGGAAATTTGTGGGAATGGAAAAAATGCATTACTTTTGCAGGGCAAAACGAGTAATTTGAGCTAAAAACTAAGTAGATTTTATGATTTGGAATGAAAGCGTTGAGTGCATGGACCGCGAACAGCTTCGTGAGATCCAGAGCCGCCGCCTCGTGAAAATGGCGGAGTATGTTTATCACAACACCCCCTTCTACCGGAAGAAGTTCCAGGAGATGGGTTTGGAGCCTGGCGATATCAAGAGTATTGATGATATCGTTAAGTTGCCGTTTACCAACAAACTCGATTTGCGTGACAATTATCCGTTTGGATTGGCTGCCGTGCCGATGAGTCAGATTGTACGTATCCACGCTTCGTCGGGAACGACGGGAAAGCCTGTGGTGGTGCTCTATACCCGTAAGGATCTGGCGATGTGGGCAGAGGCGATCTCGCGTGCCTTCACTGCCTATGGCGCTGGTAAGGATGATATATTCCAGGTGGCTTATGGTTATGGACTGTTCACCGGTGGTTTGGGAGCGCACGACGGTGCTACGAATATCGGTGCCTCAGTGATCCCCATCTCTTCTGGTAACACCCAGAAGCAGATGACCCTGATGCACGACTTCGGAACGACGGTGCTCTGTTGTACCCCCTCTTATGCCATGTTCCTTGGTGAGGCGATGCAGGAGTGTGAATGGCCCCGTGATGAGTTTAAGCTGAGGGTTGGTGTCTTTGGCGCTGAGCCTTGGACGGAGAAGATGCGTGTGAAGCTGGAAGAGAGTTTAGGTATTAAGGCTTACGATATCTACGGACTGAGTGAGATTGCTGGTCCAGGTGTGGGCTATGAGTGTGAGCACCAGTGTGGTACCCATCTGAATGAAGACTATTTCTACCCAGAGATCCTGAATCCAGAGACGGGTGAGCCATTGCCCGAGGGACAGTTCGGTGAGCTGACCTTCACTCATCTGACGAAGGAGGGTATGCCGCTGTTGCGCTACCGGACACACGACCTGACGGCCCTGCACTATGAGAAGTGTGCGTGCGGACGTACGTTGGTGAGAATGGATCGTATCCTGGGCCGTTGCGACGACATGCTGATCATCCGTGGTGTGAACGTGTTCCCGTCACAGATCGAGGATGTTATCCTAAAGCTGCCTGAGTATGAGCCACACTTCCTGTTGACCGTGGATCGTGTGAACAACACTGATACCTCGGAGTTGAGAGTGGAGGTAAAGGATGAGTACTTCACCGATGACATGGCGACGATGGTAGGTCTGCAGAAGAAGCTGGAGAGCGAGTTGCGTAGCGTGATCGGTTTGGGCTTCAAGGTAAAACTGGTAGAGCCGAAGGGCATTGAGCGCTCAGAGGGTAAGGCTAAGCGCGTAATTGATAAGCGTAAGTTTGAGAAGTAAGGAATAAAAACCATAAAACGTTAAGTATATGAAAGCAAAGCAACTGTCTGTATTCCTCGAGAACAAGTCTGGACGACTGACCGAGGTGACCGAGGCCTTAGGGGCCGCAGGTATCAACCTTTCT
>JAEEGH010000503.1_pt1 | contig 150352 bp, 113 predicted proteins | sample 9134181 | NCBI WGS metagenome assembly JAEEGH01 (sample SAMN16246544, study PRJNA631951) | gut metagenome | biome: gut microbiome; feature: rumen; material: DP-attached | host: Bos | place: Iran: Karaj | collected 2018-10 | reverse complement strand
GTAATTTGGTAGTTACCCAGAAACAGATTGAAGATGAGATTAACATCCAATCAGATGTTGCATTTGGTACTCTTGCTACGAAGATTGATAATCCATTTACTAAGGATGACATCTACTTGAATGAAGTGGCCGCAGAACAATTGGAGCGTGTACTTGAGCGAATCCGATACCGTAGTGTGGTTAATGAAAGCTTTGGATTTGGGCGGAATCTGCCTTATGGTAGAGGCGTTTCGGTGGTATTATATGGCCCACCCGGTACCGGCAAGACCATGTTAGCATCGGTGATTGCTAATGAATTGAATCTTCCGCTTTACCGCGTGGATTTGTCCCAGTTGTCTAGCAAGTACATCGGTGAAACAGAGAAGAATGTGGCGGATCTTTTTGCTGCTGCATCGAATTCCAATGGCATTCTGTTTTTTGATGAGGCAGATGCTCTTTTTGCAAGGAGAACCGACGTATCCGGATCCAATGATCGATATGCCAATGCGGAAACCGCGTACTTGTTGCAGCAGGTGGAAGGATATGACGGATTGTCGATTCTTGCAACTAATGCTATGCAGAACTTTGATGTTGCATTCAAGCGTAGAATGACGTTCCTTATTTCCATAGAGAAACCAAACGAGGAAGAACGTATTCGATTGTGGAATGAAATATTCCCTAAGGATACGCCACTGGATAAGAATATTGACTTCAAGATCCTGGCACAGAAGGCAGAACTGACGGGTAGTGCAATCAAGGCTGCTGCGTTGGATGCTGCATATCGAGCTGCGGTACGCGGTGACCAGGTGACAATGAATGACTTGATTGATGCAGTGGAGGTCCAGTGCCGCAGAAATGGTATGATTGGTGTAGGTTCCTCGATTCGATTTGGCGGATAACTGTGTGATTATGATGCCCCGGCGTAACTGCCGGGGCAATTGTTTGGGGTATGGTGCTTGGGGGCATGCATATGAGACTGTTTTTTTTGATTACACGTTTAATCTTGCAGAACATTTTTCATAAAAAATGTTCTGCAAAATTGTAACTAAAGTCGAAAACGCAGATTATAAACAAAAATGTATTTACAACAGGATGGTGGAGTGCTATGCTTGCCATAGATAAGTTAAACGATTAATCACCGCAAAGTGATTTATTGAATAAAGCGAGTTGGAGGGGGAACATGTATCCGATTAAATTACAGGATATTCGATCCATCTGCACGCTGGAGTTTGACATCCACCGCCCCCTCTACGACTGGTTCATCGAGACGCTGGGCATCTACCCGTCCCATCAGTATGAATTCGCCCGGCTCAACCTCACCTATACCCTGATGAGCAAGCGCAAACTGCTGGAACTAGTGGAGAAAGGCTTTGTGTCGGGCTGGGATGACCCGCGCATGCCGACCCTCTGCGGTGTCCGCCGCCGCGGCTATACCCCTGAAGCCCTGAAGATGTTCTGCGACAAGATCGGAGTCTCGAAGCGCGACCAGCTGATGGACATCGGCCTGCTCGAATGGTGTGTCCGTCAGGATCTCAACGAACGCAGCAACCGCTATATGGTGGTTTCCGACGATCCGATCAAGGTGACTCTCACCAACTGGGAGCCAGGCAAGGTGGAGTGGTTCGAAGCGCCGCTCAATCCCGCCGCCCCCGACGGTCCCAAGCGCCGTGTCCCCTTCACGGGCGAACTGCTTATCGACCGTGCCGACTTCATGGAAGACGCGCCCAAGAAATACTTCCGGCTCCGGCCAGGCGGCGAAGTGCGTCTGAAATACACCTACATCATCAAGTGCGAGGAAGTTATCAAAGACGCCTCCGGCAAAGTGGTGGAACTCCGCTGCACCTACGATCCTTCTACGCATCCGGCATCCGGACAATGGCGTTCGGTCAAGGGTACCATCCACTGGGTTTCGACCGCTTTCGCCAAGGAGATCGAGTGCCGCATCTACGACCGGCTCTTCACGCTGGCCGACATGTCGCAGGTTCCTTGCGACAAGGACTACAAGGATTTCCTTAATCCGGAAAGCTTGATTGTCCGTACCGGCTGGGCCGAACCGGCGCTCCTCGACGATCCAGGCGACCTGGCCGTCCAGTTCGAACGCGTCGGCTACTTTAAGAAAGATCCTGACTCCACCCCCGAAAAGCTGGTCATGAACAAGACGACCCAGCTGAAGGACTCCTTCAAGCTGTAGCGGGTGTCTATTTTGCCGATTTGAATCGACTTATAAGAAATCGTGTGCGTGATTCACGCACACGATTTTTCGTAAAAGCAGCAGGTCGACGGCTTGGACGCCACGCCCCAATGTCAATCATCGCCAATCGCTTCAGTCCAGTCCACTCCACTCCAACTCACTCTAGTCCAGTCCACTCTGGCATCATTTTCTTCTACTAAATCTCCTCACCTATCTGGTGAGTGAATCGGCCGTCTCCGCACACGGCGGCCTTTTTTCACGCCCTTCGGTGAGTGAATCGGCCGTCTCCGCACACGGCGGCCCTTTTTTATGCCCTTCGGTGAGCGAATCGGCCGTCTCCGCTCACGGCGGCCTTTTTTCACGCCATTCGGTGAGTGAATCGGCCCCCTCCGCTCACGGCGGCCTTTTTTCACGCCCTTCGGTGAGCGAATCGGCCGTCTCCGCTCACGGCGGCCTTCAGAAGCAGCTGTCGGTGAGCAAAGGAGGCCTTTCTGCTTGCCGCGGTTATTCTTGGGGAGGGAAGAGCTGTTGGATGATTTCTTTGGGAAGCCCCAGGACGCGGCGGATTTGGTTGGGAGTAGCGTGGTAGTCGGAACGGAGGGTGCGGGCGACGACAATTTTGGCTTCGGAGGGGAGCAGGGACGGTTGCTTGACTTTATGGTCGCGCCAGGCCAGCATCTTGGCTACGGGATAGATCTCCTCGTCAGTCAGAAGGATGGCGTCGCCGAGCCTTTTCGCTTCTTCGCTGTAGGCTTCATAGTTGCGGGTGAGCAGATAAAAATACTGATGCGCATCCCGGAACAATCTTTCTCCGTCTTGATAACGCGCGTAGCTGTCGGGAAGGATCATGCCGTTCCCGTAGCGATAACCGGCTGGCATATCCAGGGTGCGACGATGACATAGAAATCGTTTGATTTTGAACGGGACGGCTTTATAAGGTGTCCCTTGATCGGCGTGAATGGAATGATTGAAGTAGCAGGAACCGCTGCCCCAGGGATAGGAGAAAGGAGTATGGTACGGATTGACGAGATAGCCGTTCCTGTTAATATAGACGATTTCGTTGCGTATCATGTCGAGCGTAGTGATCTCTATCGGATTGTCGCATCGGAATTGGCTGAGGTTCAGGAATCGTCCTCGGCGGCTATTATATTTTTCCAGACGGTAGGTAAAGCGTTCCAAATAGTCGGTGCACTGGGATTTGGTTCCTCCGCCCAGTGTATGGATATGATTGCCCATGATCTGGTCGGTGAAGATGGCCAGTCCGCTTTCGGCGGCGCTGATCGCACTGTTCGAGACGGCGAACTGGAAATCTTCATCTTCGACAAAAAGGGTCTCCGTGAGGTTCCCCGGGGTACTGATGTGCCAGAGTTGGCCATAGCGATTGACGATGTCGTGGAAATGCCATTCACACTGTCTCTCTTTCTCTCCAAAAGTTAGGGGGCGGTCGTTCATCACAGGGTCCATCGCTTCTTGTCTTTGCTCCGGCAAAGATACAATGGTCTTTTCGAGGAAACCCGACAAAAAAGCAATTTTTCCTGGTGGGATAAAAAACGTAGCCCTATCGGGCGTTGTACTGCTGGTCACGCAACCAGGGCGTAAAACCGGCAGAGATAATGGCGGCGCGCAGGTTGCGGGCCCCGGCCGGGTCGGCGAGCGAACTGTGCGCCCCAGCCGGGTCGGCGAGCGATCCTTTCCCGGTGGTGTGTGCCCCAGCGTCTGGATTGTCCTCGGGGCACCCGGCCCCGTAGTCATTCCCGCGAAGCCCCTCATCTTGCCCGCGAAACCCCTCATCTTGCCCGGGAAGCCCGTCATGCCCGGTTTGGCCGGGCATCTCGTCAAGGGTGTGACGGGAGCCGGCGGAGGAAACTACGTTCTCTTCGATCATGATGGAGCCCATGTCGTCGGCGCCGGCGGAGAGGGCGCGGAGGCCGGTCGGGAGGCCGACGGTGAGCCAGGAGGCCTGGATGTGATCGACGTTGTCGAGGACGAGGCGTGCGATGGCGATGGTGCGGAGGAACTCTTCGTCCGGGAGCCAGCGGCGGGGTTCGCCGGGGAGGGAGATGCCTTCCGGCAGACGGCCTTCTGCGGCCATGCGTGCCAGCGCCGTGCCGGTGAGTTGCATGGGCCAGCAGATGAAGGCGCGGAAGCCGGGTGCGCCCGCAGGACGATCGTCCTGCAGCGCCCGTAGCGCCAACAAGTGGTCGATGCGTTCTGCCAGTGTCTCGATGTGGCCATAGACCATCGTTGCCGTGGTGCTCATCCCCAGGGCGTGCGCCTCACGCATCACGTCAAGCCACTGTTGGGCAGAGGGTTTCGCCGGCGACAGGAAACGGCGGACCCGGTCTGCGAGAATCTCGGCGCCGGCACCTGGGAGCGTGTCGAGACCTGCATCGCGCAGGCGGACGAGCACCTCCCGGTACGTCATCCGCGAAAGCCGTGCGATATGTGCGATCTCCGGCGGCCCGAGCGCATTGAGTTTCAGGTCTGGATCGACTTCCTTGAGCCTGCGGAAAAGCGTCTCGTAGAAATCGATGCCGTAGCGCGGGTGCAGGCCGCCTTGCAGGAGCAGTTGGTCGCCTCCCAGCGCGCGCAGTTCGGCGATTTTCGGGAGATAGTCTTCGAACGTCAGCGTATTCGCCTTCTCCGGCTCATCCGGCCTGCAGTGGAAATTGCAGAACTTGCATCCCGACAGGCACACATTGGTGTAATTGACGTTCCTGTCGATCTGGTAACTGACGCGCTGCCCCGGCACATGCGCGAACCGCGCCTCCTGCGCCCGCTCGCAGAGTTCCCCGAGCGGTGCGTTGCGATAGAGCGACAATGCCTCGTCTTTATCCAGCCGTTTCATCAAGATGCTAATATCGTCAAAAAAACGGGGATTCCCAAGAATCCTGTGTGCAAAAGCCATCTATTCGCGCACCGACAGCTTTTCAAGGAGGCCTCGGTGAGCAGAGAGGCCTGTTTCGCACACCGACGATGGAAAAAGAACGACGCGGTGAGTGGGGACAGTCGATTCGCTCACCGAAGGGCGTGGAAGATGACCGCGGTGAGCAGAGGCGGTCGTTTTGCTCACGACCGGGAGGAGGCTTGGCGAAGGCTGGGCTGAAGCGATGCGGAAGCGATGCGAGAATGAATCGAGGATAGGAAAAGAGAGGCGAAGGCGAGGCCCGGGCAGAGGGTTGAAGGAAGGAGATGGCGGAAAAAACACTATCTTTGTAAGAATATTCAGCGAATTCAGAAAAATCCAGAGATAATTCAGAAAATCATGAAAGAGAAAGTCATCTGCGGATTGCAGCAAGTCGGGATCGGCGTGAAGAATGCCGACGAGTCGTGGAAGTGGTATCGGGAACATTTCGGGATCGACATTCCGGTCGTCGTCGACGAGGGGGTGGCGGAACGGATGTTGCCTTATACGGGCGGCAAGCCGCAGCCGCGCTATGCCATCCTGGCCATCAGCCTGCAAGGTGGCGGCGGCCTCGAGATCTGGGAGCCGCGGGGGCGTGAACTCAATTATCCCAAGCAACAGCCGATGCTCGGCGACCTGGGCATTTTCATCGCCAAGATCAAATGCCACGACGTGCCGGCTACCTATGAGCGTTTCGTCCGCGAGGGACTTCATCTCCTTTCGGCACCGAAGAAATCCTTTGCCGGCTTGGCCCATTTCTATCTGGCCGACCCGTGGGACAATATCCTGGAGATTGAAGAGGATGACTACATCTTCCAGCCCTCGAAGACTTTCGCTACCGGCGGTGCCGGCGGCGCTGTGCTGGGTGTCAGCGACATGGACCGTTCCATCGCTTTCTACGGCAAGGTGTTGGGTTACGACAAGGTCCGGGCCGACGAGACCGGCGTGTTTGCCGATATGGAGGGCCTGCCCGGCGGCGACCGGAAAGTCCGTCGCGTCCTGCTGGAACGCACAAGACCTTTCAACGGCCCGCTTTCCCCGCTGATGGGAACTTCCCACCTCGAACTGGTCCAGGCGCTGGATGCCCCCGTGGTCAAACTCTATGAGAACCGCTACTGGGGCGATCCCGGTTATATCCAGATTTGTTTCGACGTGCGCAACATGGACGCCGTGGAGGCCGACTGCAAGGCGGCCGGTCACCCCTTCGTCTGCGACAGCGGCGCAGACTTCGGCATGGGCGATGCCGGCGGCCATTTCACCTATATCGAAGATCCCGACGGAACCCTCATCGAGTTCGTGGAGACCTTCCGGATTCCGGTAGCCAAGAAATTCGGGATTTACATCAATTTCACCAAGCGCGACGACCACAAGCCGATGCCGCGCTGGATGCTGAAGGCGTTACGCTTCCTGCGTGTATCCTGAGTCCGTGAGCAGACCAGACCCCTGCGACGCTGCGACCGCCAGTCGGTCGCAGCGTTCGTTTTCGGGATGTCCGTTGTGCCCGCGGATCCAGACGAAACGCACGTGGTGGCGTCGGTAGGCCACCAGGAACCGGGTCCAGAGGTCGGGGTTGGCTTTCTTGGCGAATCCCTTCTGTTCCCAGCTGAACACCCAGCCTTTTTCGACAGCGTCCACCACATAGGAGGAGTCGCTCCAGATGGTCACGTCGGCCTGTTCCCAACGGATGGCTTCCAGCCCGGTGATGACGGCCAGCAGTTCCATGCGGTTGTTGGTGGTCACGGCGTAGCCGGCCGAGATGACTTTTTCATAGTTGCCGCACCGCAGGATCGTGGCGAAGCCGCCCGGTCCCGGATTGCCGCTGCAGGCGCCGTCGGTGTAGATTTGGATCGGGGCGCGGTTCACTATTCGGGCAGGATGGTCTTTTCGTAGCGGGGACCTTCGAAGCGCCGCACTTCAAGCGGATTGGCATGCATGGCTTCGTAGCGGCGGCGGTTGTGGCTCAGGTCGATGGCGGCGTAGATGGCACGGGTCATCGGTCCGGAGTAGGCTTTGTTCTTGCCGGCGATGTCGTAGCCGGTGCCGTGGTCGGGCGAGGTACGGACGATGGGAAGGCCGGCCGTGAAGTTGACGCCGCTGTCGAAAGCCAGCGCCTTGAACGGGATGAGGCCCTGGTCGTGGTACATGGCCAGTACGGCGTCGAAGCTGCTCTGCATGTGCGTGCTGAAGAAGCCGTCCGGGGAGTAGGGGCCGAAAGCGAGAATCTTCTCTTTGGAGGCTTGCTGGATGGCAGGGATGATGGTATCGATCTCTTCGGTGCCGAGGGATCCGCCGTCGCCGGCGTGGGGGTTGAGGCCCATCACGGCAATCTTGGGTTTGACGACGCCGAAATCGCGTTTGAGCGATTCATTCATCAGGCGGAGTTTGCTCATGATGGTCTCGACGGTGATGGCTGCGCTGACTTTCGCCAGCGGGAGGTGATTGGTCACCACGCCCACGCGGAGGTTTTCGGAGCAGAGGAACATCAGGCCGTCCTGGCAGCCGAATTCATGGATGAGATACTCGGTGTGGCCCGGGAATCCGAAGCCGAGTTCCGCCACGGTGTGCTTGTTGAACGGAGCGGTCACGATGGCGTCAATGGCGCCCCGCTTGGCATCGGCCACGGCGGCCTTGAGGGCCATAATGGCTGCTTTGGCGCCGTCCGCAGTGGGTTGTCCGATCTCCATGGCCATGCTTTCCGGCACGGCGTTGATGATGTTGACGCGTTTTGACCGGGCGTCTTCGGCCGCATTGATTACGTTGGTCGCAATCTGGTCGATTTCCGGCAGGAATTTCCGGTATATCCCGAAGAAACGGGAGGAGCCGTAGAGCACGATGACACAGTTCTCCAGAATCCGTGCATCGGCCAGCGACTTGATAATCACTTCGTATCCAATTCCATTGGTATCACCTTGGGTGATGCCGACCACAATCTTGTCTCTCATGGTACATTCAAATTTTCCGCAAGATACAAAAAATCCGTATATTTGTGTATGTCGCAACTGCTGGACAGTGATATCAAATTCTTGCCGGGCGTAGGCCCCCGACGTGCGGATCTTCTGAACAAGGAGTTGGGAATCAGTACGTTCCGGGATATGCTCTACACATTTCCCTTCCGATACATAGACCGCTCCCGTTTTTACAGCGTCCGGGAGGTCGATTCTTCGTCGGCCTGGATCCAGTTGCGCGGCCGCATCCTCCGGATCGAGAAGGTGGGGAAGGGGCGTGCTGTCCGGCTTGTAGCCCGTTTCACCGACGGCACGGGGCAGATCGACCTGGTCTTTTTCAAGGGGCTCAAGTGGATCGAGGAGAAACTGCAGGTCGGACCGGAGTACATCGTCTTCGGCAAACCGTCCGTCTTCGGACACAGCTGGAACCTGGTCCACCCCGAAGTGGACCTGGCCACGGAGGAGAAGCTCTCCCAGGTCGGCGTCATGATGGGCGTCTATTCGAGTACGGAGAAGCTGCGCAGCGCGGGTATCACCAACAAGTTCTTCGAGAAGATGGTCAGTGCGCTGCTCGAACGCATCCTCGGTACGCTGGAGGAGACGCTGCCTGCGTATATCCTGGAGCAGAAGCATTTGGCACCGCTGGGCTATGCCTTGCAGCACATTCATTTCCCCGCTTCGGTGCAGGATCTGGGCCGGGCGCAGCGCCGGCTCAAGTTCGAGGAGTTGTTCTACCTCCAGCTGTCGCTGCTGCGGCAGAAAAGCATCCGGATGCGGGCGGACAGCGGCGTGGTGTTCCGCCGCATCGGGCACTATTTCAATACGACGTATGAGAGCCTGCCTTTCCCGCTCACCGGGGCGCAGAAGCGGGTGCTGAAAGAGATCCGGACCGACGTGGCAGGCGGCAAGCAGATGAACCGGCTGCTGCAGGGAGACGTGGGCAGCGGCAAGACGCTGGTAGCGGTCCTTGCCGCGATGATGGCGCTCGATAACGGCTATCAGGCCTGCGTGATGGCACCGACAGAAGTCCTGGCCAACCAGCACTACCACAGCATCCAGAAATTTCTGGCTCCGTCCGGAGCGACCATCGCCCTGCTCACGGGCAATACGAAGCAAAAAGAGCGTGACGTGATTCACCGCGGCCTGCTGGACGGCTCGCTCCAGATCATCGTGGGCACCCATGCGCTCATCGAGGATACAGTGCAGTTCAAGAACCTGGCGCTGGCCGTCATCGACGAGCAGCATCGGTTCGGCGTGGAGCAGCGTTCGCGCCTCTGGTCGAAGTCGGCTGTGGCGCCGCATGTGTTGGTCATGACGGCTACGCCGATTCCCCGTACCCTGGCGATGACACTCTACGGCGATCTCGACGTGTCAGTGCTCGACGAACTTCCCCCGGGCCGCAAACCGGTGGAAACGGTGCACTGGACGGAAAACCGGCGCGGCGATCTTTACAACTTCATGCGGCAGCAGATTGCGCTGGGCCGTCAGATCTTTGTGGTCTATCCGCTCATCAAGGAGTCGGAAAAGATGGACTACAAGAACTTGGAAGAGGGCTACCTGCACATTACGGAAGCCTTTCCGGCCCCGAAATATGTCACGGCGGTAGTCCACGGGCAGCAAAAGCCCGAAAACAAAGCGTTCGACATGGATCTTTTCGTGCGGGGCAAAGCGCATATCCTGGTGGCTACCTCTGTCATCGAGGTCGGCGTCGATGTGCCCAATGCTTCGGTCATGGTGATCGAAAGCGCCGAGCGCTTCGGACTCTCGCAGCTGCACCAGTTGCGTGGCCGCGTGGGCCGCGGTGCGGAGAAGTCATACTGCATCCTGATGACCGGCTATAAGCTCAGCACGGAGTCGCGCCAGCGCATCGACCTGATGTGCGCTACGAGCGATGGTTTCGAACTGGCTGAGGCCGACCTGCGGATGCGCGGGCCGGGCGACTTCGAGGGCACGCGCCAGAGCGGTCTCGCTTTCGACCTGCATATTGCTGACTTGGCGAAAGATTCCCCGGCGCTGGTCGAGGCCCGCGAACTGGGCGAAAAGATCCTTGCCGCCGACCCGCTTCTGGAACAGCCCCAGAACCGGCTGCTAGACCGCCAGCTTCGTACGCTCCGGCTCGACGACACCTACAAGGATTATTCAAAGATTTCCTGACGAACGGCACCCCCGTTGACGCAGGCCTCTTACACCGGCACGATCTCCCCGGCTGTGACGTACCAGAGCCAGCCTTCGACAGCAGGGTAGCCCATGCTGCGGAGCAGGGAGACGTAATTTCGTACTTGACGATGATGCGAGAAGTGTGGTGCGCCAAACTTGTAGTCGATCACGATGACGCGGCTGCTGTCGTGGGCGATGAGCACGCGGTCGGGACGGTAGATTTCTCCCGAAGCCGTGACAATCGACGCTTCGTTCAGGACACGGTAGGTACCGTCGAACCAATGGCGGCCGCCGCTGCGGCGTTCCAGTTCCGTATCGGTCTCCACCCGCGCCATTTCGCCGTGTTGTTCGATGCCCTGTTGTCGTGCGCTTTTCTCCTGTGCGAAATAGTCTCCACCGTGGAGCGACAGGCGTAGGCGGCCGTCCTGCGGGGCGGAAGCCGCGAAGGCGGGTTGTGGATCGTCGATCAGCGATGAAGTCTCCGCCTTGCGGATGAAAGGATCGCGGATACCGGTCTCGAAACAGCCTTGTTGCTTGTCCAACGCTTTCTGGAAGTGGATAAAGAGCGTGTTCTCGATACTGGAAGGCGTGTAGTCTTTTCCCTTGGCCGGCGGCTTGGGCAGTGGTGCATAGATGAGCAGGCGGGTCCGGGCACGCGTGAAAGCGACATACCAGGTATTGATGACGTCGATGTGCTCAAAGGTACGTTCTTCTTCGTACGGCTCTTCAAAGAGGCTGTTTTTCAGCGAAGGCGAGGCTTTGAGCGGAATCAGGGCCGGGCCGTCGATGGCAGGCGGGCAGGGACACCAGATGGTTGGTTGACGCTTGGGAGTGAACGACTCGGCGCAGAGCGGGATGATGACGGCATCCAGGGAAAGGCCTTTGGCCTTGTGAATGGTCATTACCCGCACGGCATTCTGCCCGTCGGGCGCACAGATGGATTGCTTGCGTCCAGCATCTTCCCACCATTTCACGAAAGCGCGCAGGGAGGAACCGTACTTTTCCTGGAAAGAGAGTACGGCGTCGAGGAAAGCGTTGATGAACGGCAGATCCTGCTCGCCGTGCTGCAGGATGCCGCAGCCCAGCAACTGCTCGCAAGTCTCATAGAGCGAAGCGGTTTTCAGTTCGGGCAGTTCGTCCCGCAGGCCACGCGACTGCAGTTCAGCGACGGGATCGTCGGGATCGACCAGCCAACTGAGCAGTGACATCAGTTTTGCGATGCAGGGGGAACTGCCGATCAGCAGGGAATCCTCGGTCAGGACGCTGATGCCGGCTTCGATCAGGGCCGCGGCAGCTTTTGCCCCCTCCTTGTTTTTCCGGACCAGAATCGTTATGTCTTTGTAGTCATAGCCTTCGATCAGCAGATTCCGGATATCGCCGATCATTCGCTCCAGCGCGATATCCTGCCAGGTCCGGTCTTCTTCCGCCGTAAGGAAGGAGAGACGGGCAAATCCCTGTGGATCGTCCTTATGCTCTTCGGGGCGCTCTTGTCGGCAGTCCGCATAGATCTGCGTCACCTCGCGGGCAATCCGACTGCGGTCCGCATCGCGGGCCAGCACATTGCCGATCTCGCTGAAGAATTCGTTGTTGAAATCGATCAGCGCTTTCCCGCTCCGCCAGTTTTCTTTCAGGTTCTCGTGATGGAGGAAACCGTTGGCCAGGTCGCGGTCCAGATAGTCGCGCATCAGCCGCCAGTCGGAACCGCGCCAGCGGTAGATGGACTGCTTGATGTCGCCCACGACGAGGTTGCAGCCGCCGGAAGCCTGGCTGTTGCGGAAAAGGGGACGGAAGTTGTTCCACTGCATCAACGATGTGTCCTGCGCTTCGTCGAGCATCAGATGCTCGTAGCGGTTGCCGATCTTTTCATAGACAAAGGGTGTATCGTCCTCTGCGATGATGCGGCTGAGCAAGTCGGTGGAAAGCTGCAGCAGTACGACATTATTCTCACGCAGATAGTCGTCCAACGTGTGCTGAAGGTCACTGTAAATGCCAAGCAGATAAAGGTTCTTCCGGATGAGGCGGGCCGTATTCCGCAGGCGCAGCGGCTCGCCGAGATGACTCCGTATTCGGTCGAACAACTGACCTATCGCGGCAGGGTCAGGGAAGCACTCGATGGCGGCATCCACTTCTTTGGCATAGGTTATCACGGCGTCAACATTACCTTCTGCCCATTTCTTGAAAACCAAGGTGGAACGCCCTGGCTTCTTTTTGAGATAAACATCTGTCAGAAGACCTTTCTCGTCCAGAAGCCGGGTCCCTTCCTGCCCGATGGCCACAGCGTCTTTCTCGTAATCCCGGATGATGCCGTCCAGCTTTTTCAGGAAGGCTTTCAGCGAGGCTTTGTCCCCAAGTACGTCGGTGCCGTTCCCCGCCTCACGCACCCGCAACAGGAACGATTCGTCCAGGAACTGCTTGGCCATCGCTTTGAGCGGCCGGACGATGTTCCAGCCGTCGCCTTGCTCCATCTGGTCGAACGAATAGTCTTTCAGCCAGTTGAGGAGGGCCTCATGGGCCGGGTCCTCGATGGAGTCGAGGAGTTGGTCCACCACCTGGTCGAGTACGGCTTCGGTATCAAGTTCCACCCGGTAGGAGGCGTACTGGCCGATTTCGCGTGCGAAACTGCGCATTACCGTCTGGAAGAACTTGTCGATGGTGCTGACCGAGAAACAAGTGTAATCGTGCAGCATCCGGCGGAGCCGGTCCGCCGCCAGCGGAGCCCGCTGGTCATCGCTGCGTGAAAGTTTGTCCAGCTCTTCGATGACACGTGACTTCATCTCGTCGGTCGCCTTGTTGGTGAAGGTAACAGCCAGGATGCGCTTGTAACGCTGCGGGTCCCCCGACAACAGGAGATCGATGTAGTCCTGTGTGAGGCGATAGGTCTTGCCGCTTCCCGCGGAAGCCTTGACGACACTTACTCCTTGTTGCATAGTCTCTTGAAATGACAATACTTACAAACGGACTGTTCCGGGGACAGGTCTCCTTCCGGATTCGGTTCGAAGCACAGGGAAGGATCGAAAATCTTGTCGATGAGTGCCTTCAGGCGTTCTTCGAAGTCGGCGAGTGCCACTTCGTCCAGGCTGTACGACTTGGGCTCTTCGGTAAAGATGGAACGCAGCGAATAAATACAAGGATCGTAGCGGACGCCGGCTTTCGGGTATTTCCGCGACATCAGCAAGGCGTAGAAGTAGAGTTGGAAAGCAATGTGGGGCCGGTTCGGTCCTTTCGACGGATCGAAGAGGTCTGCGACTTTGTCGCAGTTGTCCTTGTCGACCCGGCCGCTCTTGTAGTCCACTACACGTTCGACACCGCGATCCAGGCTGTCGAGCCGGTCGATAATGCCGAACAGACGCACGTTGCGGCCGGAAGGCAGTGTCAGCGGGTAACGTTCTTTTTTCTCGGCTGCGATGATGTGGAGACCGCCTTTTTCAGCGGCCAGGCGGCGATCCACGGCGACAACCCGTCGGACCAGGTGGACGACCAGTTCCTTCAGGATCAGGTTCTGTCCGACAATCTCGCGGATATGCGCATCTGCAAATGCCGCTGTGACCAGAGACTCGAGCCGAGCGCCTTTCCCGCCGAAAAGCGTTTTTTCCTCCAGTTCCGCCGCCGATACGAGCCGGCCTTCGAACGGCTTGTACAACTGCTCCATCACCGTGTGGAAGATGGTCCCGAAGACGCCTGCATCGACATCTTCCACGACCTCGTCCTGCTCGCGGATGCCTTCGACCTGCTCGTAGTAAAAGCGTAACGGACAGTCCAGATAGGTGTTCAGCGAGCTGGCTGAAAAAACACCTGTTCCGCGGATGAACCGGTCTTCGAGTTTCTGCATCACGGCCTCATCTTTGACGATGTGGCACATCGGGTTGTCAGTGGCCGAGCCGGCCAGGGAATAGGTGGCTACCTTTTCGATCAGCGGCACGTGGTAGAGATAGCGCAGCTGCTTGATGAAACGGCTTTCCTCGCCGCTCTGCAGCCCCTCGGTACGCGCATCATAGATCAGCCAGATACGCTTGGCCCGGCAGATGCCGCGGTAGAAATAATAGGCCCACATCGCGTCCTGCTGCTCGTAGGTCGGGAGGCCGAACCCCAGGCGCAGGTTGTAGGGGATGAAAGAGGCACTCAGGGTGCGTGACGGGAAGATACCTTCGCCCACCGAGAGCAGGATGACATTTTCAAAATCAAGGGCACGGGTTTCGAGCGGTCCCATCACTTGCAGGCCGCTGAGCGGCTCGCCTTCGTACGGAATCTTGACCAGCGCGATGTACTGCATCAGCAGCCGGTACCAGGTCTTCGGCTCTATCGTTTCGAGCGGGAGTTCCACTTGGGAGAGCCCGGATACGCACTGGTGGAATCGGTATAGGAACTCCCGTTCCAGAGGCTGCTGGGATTCCTGCAGCTGTTCGAGGATGTCCAGCAGATAAGCGGGGATGTCTTGTGTCGCTGCGACGGGGCGGAAAACGCTGGCGTAGAGGCCACCGCAGGCGGAAAGGTCGGCAGCCGGGATGAAAATCAGGTTTTCTTTGCGGATGCGGGCCAATAGTTCGGCGGTGGTTCCGGCATCCGTGGCGGCAGAGAAATACGGATGTTCAAGCAGCCCCGTCACGTCGCGGTGATAGAAGGAATACGCACCTTCTTTCTGACGGCAATCAGCCTGAAGCCGTTCCAACAGTTGGAACAGGGTGAAACCGCTGCTGGCCGACAGGGCGCAGCCCATTGTGACGTTGACCTTTTCAATCCCTTCGGGAATGGCGCCCAACATTGGGAAGAGCAGATTTTCGTCGGGCAGCACCACAGCGGTGTGTTCAGGATGGTCCATGTCTCCTTCCTGTTGTAACGCCTGCAGGATCTGCCTCGCTTTGCGCGTCTGGCCTACGGCGGAAGGAACGCGGATGACTTCGAATTGCTGTGTCCGCGGATCGCGTGCCGGACAGTCAAACGGCTCCCGAGGCGGATAACGCTTGATGTTCTCGCGCAGGAATCGGCCGGCCAGGTTGTCGGGATCGGTCACCATTTCTCCCGCAAAATCCCAGCAGAAATCGGCTCGGCCTTCGCGCTTCAACTGGTCGAGCAGCCGCTTTTCGCAGGCATTCAGGGCATTGAGCCCGATGAAGACAATCTCATCGTATTGGGGCAGGATGGCCTTTTCCTCGGAGAGTGATTCGGCCACGCTGCGGTAGATCATACCGGCATATGCCCAGCCTTTCGCAGAGAGGGAAGCCCGGAAAGCATGATACAGCGGCAGCAGCACGTTCCAGATTACCGCGAAGTTCCGCCGGCTGCCGCCACCCCCGTCGTACCCTTCGTCGTGTCCTTCGTCATACCCGGCTTGACCGGGCATCTCATGGAAAAAGCTTCCGCAGAAAGCCGCAATTGCCGCCTTCTGGTCATCCGTCAGGAAGTCATAGTCGGTGCTCAATTCCTTGAGGTCTCGCAGGTTCACCAGCAGCCGGTACACGTCCACCAGATACTTGTCGAGGTCGTCGAAATCCGACAACAGGATATCGCCCCAATAAATGAATTGGTCGAACGACTCGACCTCACGATCTTCGGAGTGCGGAATCAGCCGGACATAGTCCTGATACAAGGCGTAGAGCAAGCGGGCTTTGTCTTTCGTCTCCGTCACGCCTGCAATCCGGGCGAAGAGTTCGTCGATGGTCAGGACGTTCGGCACGAACACAGGCTTGCCGGCTGCCAGTCCGAGCCAGCGCTTGAAGAATGTCCCGGACCGTCGGTTCGGGAAGACAAAACACACGCGGTCCAGCGGACCGCGCTGTGCAAATCTCCGGGCTACAGCTTCGAGAAAATTCATGCTCCTGTCGATGGTTCCTTTTCAGTTTATGGTCGTTTGCGGTTTCGCCGGGGTATCTATCTTTTGAAACGTCGCTTCGCGACCCCTCCCATAAATGGGCCCCTCCCTCTTACAATGCCGAGGGTGGCATGGTTTCAAAAGATAGATACCCCGGCGAAACCGGAATCTTTCATCAATACCCCGGTTTTTCGAGCAGTTTGAACATGTTTTTCTTATATGCCTCGACACCTGGCTGGTTGAACGGGTTGACGCCCAGGACATAGGCACTGATGCCGCAGACCTTCTCGAAGAAATAGAAGAGCTGGCCGAGGTTGTATTCGTCGAGCTGGTCGACATGGATGGCGATGTTGGGAACGCCACCGTCGATGTGAGCCATCTTCGTGCCGAGCTGGGCCATGCGGTTGCAGTGCTCCACGCGTTTGCCGGCCAGATAGTTGAGTCCGTCGAGATCCTGCGGATCGGTGGGGATGGTAACTTCGCGCTGCGCATTGTCGACCGTGACCACCGTCTCGAAAAGCATCCGTTCACCTTCCTGGATGTACTGGCCCATGGAGTGCAGGTCGGTCGTGAAGATGACCGAGGCCGGGAAAATGCCTTTGCCGTCCTTGCCTTCACTCTCGCCGAAAAGCTGCTTCAGCCATTCGCCCAGATATTGGAGTTTGGGATTGAAGCTGGCGAAGAGTTCGATCTTCTTGCCCTGGTCGTAGAGCAGGTTGCGCATGGCGGCATACTGGACGGCCGGGTTGGCCGCATCGCGTGCTGCAAGCGCCTTTTCGGCATCCTTCGCTCCCTGAACCATGGCTTCGATGTCGAAGCCGGCCAGCGCGATGGGCACCAGGCCGACCGGCGTCAGCACGGAGAAGCGACCGCCGATGTTGTCTTCGATGACGAAAGTCTTGTAACCCTCCTGGTTGGAAAGCGATTTGAGTGCGCCGCGGGCCTTGTCCGTGATGGCAACGATGCGGCTGCAGGCCTCTTCTTTCCCATAGGTTTCTTCCAGATGCTGCTTGACCAGGCGGAATGCCACGGCCGGCTCTGTGGTCGTGCCGCTCTTGGAGATCACCACGCAAGCCGCGTTGCGCATTTGAAGGAGGTCCATCAGCTCTGCCGTGTAATCCTCCGAAAGATTCTCGCCGGCGAAGACGACCTTCATCCCCTGCGTGCCCAGATGGGCGGCAAAGGTGTGGCTCAGCGCCTCGATGGCCGCCTTGGCACCGAGATACGAACCGCCGATGCCGATGACCACCACCAGGTCGATTTCCTTTTCCAACCAGGCGTCCACCACGCTCAGGCAGTCGTCCAACTCGGCCCGGCCGATCGCCGACGGCAGATGCTGCCAACCCAGGAAGTCATTGCCGGCGCCCGTCTCCTCTTCGAGGACGACCTGCGCCGCCAGCGCCTTGTTCACGTATTCATTGAATTGTTCCTTTCCCACGAAGGAATCACATCCGGTCAAATCTATCTTTACCATGATCGTACAGTTTGAGATTTTGATACAATCACAAATATATGAAAAAAACATATACGCTCGTCATTCCCGGCCTGACCGCCGTCATTCCTGGCTTGACCGGAAATCTGTAATCCTTTTGTTGTTGTTGGTCATCGTCCGGACCGAATCGACCGAAGTGCAAGTGTATTCCGCGATTTCTTGTTCAGTGTACCCCAGTTCGCTCAGAATGAAAATCGTCTTCGCCCGCTCGCCGTTGAGCTTTTCAAGATTCTTCTGTTGCCGCGATGTGAGCGCCCCCTTGTTCTCTTCGATGGCCTCCGAAAAGTTCTTGGTGAACCCCTTTCGCAAATCTGTGGCGATGCCGGCAATACTGGCCTGAAGCCCTTCTACCGTCGACGATTTCGGCTTGGTCGTGAGCGGTTTTAGCAAAGATAGCGTATTCTGGTGCGTTTTCGCCGCCGCCTGGACAAAACTCCGCGTTATCTTTTCCGCCCGCAACTCCCGGCTCCGATTCCGCAACAGCAGCACAAGCCCGACCGCCAGCAACACCAACGCCACCAACCCCATCACCAACAACCGCTGCTGGTACTGCACCTTCTCCAACTCCGCCTCCTTGGCCGTTAGGTCGTACTGCTTCTCCAACTCCAGGACCCGCTTATTTGTCCATTGGTCTATATAATTATGTAGAGCGTCATAAGCCAGATTAGCATAGTGAGCAGAAGAATCAGTTTCGCCGATATGGTCATAAAGACTCGCTAATTTATGGTAATAATGATGACTGTACGATTCTTCGTCTTTTCTTTGATCCTCATATGCTTTTTTTTCATATACTATAGCGTTTACTAACTCACCTTTCCTTGTGTAAATAGATGCTAGTAGTTTATTTTTTGCACCCACATCGACTGAAGCTGGCTTCCATTTAGAACAATAAACAAGTGCACTATCAAGGTTCTCATCACAATGAAGGTAATAAATGGCTTTCGCATTATTGATTGCATTGATTTGTATTTCTGGATGGAGGACAACTACCCTATCCAAATCCTCAATGGATTCTGCTGCCTCCTTTTTTTGGCCTAATGCAACTTGGCAACAGATCAAATCACAATAATCGATCAGGAGATTCGGGATGTTGCCAAGTTTTGATTCATAGTCAACAGCTTTTTGATAACAGTTCAAAGCTTCTTCCAGATTCAAAACATGCTCATGAATTCTTCCACGGTATGAGTAGACCAATGCTGCGAGGCGGTCGTCTTGGATAGAATACTTATCAATTGTTTTACATGCGTATTGATAATAACTAAGTGCTGTTGTGTCTTTTCCGGATAGTTTGCTGATTACCAATCCATTGTAGAAATAGGCCCTTGCCCTGTTGTGGTAGTCATGACTGGTCTCAAACCATTTTCTAGATGCGGTGATTGAAGAATCGTCAGTAAACGGAATTCTATTCTTGTGCTGGGCAATTGTAAATAAAAGGCCATAATAGGCTTTCTCGCGCTCTCTCAACAAATTGAAATCGAACTGAGCGAGTGTGTCCCATGCTGCCCTTGGATCCTTTGTCATCAAGCTGTCAATGGCAACAAGCCTATGTTGAACGGTCTTGGTTTTGGGGTTGCAGCCGGACAATAAAACCATTTCTATCAAAACCGCGAAAGAGAGAAAGCGAAGAGGTCTCATGTTCAAAAATACTTGAATTGAAGCGTGATTATCTACAAAAGTCGGATAAAAAGCACATTTGTCAAACAAAAACAGCTATTTTCGGTATTTTTCATCATAATGCATTGATTATCAATAGCATTTGTTTTATCATTTTCAAGCCATTCATTGTAAAGATCGAGTCAAATTGATTCCTGCCCCGATAATCCACCATTCGAAAGCTATAAATGATAAATATCTGATTAATAATATATTACAATCAAATAATACGAAAAGCGTCCTTGCCCCTCTCGCAACCCGCATTATCTATGGATGCTTTTCTTATTTTTGCATGAGGATTAACGCCACGCAACAGTTACCATCCTTGAAACCGATAAAAAACAGCATACCATGAAACATTCACTCATTTTTTTACTGGCAGCCTGCCTGTGTTTGTGCAACTGCTCGCAATTCAACCGCGAGAACAACGAGGGGGACCCGACAACCAAGTCCTCGTGGGAACTGCTTCATCCCGGGGAAATTCTTCTTTCTCCCTACACGCCTTACATTCTTTATGATAATGATGGCAACGTGAAAGCGTCATTCCAGAATTCCCTGATATTGGATTTCGACAAGAATGGCGGCCAGGCTAAGGTCATTGCCTACTATCCCGCTGAAGACATGGTAACCCTGAATGAAGAATATAAGACGGGAGCCTACAATGGTGAAATCCCGCGGGATAAAGTAGGCCTTATTGACTCTCAGGTATCCGTTACCAGAACCAAACTTGACGACTTCCGAAGCGAGTATGCCCTGACGGTTCATCCCAATCGACTGGAGGTCGATTACGAATACTATATCCAACTCTACGACTTTTCCCATAAAAGAAAAGACGGAAGTCCTGTCGCCAGCAAGGCTGTGATTACAGTCCATCAGACTGCTGAATAAAAGGCCCGGATCCTTGTCTCCCTCTTCCCGATCATGCCCAGTCTGAGTTGGCGAATGATCTTCTAATAATTTGTCGACGCTGCTTTAATCGAAAATGGCTGAATATCAACAAAATAAATCATCAAAACGCTTGTGAACCAGACGTTATTTTATATAATTTTCATTGATTCACTCAACGTTTAGTCTCCTTGCTGCATCAAAATAACAATAAAAGATTCTTATTATGAAACAGAAACAGACAAGTAATATACTGAACCTGACCGTGCTGCTTGTCATATTATCTGTTTTGTTCTCTTGTGAAAGGCTTCGCTCCGATGAGATACCATATGAGGGTATCGTGTTGACTAAAAGCGGAGAGGCCGTCCGGGATGCATCGAACGACTTTTCTCTGAGTCTATTCTCCCAAATTGCGGAATCCGGTACAGATAATGTGTTTGTTTCTCCCTTGGGGGTAATGATGCTCAACTGTATGCTGGCAAACGGAGCGAATGGCGATACTTATCACGAAATCGTCAAGACACTCTGCCTGAGTGGTCTTTCGAAAGATGAAATCAACAACTATTATCGTACTATTCTCAATGCGTTGATAGCGGCCGACAAGAAGGTCTCGTTATCCTTGGCGAATTCTCTATGGACAGCCGATGGCTATTCGGCAAAAAGCCAATACAAGAGCGTTCTGAAAAAAGTGTACGGAGCAGATGTTTATTCAGTGGATTTCAGCCGCAATTCCGCAGTTGACAAAATCAACCAGTGGAGTAACAGCAAGACGGCGGGAATGGTCCCGAAGGTTCTTGACGATGTTAATAGCGAAACGGTGATGATGCTGGCCAACGCTTTGTATTTCCAGGGCGAATGGGCCCATAAGTTCAAAGAGAACCAAAGTGCTACTGGAACGTTTTCTTGCTTGGACGGCTCGTCATCTTCTGTTGTTTATATGCATCAAGCAACCATTGAAATCAAAGGATATGCGGATGATGAGGTTTGTGTGGTACGGATGCCATATGGGAATGGGGCGTTTTACATGGAAGCCATTCTGCCGTCCTCCTCGGACTTTTCAGCTTTTGTCCGCAGTCTCGACAAAGAAAAGCTTGGGAAGTGGGAGCAAGTCAATACTGAGGCCATTGATCTGTTGTTCCCGAAGTTGGATTTCACTTATGATACTGGCAACTATGGTTTGACCCAGGCCCTTCATTCCATGGGCATGAAGTTGGCGTTTACTAAAAATGCTGATTTCTCAGGAATCTCCAATTCGCCTGTCTATGTAGACCAGATTCGACAGAAAGCTGCAATTATTGTTGATGAAGGCGGCACAAGAGCTGCCGCATCGGGAATCACCGCATTGCGGGGATCAAATATGAACAGGGAGCCTGTTGTTACGCAGATGCATTTCAATACCCCGTTTGTCTATTTTATTCGAGAAAGCAGCACGGGCGCTATATTGTTTGTTGGTTCGAAAGTAAAATAATGGATCATTGACAATCGGCATCAATATGATTGAATTAATATAGTACACGCAACGTTTACCCTCTTTTTTACATCTATAGTACGAACGAATCTGGAAATCAAAAGTTTGTTTATCATGAAAAATTCAATTGTTTTTTTACTGGCAGCCTGTTTGTGTTTTTGTGGTTGTGAATCCCTCTTTCATTCAGACGATCAACGTATCGAAGAACTCAAAAACGCTTTTTTTTGGGAGATTCTTACAGAGCCTGATTTCGGATCCATTACCATTGGCAAGGAAGGTGGCGAATTAGAGGTTCTTGCCTATGTTCATGAAATGAACCCCGCTGATTCGGTCAGTCGAGCGCACAAGCTAAAAAATGAGTATTTCTATTTTGGGCCGAACAGCGAAGGAATGAAAATCGAGGAGTTTTTCCCTTTCGTTTCTCTCAAGAGCCGGGAACAGGTCGACGATTACACGGTTCGCTACACATTCTCCTTTTTGGCGAATGATACGAACAAGTCCCGTGACGCCGAGTGCCGCATTTACGATTTGACGTATTATAAGGGCTTTACGATGGCGGGCTTCGGCTATCTTAAAATGACGCAAACTGCAGAGTAAGACCCGCGATCAAGCCTGGGATGACGCAGAGAATGAAGCCCGGGCACAAAAACCCGCAGAAACGTGCCCCGACTGGCTGAAAACGCCGGTCGGGGCACGTTTTAACGGCCATATGTGCCCGCTTTTTTTAGATTTTTCTGGATAATCCAATAATCAGTAAATCGTACATCCGAGTTTTTTCTTTTACGCTTTGTTCTATTCCTTTGCAAAAAAACGATACAGGTTGTTTAGTTTAAACTAAATCATTACCTTTGCACTGACTCAAGGTGATGATTTGCGGAGGAGAGACATCATGAGGAGAATTGAGTTAAAACGCCTTGAAGTAATCGAAGGGCGGCAAACCTTCGAAAAGATGATACTGGATGGGCGTGATTTGCTGGAAGAGTTTGAACGATCATTAGAGGAGCGCTATCGATCGGAGATGAGGACTATTTATGCATGGATGCAAATGGTAGCCGATTTGCGACCTGTTCCCGGAACGAGATATCACGCCATCAGCGATGGTAATGACGGTTTTAGGGAGTATGAGTTCAAGTCAAAGCATCTTCGTATTTATGCATTTGCCAAACTTGACGGAAAGATTGTGGTGATGGGCGGCAAAAAGAATAGGCAAAGACGTGACATCAAGCGATTTAAAGAGTTAAAGAGACTTTACATCAAATACTTACAAGAAAATGAAACCGATTGATCGCAACGAATTATTGTGCAGCAAGGAGTATTGGATGGTCAAAATGCAATCCGATCTGATTCATGAAGTGGAGACATTCATGGCTGCAAAGGGGATGAATAGGGCTCAATTGGCTGATTATTTAGGATATAGCCGGGGCTATATCACGCAATTGCTTTCGGGAGCATACGACAGCAAGATCAGTAAAATTGTAGAACTTGCCTTGTCAATCGGCCTTGCACCAGAAATCCATTTTTCTCCGATCCCCCTTGTTTCTTCCAAAGAAGCTGTTCAATCCCCCCAGCCAGGCACCTTGCTACCTGCCATTTCTTGATTAGTGTCAGAATTCCACCATCAATCCGTCGTAGGCGGGTCGGAGGGAGAAGGGGAGGTCGGAGAGTTCCTCCGTCAGGAGGGCGTGGCGCGGGAGCATGTGGGAGAGATGGGTGAGGAAGCTTTGCTGAGCGCCGACCCGGCGGCAGATTTCGATGGCTTCTTCCAGGGCGTAGTGGGAGATGTGTTTGCCACGCTTGACCGTATTGAGGACGAAGACCTTCAAACCGCGCAGTTTGTCGAATTCACTTTCCGGGATATAGTTGGCATCGGTCACGTAGGCGCAGTCGCCGAAGCGGAAGCCGAGGATGGGCAGCTTGTAGTGCATGGCCCGGACGGGGATGACCGGGATGCCGTCTATGTCAAAGGGCAGGCTGTTGATCAGGTGGATGTCCATTTCGGGAGCGCCGGGGTAGGGTTTCTCAGCAAAGACATAATAGTATTCTTTCTTGAGCGATTCCAGCACCGCGGCTTCGCAATAGATGGGGAAAGAACGCTTTTCCAGGTAGTTGAACGACCGGACGTCGTCAAGGCCGCCGGTATGGTCTTTATGGTGGTGGGTCAGGAGGATGGCATCGAGGTGGGAGATCTTTTCCCGGAGCATCTGTTGCCGGAAGTCCGGCCCGGCGTCGATCAGAAAAGTCTTGCCTTCATAGCGTACAAGTGCCGAACAGCGCAGACGGTTGTCCCGCGGATCCGCCGAGGTGCATACCTCGCAGTTGCATCCGATCATCGGAATCCCCTGCGATGTCCCGGTTCCCAAAAAAGTGATACTATTCATAAGACGTCATGGCCGACCTGATCGGCCATCTTGGTTTGAGATGCCCGGTCAAGCCGGGCATGACGGAGGTGGTTAAATAATGAGTTCAGTAATTCTTCCAATTAGATCTTTGTCATACGGCCGCTCGACGCGGAGGTAGTTTTCGGTGTAGCCGAACATCTTGCCGCCTTTCAGGGTGCTTTCAAACAACACATGTGCCTTGCGGCCGGCGTTCGCAGCCGTGAATGAAGCGTGGAGGCGGTCGGAGAGCGCCTCGAGCCGCTGGACCCGAAGGGTCTTTATGGCGTCCTGAACCTGGTCGGGGCGCGCGGCGGCCGGTGTACCTGCCCGGCGCGAGTAGGGGAAAATGTGCAGGAACGCAGGCCGAATCCGCTCCAGCAGCCGATACGTCTCTTCAAAATCTTCATCTGTCTCGCCCGGGAAACCTACGATGACATCGATGCCGAAAAAGACACGCGTGCAGCGCTCCTCCGGCGTCTCGAGAATATCCCGGATCAGCGCGATCTTCGCCTCGAACTGCGCTGCGGTATAACGGCGGTGCATCTCTTTCAACGTGCGGTTGCATCCCGACTGGATCGGGATGTGGAAGTGGGGAAGGAACTTCGTACCCGTGGCGATCCAGCGCAGAATTTCTTCCGTAAGCAGATTCGGTTCAATGGAGGAGATGCGGTAGCGCTCGATGCCAGGCACGTCATTCAGCGCCTTGAGCAGGTCGAGGAAGGATTCGCCGGTCGTCTTGCCGAAGTCGCCCGTGTTGACGCCGGTCAGCACGACTTCCACGATGCCTTGCGCGGCGATCTCCCGGGCCTGGGACACCAGGTCGGCGATGGGCAGGTTGCGGCTGTTTCCGCGGGCAAGCGGCACGGTGCAGTAGGCACAGTGGTAATCGCAACCGTCCTGCACTTTGAGGAACGAACGGGTACGCTCGCCCGACGACCAGGCCGGGAAAAAGCGCTCAACCTCGTTGATTTCGCAGGAATAGCTGTGTTTTTCGCCGTCCGCTTCCAGTGCGAGCCGGACCAGGTCGCCCTTCCGGTCAGCACCCACGACGAGATCGACGCCGTCGATAGCCAGAATCTCCTGCGGTTTGAGTTGGGCATAGCAGCCGGTCACGGCAATCTTTGCGTCCGGTGCCGTCTTGTGGAGCCGGCGGATGAGATTGCGGCATTTCTTGTCGGCGTGTTCGGTGACGGAGCAGGTGTTGATGACCACGATAGCTACATCCGGCCCGGGACGCACCTCTTCCCAACCCAGGGCGGCGAACTGCCGGGCCAGTGCCGAAGTTTCGGCGTAGTTGAGCTTGCAGCCCAGGGTGACGAAGGCGACTCTCTTACTCATAGGTGACGGTGACCGCGGTACTTTCGACCTTGCCGTCGAGCGGCGGATTGAACTTGGTGACAGTCAGCTCTGCCCGATCAATGCGCGGAAAGCGGTCGGTGAGGGTGTTGAGGATCCGTCCGGCAAGATGTTCGAGCAGATTGGCGGGCACCGCCATCTCCTGCTTGATGATCTCGTAGATGGCGCTGTAGTCGATGGCATCGTTCAGGTCATCTGTCCGGATGGCCTTCCGCATGTCGTAGTCGTAGGCGAAATCCACGCGGAACCAATTGCCGTCGCGCCGCTCGCTCTCCAGGCATCCGTGATGCCCCCGGAATTGCATATTGTTGAGTCGTACCATAATTTACTATATCAAGCTGCCGGTCAGGCCGGGCATGACAATAACACAAATACACAGGGCCGTTTGCCGATCGTAAAGCCTTGTTTGACGGCCTGGCGCCAGTCGGCGATGCACCGGGTGCGAATCAGTTCGTCCGGGCAGGTGATGTCGGCGGCGATGCAAAGGCGCGTGTCGGGTCGGCAGGCGTCCAGCAGGTCGGCCAGCAGCGTGTCGTTGCGGTAGGGTGTTTCGATGATGAGCTGCGACTGATGCAGCCGGGCCGAGGTCCGCTCCAGCGTGAGGATTGCTTCGCGCCGGGCAGGTGCCTTGACCGGCAGGTAGCCTGTAAAGGCGAAACACTGCCCGTTGAGGCCTGAGGCCATTAATGCCAGCATCAGCGAAGAAGGTCCGATGTGCGGCACAACATCCACGCCTTTTCCGTGTGCCAGTTCGACCAGCAAGGCGCCCGGGTCGGCTACGGCCGGAAGTCCCGCTTCCGAGATCAGCCCCGCATCTTCTTCTCCCAGAAGCCGCGCATATCCTTCAATCTGTTCCCGGGGGGTGTGTTCGTTGATCTCATACAACGACAGTTCCTCGATGCGTCCTTTCCAGCCGGCCGCCGAGAGAAAACGACGGGCGGTGCGCAGTTCCTCCACGAACCAGCACCGGATCTGGGGGATCCGCTCCAGGACAGGCGCCGGGAGCACGCTACTCGGGTCGAGGTCGCCGAGGGGGGTTGGAATCAGGTAGAGTTTCCCTTTCATCGGTCTTGATGTGGAATATCTTGCGCCAAAGCTCTCCAATCGTGTTGAAATCTTCCTGGTACACGATACCGGCGCCGTTGCGCTGGCTTTGGTCGAGGTAGTTGCTGTATTGGTCGGCGGAATGCGAGAAGAGCGTGAGCCTGAGCTGGCCCTGCCTGTTGAGTTTGATCTCAATATCGAGATCGCCCACGATGTCGCTGGCGCTCGACGACATGTATTGCCGGTTTCCGATGTTGCCGTTGATGCTCACGCGGTTGTTGAACAACTGCGTGGATACGGCTACGTCAAAGATGTTGCGGCCGTTGTCGGTGGGCTGATAGTTGAAGCCCAAGTCTATCGGGATGTCCAGTTGTCGCAGGATGTTGTTGAGTTGGCTGGCCATCATTTCGGAGGCGTTCGAATAGAGCAGTGTCGTGCTGTTGACGATGCCGGACTGCTCGTCGGGAACGAAGCCGCCCGAGACCAGCAGCGCCAGTGCCTGCTTCATGCGTTTGTCTTCGGTGTTGAGGGCGCTTTGAATGCGACCCTGGGTGGTCGGATCGAGGTCGGGGATGTCGATATTGAACTTGATCTCGGGGTTGGAGAGTTTGCCGTTGAGGCTGATGCGGCAGTCCACTGTCCGGCGCGTACTCACGGCCGTGGAGTCGGCGATCAGCGGACTGATGGAAGCTTTGGTGCGGTAGGTGGCGGTCAGGTCGAGATCCGATTGCATCACGTCGCCTACGAAGGCGATGGTACCGCCCGGATCGATGGAGAAGTCGCGGGCCGTGAATCCCAGCATCCCGAAGTGGTAGCTGCCGCTGTCCACCCGGTAGTCCCCCTTGATATCGAAGTTGTCGCCGCCTGCCGTGATTCCGATCTGTCCGGTGCCCCGCGCCTTGAGGATATCGCCGGTGCTCTTGTCGATCTCGAGCTGGATCTCCGCATCAGGTGTCGCATTGAGTCGCAGGTTGACAGTCAGTTCCGACTTGGAACTGCTCTTTTTCTCCTTGAGCAGCTGCTTGGCCAGGACCAGCGAATCGAAGAGTCCCACCTTCTTCTCCTCGTTGTTGATGAAAGTCAGCAGCGACCGGGTGCTCTTGGCCGAGTTCCCGACGGGGATATGGATCGAAGTGCTGGGCATCGGCGTCACGGTCAGGAAGAGACGGATCTTGTTGAGCGGGCCCGACAGGCGGACGCTGCCGTTGGCAAAGGCTTTTCCGTAGAAGGTGTTGTTGTCGCGGCTGGTGGTATTGAGGGCCATCACGTTCTGGAGATCGATGCGGGTGTCGAGGCGCAGGTCCTTGAAGTGGTCGTAAGGGATACCGCCCGACAGGCGGGCCTTGTGGTCGAAAGGATCCAGGATCGTGATGTCGTCGAACGTGACGCCTTTGTCTCCGATCGTGAACGGACCGTCGGCCGTGTAGTCGACCTGGGTATAGAGCAGCTTGAATTTCAGTTTATTCAAGCGGGTGTTTTCGCTTTTGACCGACAATTTGCTGAGCGGACCGGAAGCCGTGACATGTCCGGAAACGCTGCCTCCCACGTCCGATACCAGACTGGCAAGCAACGGTTCCAGCATGCCGATCTGCAACTGGTCGAGCTGGAGGTCCATCGTGGCATGCTGGTCTTTGGGCCGCAGGGAACCTGTGGCGCTGAGCGGGTGTCTTCCCGCCAGCGTGTTGTCGACCAGGAACCGGAACTGTTTTCCGGGGTCGTCCCAGTTGCTTTCGATCCGCAGGTCGCCGACATCAATGCCGGCCGCGGAAATCTGGTTGCCCCGCAGGTTGAGCAGGACGCCTTTCTCCGGTCCGAGCAGGGCAAAGGCCTCTCCCTGACCGGTCAGCAGGCCTTGCAGGTTGAGTGGGGCCTTCATGAAGGCGTTGGCCAGACCCAGGTCGAAGTCATTGAGCAGGACCCGGACCGTGTCGGTCTTCTGGGCACCGACGGTACCGTCGGCCATCAGGCTCTGCTCGCCGTTGAAGATGGCAAAGTTGTCGATGCGGATGGACTTCTCCTTGTAGAAGAGCGTGGCAGGGAGGATTTCCCATTCACTGTCGGCGATGGCGAACGTGGAGGGGAGCAGGTCGCCCCGAAGTTGGAAACCCTCTTTCTCCGGATCAAGGAACTCGATCCGGGCGCCCAGGTCGGCCCGGTGGCCGGAGCCGTCTTCGTTGTGGAAACTGGCTTTCAGGTTGACCAGCGTGCTGTCGGCCAGGGCGTCGACCCGCACATTCTCCGCCATCAGGCTGCCGGACTGCAGCCGGTCGACGTCGATGTCTGCGGTGAACTGCTCGCCTTGGGTGAAGAAACGGCCCTGGAGGTTCCGCAGGATATTGTTGCCGATGGCGGTCAGTTCGGATGAGAGCGTTCCGACGATTTCGTCGTTCAGCAGGTTGAGCCCCACATAACTCTCGCGTGAGACGAAGAGCCCGGGATAAAAGAAGTCGAGCAGCGGCTGCAATTCGAGGGTCCGTAGTTGCAGGGATCCATAGTCTTCGGGGTGCGGCTCATCTTCTTTTCGGTCGTGTTGTTTGCCGAACAGATGCGACAGGTTGTCATCCATGATCAGATGTACCGCCCGTCCGGCAAAATCCGTGACGAAGAGGTTGCCCTCGTAGTTTGCCCGAGCGACGGAAGAGGCGAGAGTAAGTTCATAGCGTTCGTCCTGGAGCGTAGACAGGAGCGACAGGTCGCCGATATCGAAGACGCGGTCGCCCAGCGTGGCTTGCAGGGAACTGATGTCGGCGTTGCCGAGGAAAGCGCCCTGTGGTGTCTGGACAATGTCGGCGTTGAGGGCCAGGCTGACCGATGAACTGTCGCGCTTGTCGAAGTGCAAAGCGCTCAGATCTGCGTAGTCGAGGTCGAGGTCGAGTTTGTAGCGGTTGTCTTTGCCCTTGCCGCCCAAGGCGATGTCCCCGTGGAGCACGAGTTGGAGATTCGGGTCTTCGCTCAGGATATCAGCGCGCAGGAGCCCGTCCTGCAGAATGCCGGAACCCACGATGTCGTGATATTCGTAGCCGTTGAAAGTAACCTTTTGGATCCGGACCGGCTCAACGTTGGCTGAGAACTTTTTCCCGTCTGCAGAGAAGGAAAGGTTGGTCTGGCACGTCAGTCCGCCGAGGTTCTTGTTGCCGAGAATCCGGCCGAGCTGGAGCGATTCGGTGGAAGCCGTCCCGTCGAGTCGGAAGCCTTTCGCAACACGTCCCAAGGTAGCGTCGAAGACGGCGCTGCCCATGGATCCTGTGTGCAGCGTGCCAGATGCTTTCAGGTCGGCAAGTGTGCCTTCAGCCTTGGCAGTCAGTGACAGCCGCTCGCCCGGAGCCAGTCGGGAAATGCTGGCCTTGTTGAAGCCGGGACTCAGACCTGCGATGATGTCGGCCAGGTCGGAGGTTTTGGTGGTGGAGCGCAGGATTTCGGCGTATATGCGGGCCCGGTCCATGTTGGGAAGCCCCCGGATCCGGAACCGCAGGTCCATGGAAGTCTCTTGGGATGCGGATTCCACATGCAGCAGGTCGGATCGCAGGTCACTCACGGTACCGTGTACCCGGCCGTCAAGCCAAAGTCCGGCCGTCGGTAATTTCCCCCGGACAATGGGTGCCAGAGTCTTCGTGTCAAAGAAAGAGTCATGCAGGTCCGCATCGATCGATACCCGGTTCAGGAAATCGGAAAAATCGCTGAAATCGGAGAATCCGAGGCTTACGTCACCCCGGATGTCGGAGTGGTCGTCCACGGCACGCAGATTCCGGACCTGGATGCCGGTGCTGTCCATCAGCACGTTTCCGCCCAGATCCTGGAGGTGAAGGCCCCGGTTTTCTTCCCGCAGCGACAGGCTCTCGATGCGGGCGGAGGCGGTCTGCCCATAATGGATATCGCGCACAGAGAGGTTGATGTCCTGCAGGTGCAGGCTATCCATCATAAAATCGACATGCTTGACTGTCAAGCGCTTGGCGCGGATATCATCCCAAGGGAGTCCGGCGGGATTCTCCTTTTTCGGCTTGTTCAGCAGCGGTGCCAGCAAGGCGGACAGGTTCGTGGTACTGTCGTTGATGTGCCGGATGGCGACACGCCCGTTTTCAAGGCTGACCCGGCGGATGTGCGCCTCTTTCGAGAAAAGCAGCGAAGATGTCTTCAGGCTTACCAGCACCTTGCCCAGGTGCGCCACTGTGTCGCCGGGTGCCTGGATGACATCTACGTCTTTCAGGATCAGGTTGTTGGGGTAGGAGATGATGACCTTGCCCACATGGACATTCCCGTCGAGTTCCCGGGAAAGCCGGTCCGTGACCTTGCCGACCACGGCCGTCTGGACGGCCGGGATCTGCACGGCAATCAAGATGGCCGCCGGGACTACGACGAACACCATGACCAGGATGCGGACGATTTTCTTCCAGTTCTTCATGCGGGCGTTAAACTTACAAATATAGGAAATAATTGCTACTTTTGCGCAAATTACGGTTATGGCAATCATTATCCTTGGCATCGAATCCTCTTGTGACGACACTTCCGCTGCTGTCCTGCGCGACGAATATCTCCTTTCCAACGTGATGGCCTCCCAGGAAGTGCACCGCCAGTACGGCGGCGTGATTCCGGAACTGGCTTCCCGGGCCCATCAGCAGAACATCCTGCCGGTGGTTTCCGAGGCCTTGCGCCAGGCTGGCGTGACGATGGCTGAGGTTGATGCCATTGCTTTTACCCGCGGACCCGGTCTGCTCGGCTCGCTGCTGGTGGGGACTTCTTTCACCAAAGGCCTGGCCCTCGCTGCTGACAAGCCGATGATCGAGGTGAATCATCTTCAGGGACATATCCTTTCGCATTTCGTCAAAGTGGAAGGACGCGACAACCGTTGCCCGGCCTTCCCGTTCCTGTGCCTGCTCGTTTCGGGCGGCCATACCCAGATCGTGCGGGTGGATGATCCGCTTCATTTCGAGATTCTTGGCCATACCATCGACGACGCCGTGGGGGAAGCTTTCGACAAATGTGCCAAACTCATGGGTCTGGGCTACCCCGGCGGACCTGTCGTGGACCGGCTTGCCAGGGAGGGCGACGAGAAGCGTTTCCGTTTTGCCAAGCCCAACCTGCCCGGGCTGGACTACAGTTTCAGCGGCATCAAGACCTCGCTGCTCTATTTCCTCCGCGACCAGCTTGCGGAAGACCCTGATTTCCTTGAAAAGAACAAGGCCGACCTCTGCGCTTCGTTCCAGAAAGACCTGATCGACATCCTGCTCAAGAAGCTGATCCTTGCCACCCGGCAGACCGGCATCCGCCAGGTGGCCATTGCCGGCGGCGTCTCAGCCAACAGCGGCCTGCGCGACCGGATCGTAGCCGAGGGCAAAAAACGCGGCTGGACGACCTTCCTGCCGGAATTCCGCTTCACCACCGACAATGCCGCGATGATCGCCATCACCGGCTACTATAAATATCAGGCCGGACAGTTCGCACCGCTCGACATCGCGCCGCTGTCCCGTGCCGCCGAATACGGCGACTGAATCTCATGAAGGAGTTCGAAATCGCCTTTCCCCTCCGCCACGAACCTGCCGAAGCCGAGTTGCGGCAGGCGGCTGGCCGTGCCCTGGGCGTCAAGCCTGAGCGGGTGGCCGCCGTGCGCATTGTCCGCCGCTCGCTCGACGCTCGCGGCGAGATTCTCTATCGCTACCGCGTGCAGGCGGCTGCAATGGGGGAAACACTCGAAGAATATAAAGTTCCGGCCTACCAGGACGTTCATGCGGCCGAGCCTGTCCTCATCATAGGCAGCGGCCCGGCCGGAATGTTCGCCGCGCTCCGTCTGCTGATGGAGGGCCGGCGCCCTGTCATTCTGGAGCGGGGCAAAGACGTTCATGCCCGCAAGGTAGATGTGGCTGTCCTCAATCAGCGGCAGTGTGTCAACGGCGATTCGAATTACTGCTTCGGCGAGGGGGGCGCCGGCACCTTTTCCGACGGCAAACTCTACACCCGCTCCAGCAAACGGGGTGACCTGCGTGAAGTACTGCAGCAACTGGTGGCATTCGGTGCCGCGGACAGCATCCTGGCCGACGCGCACCCGCACATCGGCAGTGACGCGCTGCCCCGCATCGTGGAGCGGATCCGCCAGTGCATCGTCGAACATGGCGGAGCATATCATTTCGGAGAGAAAGTGACCGGGCTTGTTCCGGTCAGCGACGGCCTCCGTCATGGCTGGAAAGTGACCTGTGCGGGGGGCGCTTCTTATTCAGCCCGCCAGGTAATCCTGGCCACAGGGCATTCGTCCCGCGACATCTACCGTTACTTTGCCGCACAAGGCTGGCCGCTGGAAGCCAAAGGCTTCGCGCTGGGCGTACGGGCAGAGCATCCGCAGACGCTCATCAACCAGATCCAGTATCACGGCAAGTTCCAGCCCGGCATGCCGGCCGCCGAATATTCGCTGGTCGAGCAGGTGGATGGACGGGGAGTTTTCTCGTTCTGCATGTGCCCGGGCGGCATTCTGGTTCCATCGGTTACTGGGCCGGGTGAGGTCGTACTCAACGGAATGTCCAATTCAATGCGCAATTCGCCTTGGGCCAATGCCGGCATCGTCTGCGCCGTCAATCCGGGGGACGTACCCGACTTCGACCGTTATGGCGTCTTTTCGCTGCTGGCGTTCCAGGAATCCGTGGAGCGGGCCATGTTCAGCTTTTCCAATTCGCTTCGGGCTCCGGCACAGCGGCTCGTGGACTTCTGCCGGAAGAAACCGTCGCAAGGGCTTCCCCGGAGTTCCTACCAGCCCGGCGCGATCAACGCGCCGCTCTGCGACTTGCTTCCGGAAGGCGTATTTGAGCGTTTGCGGGTAGCTTTTGCGGCGTTCGACCGCAAGATGCACGGGTACTATACGAACGAAGCGCTGGTACTGGGGGTGGAATCAAGAACATCGTCCCCGGTGCGGATTCCGCGCGATCCGGAGACGATGTGTGTTCCTGGCCTGGAAGGCCTCTATCCCTGTGGGGAGGGAACCGGTTATGCCGGCGGCATCACGTCGAGCGCCCTCGACGGCATCTTAGTTGCCGCAGCCGCCGCCGCACGTTGAGCAGTCGTGCGTGCATCCCTGGGCAGCCCGTTCCCCGTGCAGCCCGTCGGTCAATTCCTTTTCGGTGGCATCGCGGATAGCGATTACCTTGCCGGTGAAATGCAGTTCCTTGCCGGCCAGGTCGTGGTTGAAGTCCATCTTGACGCTGTCGGGGTTTACTTCAACGACTTTGCCGGGGATGACGCCGCCGGCCTGGTTCATCATCGGAATCACTTGTCCGACGACGAGCAGCTGCTCCTGGATCTTGCCGTCGATTTCAAAGATGTGCTTGGGCAGTTCGACGACCGCTTGCTCGTCGTAAACACCGTAGCCTTCCTCCGGGCTGAGGACGAATTCGAAGGTGTCGCCCACGGTTTTGTCGAGCAGGTATTCTTCGAATTTGGGCAGCAGATAGCCGAGTCCGTAGATGAACTCGAGGGGCTGCTCTTCCGTGGCCTGGTCTTTCACTTCGCCGTCCACCTGCAGGGTGTAGGTCAGGGCGACGACTTTCTCGTCTTGGATTGTCATGGTAGTTACTGTTTTTCTTTGTTCATTATCAAATTGTACAAACGTTTGTTGTAGATCCGCGTGGCTGTGCTCATGCCTCCTTCGGCAATCCATTTTCCCTGGCGGGCACTGTTGTCGATCAGTACCCAATAGTTGCACAGGGGCAGATAGATGTTGCGCAGGTTGTCCATCCCCTGATAATACCGGCGACGGATCGTAGCTTCCGGCACGTTGTGCCCGCCCGACGAGACGCGGATGGCCACCCGCTTGACCGCAAGGTCGTCGCTCTTGAGCCAGAAATAGAAGATTCCTACCATGTAGCCCTTGTTCTGGGCGCGGCGGATGGTTCCGGCGAGGGCACGTGTGGCCAGGGTCGTTTCCACGGCGAAATCTTCGTTCTTTTCGATCAGCTGGTCCATCCGCTCGAGCATGAGCCGCGAGGCGCGGATCATCTCGCGTTCGGGTTCCTGCGGCGAAAGCTCGTCGGCGATTTCGTCGGCATTGACGAAGGTATGGAGGTTCAACAGGTCGGGCAGTATGGTATAAGATGCGGTTGTCTTGCCCGCACCGTTACAGCCCGATATGATGTACATCCTGCTCAACCTTCGATTACCTGGATGACCTCCTGGGCCAGCGCTTCGGCGACCGCTTCCGTCGGTGCTTCAGCGTAGATGCGGATAATCGGTTCCGTATTCGACTTGCGGAGCACGAACCACTTGCGTTCCGCTTCAAAATCGATGCGCAGTCCGTCCAGTTTGTTGACAGATGCCCGGTCGGAGCCGGGCATGACGGGCCTGGTCTCATAGTATCTCTCCACGTTGTCAAGTGCCGCCTCGATCTGGGCCGGATCGCTCATTTCGATGCGGTTCTTCGATACGAAATAGTCCGGGTAGGTCGCCCGCAGTCCGGAGGCGCTCAGGCGCTTGTGCGCCAGGTTGCTCAGGAAGAGCGCCGTGCCGATGAGCGCATCGCGGCCGTAGTGCAGGTCGGGAACGATCACACCGCCGTTGCCCTCGCCGCCGATCACCGCACCCACTTCCTGCATCATCGTGGAGGCATTTACCTCACCGACCTTGCAGCTGTAGTAGCGGCAGCCATGGGCTTCGGTCACATCGCGGAGCGCGCGGGACGAAGAGATGTTCGACACTGTCGGCCCTTTCTTGACGGAAAGGACATAGTCGGAGACGGCCACGAGTGTGTATTCCTCTCCGAAGGCTACGCCGTTCTCGCAGATGAAGGCCAGCCGGTCCACGTCGGGATCGACCGATACGCCCAGGTCTGCTTTCTCCCGCACGACGGCCTCGGACAGGCCGACCAGGTTGGCGGGCAGCGGTTCGGGATTGTGGGCAAAATGACCGTTGGGCGTGCCGTTGAGGGTGATGCATTCCACGCCCAGCTGTTCGAACAGGGCCGGCATGCAGATGCCGCCCACCGAGTTGATGGCGTCGAGCACCACTTTGAAATGCGCCTCACGGATGGCTTTCAGGTCCACGAGCGGATAGTTCAGCACCGCGTCGATATGCGCCTGGGTGAAGTCTTTCCGGGTCAGGTTGCCGATCCGGTCCACGTCCAGGAATTCGAAATCTTCGGCCTCGGCCACCTGCTGAAGGGCTTTGCCTTCAGCGTCGGTCAGGAATTCCCCTTTTTCGTTGAGGAGTTTGAGCGCGTTCCATTGCTTCGGGTTGTGAGAGGCGGTGAGGATGATCCCACCGTCGGCGTTTTCGAAGCGGACGGCCATCTCGGTCGTCGGTGTGGACGCCAGTCCCGCGTTGACGACGTCGATGCCGCAGGCGAGCAGCGTTCCCGAAACGATGCTGTCCACCATTTCGCCGGAGATGCGGGCGTCGCGGCCCACGACCACCTTGTAGCGTTCCCTGCCGGGGAATTTCATTTTCAGCTGCCGTGCGTAGGCTGCCGTGAACTTGACGATGTCGATGGGGGTCAGTGCGTCGCCGATGGTTCCGCCGATAGTGCCCCGGATGCCGGAAATGGATTTGATCAGAGTCATATTTCGAGGGTTTTACGCTTTTTTCTTGTGTTTTTTTATTATCTTGCAAAGTTAAAAAAATCAAGCAGGATTCAAACAGAAAAACCATAGCAACCATGAAAAGATTCGTATTGATTACCGCAGCCGTCCTGATGATGACTTTCCAGGCCGGCGCACAGAATGGTCTCGGCGGTCTGCTCGGCAAACTGACCGGTGCCGCCAACAGTGAAGGAGCCGGTTCGCTCGTCTCCAGTATCACGGACCTGCTTTCCGGCAAGAGCGCCCTCACCGAAGAGGCCATCGCAGGCACTTGGAACTATACCGGCAGCGCCATCAGCTTCAAGTCTGAGAACAATCCGCTCTCCAACATCGCCAGTGGGGTGGCGCAGACTACCATCGAGAAGAAACTCGACGGTTATCTTCAGAAAGTGGGTATTTCCCAGGGCCTGTTCGGCTTTACCTTCAACGAAGACGGTACCATGGTCGTCAAGTATGGCTCCAAAACCTTCAACGGTACCTGGACGCTCGACAAGGAGAATGCCCGGCTCAATATGAAAGTGGCCTCCTTCGTTAACATGAAGGGCTATGTGGCCGTCAAGAACGGCAAGATGGAACTGCTGTTCGATGCTACCACGATGATGAAGATCATCAAGTCGGTCACCTCCGTTTACAAGAATTCGACCCTGCAGACCATCAATTCGATCCTGAACCAGTACGACCAGATGTACGCCGGTTTCCGGCTTACAAAATAATTTTGCAGTTCAGCAAATTATTTCTACTTTTGCGGTCCGTTCTGAGAACTGTTTAAAAAAATATACGACAATGAAAAAAGGAATCCATCCCGAATCCTACCGTCTTGTAGCATTCAAGGATATGTCCAATGAGCACGTCTTCATCACCCGCTCCTGCGTCAACACGAAGGAAACGATCGATATCGACGGCCATACCTTCCCGCTGGTGAAGGTCGAGATCTCCAACACTTCCCACCCGTTCTACACGGGCAAGATGAAGCTCGTCGACACCGCCGGTCGCGTGGACAAATTCTACTCGAGATACGGTCAGAAGAAGAAATAATTGCTTCTGGAAAGGAAAAAGGAAAACGGCAGCGCGGTGCGTTGCCGTTTTTTCGTACCTTTACGCCATGTTTTCATTCCGTACCACACCGTTGCTGGCGCAGGAGGATCTGGTGCTCCGGAAGGGGCGGCTGGGGGTGCTTTGCAACCAGGTGGCCTGGCATCCCGACACGGGCGAATATCTCTTCGAGAGTCTGGCGCGCCGGGGCAATCTGGTCCGCATTTTCACGCCTGAACATTCCCTCTACGGGACAATGATTCCGGGTATCGAAACCGTCGAAGTCTCCACATCGATAGAAGAGGCAGCGCTGGAAGATCTGGATGCGCTGGTCATCGAACTCCAGGACGTGGGATCACGCTACAGCAATTATACGACCCTGCTTTATAATCTGTTCAAGGGATTGAAAACCCGCGACGCCCAGTTGTCCGTCTTTTTGGTGGACCGTATCAATCCGGCGGGACGGCAGATTGAGGGGACGCTGGGTATCATTGGCCTGCCGCATCGGCACGGCCTGACGTTGGGTGAAACGGCCAATCTGTTCTACAATGATCTGGGAGCCCGGTTCCCGCTGCATATCATTTCGGTGGCGGCAGAGCCGGTGAACCGCGAACTGATGGCCTGGACGATTCCGCCCTTTTCCGACTTTTCCGGACTGTTCACGTCGAATTTTTACAGTGGACAATGCCTCTGGATGGGGACCAATGTCAGTTATGGACACGGGACCAACCGTCCTTTCGAGCAATTCGGCGCCCCTTGGATGGAGCGGCTTTTCGATTATCCCGCCCGAAACGGCTTCCGGACTTGGAACGATCCGGAGAGTCCCGTCGCCCATCCCGGACTGCATGTCCGCTGGACCCGGTTTGTACCCTCCTACGGCATCTATCAGGAACAGACGTGTTTCGGTTTCCAGTTGATGTTTATTCCCGGCGCCACCTATCATGCGCTCAACCATGCACTTCCACTCCTGCGGTTCGTTCATGACACCTGTCCTGAGTTTACCGACGAGGGGCTGGCCCGCTACCTGGAAGACGCCACGCTGCTGAGTTACGTGGAGGGCCGTCTGGACTGGGAGTCCACGCGGGAATACATCAAGGCCGAGGAGCAGAAGTGGCTCCGCAAATCGAAGAAATATACGTTGTACGGAGACGATCCTTATCGGATCAAGTAGAGAGATGCCCGGTCAAGTAGTTACTCCGTGATGATGTCAAGCTCAAGCCACTGGTTAAGGAGCGCCTGCACATCGGTGCGGGCTGTTTCCGGGGTTACATCGTAGGTGTCGCAAAGGGCTTCGACCAGTGTGTCCACGCTGAAAGTTCCCTGTTCTCCGGCCTTGTCCCAGATCCAGGCAGCCGTTTCGTTGAGGCTGATCAGTTTGCCGAAATTAATGGCGCCAAGGCCTTCTCCTACGATGACTTTCTCGCCGCACACTTCGCGCAGCACGAATCCGTCTTTTCTTTTCATTGTATCGGGATATTTCTGATGATTGTTCGTTTGTAGATGGCCAGCAGCCAGCGCCGAACCGGCAGCAGCCGCCGCCAAAGGCGGGCGCGGCGCAGTGCTTTCGGGGTGTCGAGCCGGCGGTGCGTGCCGTCGGCGGCGACGATCTCGTCGGCCCGGGCCAGTACGTCTTCGGGCCGGCAGATTTCCTGTCCCCGGATGTTCCCGTCGCCCATCAGTACGATGCGGTCGGCGGTGACTTCGATGATGCGATGGAGTACGTAACGACGTCCGTCAATCCGGGCCAGTACCACGTCGCCCGGCCGAAGTTCACCCGGTCGTGTAAGGACGGCACTATCTTGTCCACCCAGGATGAAGGGCAGCATGCTACGACCCTTGACCAGCAGTGTCACGGCCAGGCCCTCGCTCACCAGGCGAACGGCGTCGCTGATAATCTGTTCGTCGGAGATCGGAGTCCGTGTCATGCCTTCGTGATGGTTTCTGAACAGAGTTTGGCCGCTGCTTCGTCGGGAAGGCATTCCAGGTGCCAGACTGGTATGCGGGAGGCCAGCGCGTTCTCTGTTTGATGAAGTCCGTCCGCGATGACGCGTTCCCATCGCTTGCCCGAGATGCTGGGAACCAGGACGGCATAAGCTTCGATACCCTTAAGCCGTCGGATTCGGTTGAAAGGGGCTTGTGACAGTTGGACAAAACCGCCGACGGGCAGGTCCATGTTCCGGTAGCAGGGCGTTTTGCCGCTCCAGGGCGAGCCGTAAACGCGGATGGATCCGTCGGCTTCGACCCGGACGACCGGGTTGTCGTCGTTGACCAGTTCCGAGCCCGGAACATGCTTGATCCAGAGACGCGCATGTGTGCTTTTGCCCGTACCGCTTTTGCCCAGGAAGAGATAGCCGCGTCCTTCGTGACCGATGACAGCCGCATGGAACAGGGCGGTCTGCAGCGGGGCGGTACGCATAGCGAACAGGACCATCAAGGCGTTGTTCACCGCGAAGTCGGGGTGCGGGCCGACGGTCAGCGTGGCGGCTCCGAACCCGGGCATGCAAAGCATCTGCCCGCATTTTTTGCCCCACAGACTGAATTCGAACCAGGAAGCGCCGTCAGGCGTCCGGCAGACCCGGATCTGTGAGCCTTCGTCGTCCTGCATGAATTCTTCCGTGAGACCTGCCGGTTGGGGAAGTGCTTCTTCCTGGACGACGGTCAGCCGGAATATCGGTTGTTTCGATAAGTCCGTGGGAACCGCGAATGGCTCGTAGTGGGCCAGTGCTGATGTGACGTCCATGCCTTCAGCCGTTTGGACGGCGAAACGGTGGCCGGCTACCTGAAAGGTCTTTTCGTTCTGGTCGCCCTCAATCAGTGCCAGCAATTTGTCGATGGCCTCTTCCTGCGGGATATAGCGCAGGACGGGTTCCTTGCCCCGATAAAGCGTCACATGGCCGCGGCCCTCGCCTACGTAGCCGTAGTCGGCGTCCGCCATTTCACCCGGGCCGTTGACCACGCATCCCATCACGGCAATCTTAATGCCGGGAGCCAGGTGTGCTGTCCGCCGCTTGACCTCATTGAAGGTCGTTTCCAGATCGTACAGGGTTCTCCCGCAACCGGGACAGGCAATGTATTCCGGCGCTGAAAAACGGCGCCGGCAGGCTTGTAGCAAGAGGTCGCGGAAATGCGCGCCTTCGGCATCTCCCACCGGCTTTCCGCCGATGGTGGAGCCTTCCAACGAGAAGTCGTCCATCTTTTTGTCGAGCAGGGAAGGGCCCCAGAGGCAGGCGGCCTTGATGATGAAGTCGTTCCAGTCGGCTGCTTCCACGGAGGTGCGGCCGCCGCGTGGCGAATAGCCCGCGGCGATGGCGGCGACGATCTGTTCGCCCGCCGGGATTTCGTGGACCGGGTTTTCTGTGAGGGAAACGCGGATGGTATCGCCGATGCCTTCGCCCAGCAGGGTTCCGATCCCCACGGCCGACTTGATGCGTCCTTCGTCGCCGCCGCCCGCCTCGGTCACGCCAAGGTGCAGCGGGAAGCGGCAGCCCAATTCCTCCCGCATGGCTGCGTCAAGCAGCCGGTAAGCTTCCACCATGACAATCGGGTTGCTGGCTTTGAGCGATACGACGACTTGGCGGAAATCTTCTTCCAGGCACATACGCAGCCACTCCATCACAGCTTCTTTCATTGCCAGCGGTGTATTGCCGTATCGCTGCGTGATCCGTTCTCCCAGCGATCCGTGGTTGAGGCCGATGCGGATGGCCGTCCCGTACTGCTTGCACAGACCGATCAGTTCCCGGAACTTGGCGCAGGCCACCTCGTGCTCCTTGGCGAAGTTGCCCGGATTGATGCGGACTTTATCAGCTACGGATGCTGCCGCCAGGGCTGCGTCGGCCAGGAAATGGATGTCGGCCACGAGTGGTGTTTCGATGCCTTCGGCACGCAGCCGCCGTTTGATTTCGCGCAGCGAATCCACTTGTTTGAGACCCTGGGTAGTGAGCCGGATCAGACCGGCTCCTGCGGCAGCCATGGCCCGGCATTGGGCGAGCGAACCTTCGATATCGTCGGTCGAGGTGTTGCACATGGTCTGGACGATGACGGGAGCTCCGCCCCCGATGGGCAGGCGACCGGCAATCCGAAAGGAGATGTCTTGAACTACCATAGATGGAAATGGAGGGAAGCGTTCAGCATGATATTCTGCGGATACGTGTACATCCAGTAGATGTCGCTGAACTTGTTGGTATGGTACATACTGGCGAAGGAATACTTATAGTTGCCTTCCACATGCAATTCGAAGGGTTTGAAAACGACAGCGAGTCCGAGGCCGCCGATGATGCCGTAGTCCACCCGTTGGTCGTATTTGTCGAAACCGCCCTCTTTGTCGGTGGAGAGCCGGTATCCCCCGTAAGTGCCGAGGTTGACCAAAAGCCGGAAGATCGAAAAGTCAATCTTGAACTGGGAGAGCAGCGGAACCTCAATGACTTCACAGATTTCGCCATAGCCTTCCGTCCGGGAACTGTAACCTTCGTAGCCGTGCCGGGCACCGACTTGCAGGCCGAAGTTGAATAACTGGTCCCAGAGGGCGTGGTAATAGGTATAGTGAATACCGATATTGTTGTAGGTCAGCACTTTCTCTGACCCGATCTTCGGGGAGGAGTTGACGCCGCTCCAGTTGACGCCATACGACACGCCGATCATGTGGATGCTCTTGAATCGCCTTGTCTGCGCGGTAGTGTCGAGTTGGGCGAAATCGTCGGGCATGTCGAAGATGAAGATGTCGTCCTGACCGTAAGCCGAGAGGACGAGCAGCAGGGTCAGCAGGGATATAATAGCTTTTTTCATCGGAACATCTCCTTCAGGTCGATGGCCTGTTCAATTTCAGCCGATTCGGGAATTTCCAGGACTTTGTTTCCTGGCGAACTCTCGTAGAAGCGTACGGTTTCGGGCTGTTTACGGGCCAGCAGATTCCCCGTGTCGGGCAGGCCGTTGCGGTTCTGGTCGCAGGTGATCCGGATCATGTATTTTCCGGCTTTCAGATAGGGGAAACGGAGTTTTTCAGGTTTATCCACGTGATAGCTCCGAATGACCTTGGATCCTTTCTCGTCGGTGAGTTCCACGATATAGCGCTGGTCCACACCGGTCAAGTCCAGTTCCAGCAGGCTCAGATCCTCGGCCTGGGGAACCTTGAACTTGGCGGTGGCTTTCGCATTGGGCAGTCGGTTCAGGTTGATAAAGGTCCCTTGCGGAATAGTCAGTTCATAATCGTAACCCTTGATCAGCTGTTCCGCCGGCGTGAGGATGTATCTTCTCAGTTCCGCCGAATCCTGCCGGAAAGAGAACGTTTTTTCAGCCTTCTGCCCCTTCGGGTTGGTCTCCCAGAGCCGGAGAGAGTCGCGGATGATACGGATCAGCGGAAGGTCTGACTCCAGCCGTACACCCAGTTGCTCCACCGTTTCATCCTGGGCCTGGACCTGGAGATTGAACGTCGTGTCGGGTTCGGCTTTCTGCGGCTCGTCGCGCAGTTGCCTGCCCGACTGCTCCGGTTCGGGTTTCTTGACGGCCAGGGAGAGATTCTCCTCTGCCGGTGCCAGCACGCCCGTGGAATCGGTTTTCATATACGTGAAGCGCACGAGAAGGCTGTCGTCGAGCCGGTAGTTGGTGTTGATCCAGAAGTCGATGCTGTCGCGCGTGGCGTTGTACTGGAGGATCACGGCGGAGTCGGGGATGCCCACGAACTCCATCCGTTCAATCTGTACGTCGGCCGCGCTGAATTTCAGGAACCCCTGTTTTTCGCTTGACCTCCCGCTGTTCTGCAGGTACTGGACCGTTTGCAATTCCTTGAACGTGAACAGCGTCACCATCGGCACGCGCAGGGAACAGAGCAGCGTATCTTTCATGTTGAAAGAGCGGAGTTCATAGATTGTGTCAGCCAGGGCCATGCTCGGCCGGTAGAGTGAGTCGAGGAAGGCCACCTCGTCTTCATCGGGGTTGTATTTGAAGTCACCGTCTGTGTCGGTGTAAACATAGAGACTGTAGGTGGTGTCCTTCAAGTTCCGCATTACGAAGAAACCCCAGTCGTCGGTCTTGACCACGGCGTCGGGCATCGTGTTGAAACAGGCTGAATCGGCCGGGTCGAAGAAGGCGGCCACCAGCATGTTCTTGACCGGGGCGAGGGTTTTGCTGTTGAGGACTGTCCCGGTAAAATAGAGGGAATCGAGGGTCTCGCCGGTCGAGAAGGGATAGACCATCCGCGGGGCGAGGTTGCCTTCGTTGTTGTCAGCCAGGGCCTGGCCGAAGTCGAGGGTGTAGGTCTGGTCTTCCCGGAGTGTGTCAGGGAGCGTTACGACAATGTTCTTCCCTTTGATCTTGGCGGTAGGCTTGTGACGGGTGGGCGGGGAGAGCACGATGTCGGTGGCGGTCTTGATGATGGTGTATTCGTTGAACAGCAACGTGATCTTTCCGTCGGTCAACGGAAAACCCGTGCTGCCCATTTCCGGTGTGATCTTGATCAGGACAGGCGGAAGCGTATCTTTCGGACCGCCGCCCGGGGCGGTGGTGGTATTGGCACAGGAGTGGCTGGAAATGCAGCAGGCGATGAACAGGACCAGCAGGATGGCCGTGGCGAGGATTCGTTTCATGGCTCAGTTGATATCTACGCGTTTGACCCGTTCGATGCCCTTGACCTTCGAGAGGGCCTTGATCAGTTTGTCAAGGTCGTCGGTGTTGTGTACATAGAGGTCGATGAATCCTTCGAAAATCTCATCGTGGGTTTCGATGTGCAACTTTCGCATGTTGACGCCCAGCACCAGCGAAATCACGCGGGTCAGGTCGCTCAGGACACCGATGCGGTCGATGCCTTCCAGCGAAATCCTTGCCAGATATGACATCATGAAGTGCTTGCTCCATTTGGCCGAGACGATGCGGTGCCCTTCCGTCGAGGCAAGGTTGCCTGCTACGGGACAGCTCTTCTTGTGAATGGTCACCGTTCCGTCGTCCTCGATGAAGGCCACGACGCTGTCGCCCGGAATGGGCGAGCAGCACTCGGCGATGTTGAAGGAGATGGTTCCCTGGTCGATGTCTTCCTGCAGCAGGAACTCGTTCTTCTTGTTGATGGTACCGTTGCGGAACGGGCTGAGCAGCTTTACGCCCCACATCTGGACGCTTCGGCGTTCCGCATTGGTCTTGAGGGCCTTGTCAAGATCGCTCAGGTCGATTACGCCGATGCCGATCTTGTTGTAGAGCTCGTCTTTTCCGCTGGAGATCTTGTAGTAGTCGATCAGCTTCTTGATGACGCGGGTGCGCTCGGAAATGTTCCGCTCGTCGAGTTTCCGGTCGAGGATCGCCATGCCTTCCTTGATGCTGTTTTTCTTGTCGGCCTTGAGGAAATCCATCACGATGGTCTTGGCCCGGCCCGTCTGGAGAAAGTCCAGCCATTCGCGCTTGGGCCGGCCGCTCTCCGAAGTAATGATCTCGACCTGGTCGCCGTTGGTCAGGACCTGGGAGAGGGGCACGAGTCGCTGGTTCACTTTGGCGGCGATGGCATGGTTGCCCACTTCGGTATGGATGCTGTAGGCGAAATCGAGCGCCGTAGCCCCTTTGGCCAGACTCTTCGACTCGCCTTTCGGTGTGAAGACGTAGATCGACGAGGTAACCAGTTCCTGGTGGAACTCGTCGAGGAACTGCATGGCGTCGATACTCGGATTCTCGAGGATCTCACGAACCTGCTGGAGCCAGTGCTCGATTTCGTTGTTGCCGTTGCTGCCTTCGGCGTCCTTGTAGAGCCAATGGGCGGCGATGCCGCGCTCGGCGATGGCGTTCATCCGCTCGGAACGGATCTGGACTTCCACCCAGCTGCCTCCGTTGCTCATGACGGTCAGGTGCAGGGCTTCATAGCCGTTTGCCTTGGGCTTGTCCACCCAGTCGCGGGTCCGGTCGGGCTTGTATTTGTAGAGGCCGGTGATCATGGAGAAGATGTACCAGCACTGTTCGCGTTCCGTATAACCGGGCCGGGATTCGAAGATGATGCGGATGGCGTAGATGTCGTAGATCTGCTCGAACGGGATGTTCTTGGTCGTCATCTTCTTCCAGATGGAGTAGGGAGTCTTGAGCCGTTTGAGCAGGGTATATTTGTAGCCGGCCTTGTCAAGTTCCGCGCGGATCGGTTCGATGAAGTTGTCGATCAGCGAGCCGCGTTCCTCCATGATCTTGCCCAACTGCCGCTCGATGGAGTTGTAGGCGACGGGTTCACGGTACTTGAGCCAGATGTTCTCCATCTCCGACTTGATGCTGTAGAGGCCGAGCCGGTGGGCGAGCGGGATGAAGAGATACATGGTCTCGCTGAGGATCTTGTCGCGCTTGTATTCTGGCATGAACTGGATGGTGCGCACGTTGTGCAGCCGGTCGGCCAGTTTGATGAGCACGATGCGCACGTCGTCGTTGAGGGTGACCAGGATCCGGCGGAAATTTTCGGCCTGGAGACTCACGCGGTTCGCCTGGTTCTTATTCTTGTTGTCGTTGTCCAGCGCGGTTTTGATCTTGGTCAGGCCGTCGACCAGCGAAGCAATCTTGTCGCCGAAGAGACGCTGGATGTCCTCGACCGTGAAATCGGTGTCTTCCACCACATCGTGGAGCAGGGCGGCGCAGATCGACTTGCAGCCCAGCCCGATTTCGTCGACCACGATCTTGGCCACGGCGATCGGGTGCAGGATATAGGGCTCGCCCGACCGGCGACGGACGCCTTTATGCGCTTCATTGGCGAATTCGAACGCCTTGAGGACCAGTTGGAACTGTTCCTCATCGGCGCACCGCCTCCGGCTGGATTCCCGGAGTCCGGCGAATTCCCGTTCAATCAGTCGATAATCTTCTTCTGTAAACATAGTTTCCATGTTTTCGTTCATTGAGCCCGCGTTCCTCGACCTCCCGGTAGTCCACCAGGGTGTATCCCCGCGTCAGCTCTGCGCCGAAGAGGATGACCTGCCAGCAGAGGTTGAGCCAGATCAGGAAGAGGGGAATGAAGGCCAGCGCCCCGTACACGGCGCCCAAGCGGGTCACCATCAACTGGGTGCCCATGTATAGATATTGGATACCCACGAAACTTACACCGACGATCAGGGCCGCTTTGAGTGCCGAACCGTAGCGGACTTTTGCGTGGGGAATGAACTTGTACATGACCGAGAGGGCCAGCACGACGATTCCGTAGAAGGCGAGCCAGAACATATTGGTCGTGATGAAACTGAACGCGCCCAAGTGTCCTTTCAGCAGTCCGATGAAGCGGGCGTACCAAGCCCAGCCGGAGAAGAGCAGGAGCAGCAGGAAGGGCGTCAGGAGCATGATGGCAATGTAAACCGTGGCCCGTTTCCACGCCTTCCGGGGCTCTTTCACCTCCCAGATGCGGTTGAAGGCGAGTTCGACGTTGATCATCAGCCAAACAATCGTCCACACGAAACTCAAAAAGGAAATCCAGCCGAATACGCCGCTTTCAGTGGCCTTGACGATGTTCAGTGCGTAGTCCATGATGACCTGGATGAGCTGCGTACTGGTGGGGAACGATTCCATCAGGGTCTGGGACAGCAGGCGGTCCAGACCGAAGCCATGCGAGACAAAGAGGATGACGGCGATCATCGGGATGAAGGCCATCATCGTGAACTGGCTCAGGGCGACCGCTTCCCGGCCGACCCGCTCGCTTGCGAATCCCTTGGCGGTCAGGATGAACGCCTGGATGCTCCGGAACAGACGCTTGCGGGCGTTGCTCAATTCGCTGAAATCGAGCGCCCAGATGTCGCGCGTCAGGAACTTGACGAGCCTCCGGATGAAATCCTTGATTCTGGCCAGGAACAGTCGCATCGCTTACTCCTTACCGATGAGTTGGTAGAAATCCGTTTCGGAAAGCACCGGGATTCCCAGTTTCTCCGCTTTCTTCAATTTTTCGGGTCCGGCTTTTTCTCCGGCAAGCAGCCAGGCGGTTTTTCCGCTTACCGAACCGGCGTTCTTGCCGCCGTGTGCTTCGATGAGTTCTTTCATCGCTTCCCGGGAGATGGAGAAATTGCCCGAGATGACGATCGTCTTGCCGGCCAGCGTTTCGGAGAGCCGTAGCCGGGCCTCGTCGGCGACGGCCATCTGCAAGCCGGCCTCGCGCAGGCGACGGACCGTTTCCCGACCCGCTTCGGAGGCAAACCAGGCCTGGATCGAGTCGGCGACGATGCTGCCGATGTCCTCGACTTGCGTCAGTTCTTCGTGTGAGGCAGCTGCCAGGGCATCGATGGAACCGAAATGGCGGGCGAGCGTCTTGGCGGTCTGTTCGCCGACATGCCGGATGCCCAGCGCGTAGAGCACGCGCTCAAACGGTACTTTCCGGCTGGCTTCCAGACTGGCGAGGAAGTTGTCGGCCGACTTCTCCTGCCAGCCGTCGAGCGAGACCAGCTGTTCGCGGGTCAGCGTGTAAAGGTCGGGCAGGGTATGGATGAACCCCTGGTTGTAGAGCGCCTCGATGGTGGCGTCGCCGGCCAGGATGTCCATGGCCTTGCGTCCGGCAAAGTGGACGAAGCGGCCTTTGATCTGAACCGGACAGGACTCCCGGTTGGGACAGTAGTGCCGGGCCTCGTCTTCGTCGCGCACGAGCGGAGTGCCGCAGTCGGGGCAGCAGACAGGGAAGGCCGGACGGACGGCTCCTTCAGGCCGCTTCGACAGTTCCACGCCGGTAATCTTCGGGATGATTTCACCGCCCTTTTCCACATAGACATAGTCTCCGATGTGAATGTCGAGCAAGTCCATCTGGTCTTTATTGTGGAGCGAGGCTCGCTTGACGACGGTACCCGACAGCAGGACGGGTTCCAGATTGGCTACGGGCGTGACGGCACCGGTACGGCCCACCTGGTAATCGACCGACAGGAGCGGGGTGAGGGCCTGCTCAGGCTTGAATTTCCAGGCCGTGGCCCAGCGGGGCGACTTGGCCGTGAAGCCGAGCTGGCGCTGCAGGTCAAGTTCGTTGACCTTGATGACAATGCCGTCGGTGGCGAAGGGAAGGGTCTTGCGTCGCGTGTCCCAGGCGTCGATGTAAGCGACGGCTTCCTCGATATTCTGGGCGTGGAGGCTGTATTCTGAAACAGGAAGCCCCCAGCGGCGCGCGGCTTCGAGGGCTTCGATATGGGTTTTGAACGGCAGGTTTTCGCCGAGCACATGGTATAGTACGCAGTCGAGACCGCGCATGCGCATCTCTTCCGGATTCTGGAGCTTCAGGCTGCCCGAGGCGGCATTGCGCGGGTTGGCGAAAGGCTCCAGTTCTGCTTCGGTTCGTTCGGCGTTGAGGCGGTCGAATGCCGCGAAAGGCATGTAGATTTCGCCCCGGATCTCGAACTCCTCCGGGATGTCTTCGCCGTGGAGGATGCGGGGAATGGCCGCGATGTTCACGACGTTGCGGGTGACGTCATCGCCCTTGGTACCGTCGCCGCGTGTCAGGGCACGGAGCAAACGGCCGTGGCGGTAGGTCAGGCAGATGGCCGTGCCGTCGAACTTGAGTTCGCAGGAATAAGTAAAAGGCGCGTCGGTGGTCTTGCGGATCCGGTTGTCGAATTCGTAGAGTTCTTCCTTGGCGTAGGTGTTTCCCAGCGAGAGCATCGGATAGCGGTGGGGGACTTGGACGAAGTCGGTTCCCGCTGCGGCGGACAGGTCGCTGCCGACGTGACGGGTGGGGCTGTCTTCCGTGGCGAATTCGGGGTATAGCTTCTCAAGTCCCTGCAGTTCACTCATCAACAAGTCGAATTCGAAATCCGTGATAGCGGGCTGGTTGAGCACATAATAGTTGTAATTGTGCCGTTCGAGTTCCCGTTTCAGGAACGCGATCCTTTCCTGTGCCGCCGCCTTGCCGATCTTTGTCATGGTATAATCCTGCATTAAACTACAAAAATAGCGATATTTTGTCAAAAAAGCATATCTTTGCGAGGTCAAAAACTGCGAGATAATTTACATCATACCATTATGAAGGAATCTATTGTTATTTTGGCGGGCGGCGGCCCGGCTCCCGGCATCAATACCGTGGAAGGGACGATCGCAAAGGCTTTCATGGCGGAAGGTTACCGCGTACTCGGCCTGCATGGCGGCTATTCCGGCCTTTTCTCCGCATCCCCGAACTTCATCGAATTCAACTTCGCGCTGGCGGACGCTATCTTCAACCGCGGCGGCTCCTACTTGCAGATGAGCCGTTACAAGCCGACCCAGGAAGATTTTGACCGCTATTTCAATCTGAAATTCTTCCAGGAGAACAACATCCGTCTGCTGGTCACCATCGGCGGCGATGATACGGCCTCGACGGCCAACCGTATCGGAAAATTCCTGCGCGAGAAGAAATATCCCGTCCAGAACATCCATGTGCCCAAGACCATCGACAACGACCTCCCGCTGCCGATGAACGCCCCGACCTTCGGTTACAACTCTGCCAAAGCGGAAGGCACCCGTATCGCGACGACCGTGTACGAGGACGCCCGCACCTCCGGAAACTGGTTCATCGTGTCCGCCATGGGCCGCAGTGCCGGCCACCTGGCTATGGGTATCGGCGCTTCGTGCCACTACCCGATGATCATCATCCCCGAGATGTTCAACAAGACCGAGATTACCGTTGACAAGATCCTCCGTCTCTCCATCAGCGCCATCATCAAACGCAGACTGCGTGGCATTGCCTACGGTGGTATCATCGTATCTGAGGGTGTGTTCCACATGCTCAGCGACGAGCAGCTCAAGGAGACCGGCATCAAGTTTACCTATGACGACCACGGTCATCCGGAACTTGGCAAGATCTCCAAGGCTCAGTTGTTCAACGACATGCTCGAGATCAAGCTCAAGGAGCTGGGTTTGAAGATCAAGACGCGCCCGGTGGAGATCGGCTACGATATCCGCTGCCAGCAGCCCATCGCCTACGACCTCTTCTACTGCTCACAGCTCGGTGCCGGCGTATATGAACTTTTCAAGAAGGGCGAGACTGGCTGCATGGTGTTCGTCGACCAGATCGGCACCATCCGTCCGCTCTATCTCGAAGAACTGCAGGATCCCGAGACGGGCAAGATCCCGCCGCGGCTCGTGGACATCGACGGCGACCAGGCCCAGGTGGTTTACAAACACCTGCTCAACTACATTACCCCGCGCGACTATGAAGGCGCCCGGCAGTATGTTCCCAATCCTGAAGAATACGACTTCTACAAGATCCTGAACTGGGAGAGAGACTAGCGTGATCATCTATCAGTTGCTCTTGAGAGCCTTCGGGAACCGGACGTGCGTTCCCGGAGGCTCTTATGCCAAAAACGGGTCGGGCAAGTTCAACGACATCACCGACGAGATGCTGCTCAAACTCAAGAAGCTCTCCGTCGGCGCCGTGTGGTACACCGGTGTCATCTCACACGCGACCCGTACCCATTTCCGGACCCTTCCGGACTGCGACCCCTCGCTGGTCAAGGGCGAGGCCGGTTCGCCCTACGCCATCCGTAACTGGTTTGACGTCGATCCCGCCCTGGCCGTCAATTTCGACAACCGGATGGCCGAATTTGAAGCGTTGGTGGAACGGACGCACCGGGCCGGAATGAAAGTCATCCTCGACTTCATTCCCAACCACGTGTTCCGCCAGTACCACAGCTATTTCACGCCAGAGAACTTCTATCCGCTGGGAGAGCCGCTGCATCTGCCTGAGTCGCTCCATAGTTCCTACGTGGAGAATCCTGCTTTGGCGACGGGAAACAACGTTTTTCATGCCTGGCCGTCCGTGACCGACTGGTATGACACGGTCAAACTCAACTATGAGCAGCGCAGCACCTGGAGCAAGATGCTTGCTGTCCTCAAATTCTGGGTCGGGAAAGGCGTGGATGGCTTCCGCTGTGACATGGTGGAACTGGTGCCCGCCGAATTCTTCGACTGGGCTTTCCGGGCACTTCGCACCGACCGGCCCGACTTGTTCTTTGTCGCTGAAGTGTATGGCAAGGAGAATTACCGGAAATATGCGGACGCCGGTTTCGACCTGCTCTACGACAAGTCCGGGTTTTACGATGCATTGCGCGGCGTGGTGCGGGGTGAACGGCCCGCTTCCTGCCTCACGCAGGAGTGGCAGTTTCTGGGCGACCTGCAGCCCCGGATGCTCAATTTCCTGGAGAACCACGACGAGCAGCGCGTGGCTTCCGATTTCTTTGCCGGCAGCGGCAAGGCCGCCTTCCCGGCCCTGGCCGTTTCGTTGCTCTTCAACACGGCTTCGTTCCTGCTCTACTTCGGGCAGGAGTTCGGTGAGCGGGGTATGGAAGCCGAAGGTTTCAGCGGCGTGGACGGCCGTACTTCCATCTTTGATTATTGCGCTGTTCCGTCCGTGCGCCGCTTCCTTTCAGACCGGCTCACGGTCGAGGAAACAGTCGTCTATAAGGAATATTGCCGTCTGCTTCGGATTGCCACCGGCGACGCCATTTTTTCCAAAGGAAAGACCTTCGACCTGATGTACGTCAATCCGACCTCCGACCATTTCGATGCCGCCCGCCAGTTTGCCTGGATGCGCGGCTATGCCGGCAGCGTCATGGCCATCGTGGCCAACTTCGCCGACCATCCGGTCGATGTCGATGTCTTCATTCCTCGCGAGGCGTACCATTATTTCGGCGTTCCGCTGCACGCTGATATTCCCGCATGTCCGGCTCCGACCGGACATCTCGTCCATTTCCATGTCGCCGCCCACGACTACATGCGCCTTGACGTGTCGCGGTAGTGTCGCAAGGAAAAATGCTTAAATTTGTAAACTGAACTTTCACCAGCGAAGAAACTTATGAAACGCACCATCGTCATCACCGGCGGCGCCGGATTCATCGGATCGCACGTCGTCCGCTTATTTGTGAACAAGTATCCGGAATACAGGATCATCAACCTCGACAAACTCACCTATGCGGGCAATCTGGCGAACCTCAAGGACATTGAAGACAAGCCCAACTATCAGTTCGTCAAGATGGACATCTGTGATTTCGAGCGTGTATCGAAGTTGATGCAGGATGAAAAGGTGGATGGGGTGATTCACCTGGCGGCAGAAAGCCACGTGGACCGCTCGATCAAGGATCCGTTCACTTTTGCCAAGACCAATGTGATGGGTACCCTCACTTTGCTGGAGGCCGCCCGCCGCTACTGGCAGCCACACGCCTATCGCCTTCCCGTGGCCTCAGACTCCGCTGCCGGAGAGTCCCCTTCACGGAGTTTTTGCGGGGAGGCCTGTGCGGGTAGCCGTAGCGGATGTGAAGGTGACTCTCCGGCAACGGAATCCATTGCGTGCAGGTTCTATCATATCTCGACGGATGAAGTCTATGGCGCTCTGGAGATCACCGATCCGGAAGGCGTGGAGCCGCCGTTCACGACGAAGGCATCGAGCGGGAAACATCACCTGGCCTATGGCACGAAGTTCTTCACCGAAGACCTCAAATACCAGCCGCACAGCCCTTATAGCGCCGCCAAGGCATCGAGCGACCACTTTGTGCGTGCCTACCATGATACCTACGGCCTGCCCGTTGTCGTGACCAACTGTTCGAACAACTACGGCCCGTATCAGTTCCCCGAAAAACTGATTCCGTTGTTCATCAACAATATCCGCCACGGCAAGCCCCTCCCGGTGTATGGAAAAGGCGAGAACGTGCGCGATTGGCTTTATGTGGAAGACCATGCCCGGGCCATCGACCTGATTTTCCACGAAGGGAAAGTGGCCGAGACCTACAACATCGGCGGGTTCAACGAGTGGAAGAACATCGACCTGATCAAAGTGCTCATCAAAACAGTGGACCGCCTGCTGGGCAACCCGGAAGGCACGAGCGACTCTCTGATCACCTATGTAACCGACCGCGCCGGCCATGACCTCCGGTATGCCATCGATTCTTCAAAACTGCAGCACGAACTCGGCTGGGAACCCTCTCTCCAATTCGAAGAAGGCATCGAACGGACCGTCCGCTGGTATCTCGACAACCAGGCCTGGATGGACAACGTAACTTCCGGTGATTACCAGAAATATTACGAAGATATGTACAGGAATCGATAACCTGTCATCGATCATGCTGTCGAAGAACGAGATTAAGGAAATCAAGGCACTGGGACAGAAAAAGTTCCGGGATGAGCGGGGCCTTTTTGTCGTTGAAGGCGAAAAACTGGTGGAAGAGGCGCTTCAGTCTGGTTTTGAAGTTGTCCGGCATTTCCGGGTCGAGGAGATCGGCGAGGAGACAATGGCCCGCATCAGCCAGCTGACCCATCCGTCACCGGCCCTGGCTGTCGTCCGCCGCCCCGCTCCTGCAGCGCCCGTCATCGCTCCCGACGAACTGGTCCTCGCACTTGACGGCATTCGTGACCCCGGGAATCTGGGTACGATCCTGCGGATTGCCGACTGGTTCGGCATCCGGCAGATTCTGGCTTCCGACGACACCGTCGAACTGTACAACCCGAAAGTCGTGCAAGCTACGATGGGTGCCATCTTCCGTGTCCGCGTGCACTATTGTGATTTAAAGAGCGAAGTGGAGCGGGTGGTATTTCGGGACGCGAGCATTTTTTCTGCGAGCGGAACGAAATACCAGAGCGCAACGGAGCGTCAGGCTATGGTTGTATATGGGACTTTCTTGGAAGGGGACAATATCTATGAGGCGCCCTTGACCCGGGGCGGCATCGTTGTCATGGGCTCCGAAGCCAACGGCATCTCGCCCGAAGTGGCCTCCGTCGTTACCCGGAAACTTTTTATCCCGCCGTTCCCGCCGGAGGCCCACACCAGCGAATCCCTCAATGTGGCCGTAGCTGCCGCCATCACCTGCGCCGAATTCCGGAGAAGAGATGCCCGGTCAAACCGGAGATGACGGAATTTTTTTGTATATTTGTCAGTTATGACAAAGACAACAACGTGGATCGGACTTCTGCTGCTGGCCGTCCTTTCGGGACTGGGGCTGGCCGGTTGCTCGACCACGCGTGTCCTGGCCGATGATGAAGCCCGGTTGGCCGACAATAAAGTTACCATTGTCGCAGGGGCCAGAAAAGACGACCCATACAATGCCTCCTCGTTGGAACCCTATATCAAGCAAAAGCCCAACAGCGGCTTCCTGGGGATGGTGAGCCCGCTGCTCTATGTCTATAACTGGCAGAACGGGAAGGGCGGGGGATGGGACCGCTTCTGTCAGAAAGTCGGGCAGCCACCGGTCCTGTTTGATGAAGGGCTGGTGGAAGAGTCCGTTACGAGTATGCTCGACCACTTGAAGTACGACGGCTGGTACGATTCCTCCATCGAGCCTTCCGCCAAAATCCGCAAGAAGATCGCCAAGGTGCAGTACGATGTGACGCTGGGCAAGCGCTTCCCGATCTCCGACATCACCTACCGGGTCCGCGATACCGCACTGGCTGCCCTGATGGCGGCTGATTCTGCCCATTTCACGGTTCGTCCCGGAGATCCGCTGGCAGAAGTATCCCTTGAAAGAGAGAGCGAACGGCTGGCCCGGCATTTCCGGAACAACGGTTATTGGGGGTTCTCCAAGAACTATTTCTTTTTCTACGCCGATACCTCCACAGTCCGTGACACAGCGTCCCTGATCATGGCCATCGAGAACTACACCCGCAACGAAAGCGAGGAGTCCGCCCGGGAACATCGAAAGTACAAGATTGGCAATGTGGCCCTGATCCCGCAGCCGGGCATGCACGTCCGCCAGAACTTCCTGCATAACTTGAACCAGCTCACGCCTGGAGAACCTTACAGTGAAGAGCGCATCAACCGGACCTATGACCGCTTTGCCAGTATTCCGCTCTTCAGCAGCGTCAACATGATGCTCCGGGAAAATGAGGCTGATTCGACAGCGGTAGATTGCCGTATCCTGCTGCAGCAGGCCCGTCTCCAGTCCGTGAAGGTCAATCTTGAAGGTTCCTTCAATTCCACCGGGCTTTTCGGCGTGACACCATCCCTGTCCTACAGTCACAAGAACCTTTTCGGCGGGGGAGAGGTTTTCTCGCTGGGCTTCCGCGGCAACTTCCAGTTCATGCTCAGCGCCCCGGTGCGTGCCAACGAGTTTTCCGTTTCGACAGGATTGCGCATCCCGTGGTACCCCGCCTTTGTCTGGAAGATGCCCCGGCTTAACCTTCCGCAGATGGATGTCAATTTCTCCTACAGTTTCCAGGACCGTCCGGAATATACCCGGAATGTCGTCACAGGCACTTATGGTTTCAGCTGGAACGTGGACAAGCATTTCTTTTACCAGATCTATCCCATCCAGTTGAGCGCGGTACAGACGTCGCGCATTGAAGAAGATTTTTACGGAGGAATTGCTGACCCCTATCTGAAGAATTCCTTCCGAAGCCACCTCGACCTGGGTGGCGGAGGCATGTTCTATTATACCACCAATGCCACGGTGAATCCGAAGACCACCTACTTTTATACCCGCTTTCAGTTCGATGTGTCGGGCAATATGGCCAATCTGGTCAGTAACCTCCTGAAATCGGAGGGGCGTGGATCCAAGGATCGGACCATTTTCGGCCTTCCATATTCCCAGTATGTGCGGGGAGAACTCCAGGTCGTGGAGACACTCCGGCTGGGAAAGGAAAACCAGTTCGCGTTGGCTTTGCGTGGTTTGGCTGGATTGGGCGTTTCTTATGGAAACTCCATCTCCCTTCCTTTTGAGAAGCTCTTCTATGCCGGCGGGGCAGGCAGTATGCGTGGCTGGCGGGCACGGGCAGTGGGCCCGGGCATGGCACCGCGCGATACCAGCTTCAAGATTATCAATCAGTCGGGCGACATGCACCTGGAGGCAGATGCCGAATTCCGTTTCCCCATCCTGTCGAAACTTCAGGGAGCACTTTTCCTGGAGGCTGGTAATGTGTGGAATATCGCCCGCGCCGATCTGGACGGGGTTTCGCGAGATCCACGGAGCCTCTTCTCATTCAGTGATCTGGCGCGGAGCATGGCCCTGGACTGGGGATTCGGCCTGCGCCTCGATTTCGGCTTGATTCTGGTGCGATTCGACCTCGGCCTGCAGCTCTACGATCCGAGTGTACAGGAATGGAAGGGAATCAATGATTGGTTTACGGGGGGCAGTGCCCTCCACTTCGGTATCGGTTATCCGTTCTAGTTGACCAGATAGGCGAAGGCGGCCACGACGGCCGACTCTTTGGCGATGTCTGCCGGATCGAGTTGATAGCGGTAAACGGAAGCTTTTACCGGCCACTCCTTGTTCGGATATTTACCACGTTCAAAGCGGAATTCACCCAGCGGAGCCAGGTAGGGCGGAATCACTTCTACGATTTTCTCTGCAAACGCCGGTTTCTCTTCAATGCGGAAGGTATGGACCGGAAGTGTATCGCGGGAAGAGACTTCGAGTTCAAAGGTAACCAGTTCCCCGGATTCATAGAGTTCCATGTACACGGTGCTCAGCCCGTTTAGGCCGGCCGTATCTACCACAGGATTGTAGAAGAGGGCACGTATGGTTTCTTTGGGCTTGATTTTCAGGTCTTTGAGTGTTTTAAGCGCGCCCAGGACCACGGCACAGGCTTCGGGATCCTCAAGCGAGGCGGTGAGCAGGGAGAACTGGGTCTGTTTCTTCGATTTGCCGGGAAACTCGGCGACCAGCGAACTGCCTCCTGCGCTTTCCAGCGACCAAATGTCCTCAGCCTTGAGCTCTTTTGCCAGCGTCAGCGTGAGATAGTCGATGCGCTTTTCCGCTTCGTGCCGCTGCAGATTCTCAAGGTAGGTGTCGGGATTTTTGGTGCTGTACTTGGCAATCTGGCCAATCCGATCTTCCAGCGATACCTTACGGCAGGCGACGGCTGCAAGAACCGTCAGGAGAATGAAGATAAACTTTTTCATATGCTTCAATTTCTTTTGCCAAAAATGAATGTTCCAATCCTAACAATTGTCGTGCCTTCCTCGACAGCGACCGGCCAGTCTTCCGACATGCCCATCGAAATCTGGTCGCAGTCGGGGAAGCGGGTTGACAGTCGCCCGGAAAGGGCTTTCAGCACGCGGAATTCGCGCCGGACCTGATCGGTATCATCGGTGAAAGTAGCCATTCCCATGACGCCGCGCAGGCGGACATTCGGGAACTCGGCCATTCGTCCGGCCAGTGACTCGGCCTCATCGGGGGAAAGTCCCTGCTTGGTGGCCTCTTCGGCGATGTGTATTTCCAGCAGGATATCCACGGTCCGGCCCAGGTTGCGGGCGGTCTTGTCGATTTCGGCGAGCAGGCGCTCAGAATCGACTGAATGGATCAGCGTGGCATAGGGAACGACCATCTTGACCTTGTTGGTCTGCAGGTGGCCGATGAAGTGCCACTGGATGTCGGCGGGCAGCTCCCGGGCTTTGGCGGCCAATTCCTGCGGCCGGTTTTCGCCGAAGGCCCGCTGGCCGGCCCGGTATGCCTCGAGAATGTCGGAAACGGGCTTGAATTTGGAAACTGCCACCAACTGGACGGTTGATGGCAGTTCGTTTCTCAATTGTTGGATGGCGGATGCGATGGACATGGCCTATCTCCTCTTGTTCTGCTGTTTCAACTGTTCCTGCTGGGCCTTGTAGGCTTCGTCAAGGCGTTGCCGGAATTTCGATTTCTTCGGCGGTTCCTTGGAATTGGCCTTCTTCTTCAGGTTCTCGTAGATCTTGTCCTCATCCACGAACCATTTGCGGATGGCCCAGTTCTGTCCGATGGTGATGATGTTGGAGAGCAGATAGTAGTAGCTCAGACCGGCCGACAGGTTGTTGCAGATGAACACCATCATGATCGGCATGAGCCATACCTGCATGAATTCCATGCCCGGCATGGTCTGGGTACTGGGCTGCTGCGACATCGTCATCTTGGAATAGCCCCACATCGAAACACCCATCAGCAGGGCGAAGAGCGACATGTGGTCGCCGTAGAGCGGAATCTTGAAGCCGAAGTCGAGGATCGAGTCGTAGGCGCTCAGGTCGTGGCACCAAAGAAAACCCTGCTGACGCAGCTCGATGGAGGCCGGGAAGAAGCGGAACATCGCCCACAGGATCGGGAACTGGAGCAGGATGGGGAGACAACCGCCCCACATGCTCACGCCGGCCCGCTTGTAAAGGTCCATGGTGGCCTGCTGCTTCTTCATCGCATCTTCCTGCTTGGGATACTTCTCGTTGATCTTGTCAATCTCGGGCTTGAGTACCCGCATCTTGGCCGAAGAAGAATAGGACTTCCAGGTAAGCGGCGAGATCACGAGCTTGATCATGATGGTCAGCAGCAGGATAATCAGGCCGTAACTGCGGATGAAACGGCTCATCCAGTTGAAGGTCGGGATGATGATGTAGCGGCTGATGGTGCCGATAACCCGTCCGCCCAGGGGAATGATCTTCTCGAACCCCTCGTCGTAACTCTTGAGCGTGTAGAAGTGGTTCGGTCCAAAATAGAACTGAAGGGGAATCGTGAAGTCGGCGTTTCGCGAGTCCAAGGCCACGGCCATCTCGGCGCCCGACTGCATCAAACTGCCGTCTTCCTGGCCTTCCGGATAGAAGCGGTTGACCAGTTTGCCGGCCGGAAAACCGTTTTCGGACACGAGGATCGCAGAGAAGAACTGCTGCTGGAAGCCAATCCAGCGGAGCGAGGAGCTGAAACTCTCCTCCGCGGTGTCGCGGCGCTTGCCGAGCGTCTTGACTTCGTTGTTTGCCAGATACTTATAGGCTACGCCAGAATAGTTGCGTTCGTTCTGGTAGCCTTTCTCGAGCCGGGGCACGTCGAGTACCCACTTCAGGGTCATCTGGGCGGTATGGCGGTCGAGCACCTGGTCCATTCCCACGAAATGGAGCTGGTAGCCCAGCATATAGCTGTCGGCAGCCAGCGAGTAGACCGCGTCGATCCAGGAGTGGTCTTCAAACTGCAGGCGCAGGGTGAGCGTGCTGTCAGTCTGCTCCGTCGGACGGAAATGCAGGTCGCTGGTATTGAGCCACTGGTCGGTGTTCAACTCCAGGTCGAACAGACTCTTGTCGGGGCGGACCAGGAACAAGGCGGCACTGTCATACGTGAAATAGTCCTTGACCAGGACTTCGTAGGGCTGAGCGCCTTTCGAACTGATGCGGACCCGGACCTTGTCGTTCTCCAGGGTGTAATAGTCGGTTTCGGCCCGGCTGGCTTCCTGCAGGTAATGCTGGCGGTATTCTTCCGCTTCGGGCTGCTCTTCGGCAGGAAGGGCGTCTTCTGCGGAGAGGGTGTCAGCCGGAATCTCGCCACGCTGGATGGCGGCTGCCGTGGCCAGCGAGTCGCGGACCATGGCCTCCTGCTGTCTCTTTTCAAATTGCTTGGTGTTGTACCAGCTGAACAACAACAAGATAACGCCGATCAGGGCGAACCCGACAAGGCTGCTTCTATTTTCCTTCATCTCCTCGTCGGATTACTCTTGCTCGTGCTGGCGGTCGAATTCCTTGATTTCCTCTTCGAGCTGGGCAAGTTCCTGCCGTGCGATGTCAATCTTCTTGTTCAGTTCCTCGAGCAAGGCCTCGGCGTTCTTCGACTGGGAGAAGAAGCCCATGTTGTTTTCCCAGGTGGCGATCTCCTGCTCCTTCTTCATGAAACGCTGGACGAGGCGGTCGCGTTCACTGCGGACGGCGCGTTCGGCCTTGCCGACGAAGCGGCTGCCGCCATCGCGGAACTCGGCGAACTTCTCGTTCAGGGCTTTGCGGAACGCATCCTGGATACGGGTCTTTTCCTTGAACGGCACGAATCCGATGGCATTCCAGCGCTCCTGGAAGGAACGCAGCGCCTCGCGGGCGTCTTCACGCTCTTCCACGACGAAGTTGCGGACCTCGTCGATCAGCTGGCGTTTCTTCTCAAGGTTGGCGGCCTGTTCGCTGTTCTGTCCGCCGGCATTCTTGTCGCGGTTGTTGAAGAAGGCGTCGCAGGCGGCGCGGAAGCGCTTCCACACCTGCTCGGATTTCTTGCGGGAAACAGGTCCGATCTCTTTCCACTGGCGCTGGAGTTCGATAAAATCCTCGGAGGCTTTCTTCCAGTCGGTGCTGTCTTTCAACGCTTCGGCCTTTTCGCAGAGTTCGACCTTGCGGGTCAGGTTGTCCTGCATCTGGGTCTTGAAACCGGCATAGTAGTCGCGTTTGCGGGCGAAGAAGGCGTCGCAGGCGGCGCGGAAGCGGTCGTAAACTTTCTGGTTCTCTTTCTTGGAGGCGAAACCGATCTTCTTCCATTCCTTCTGGATGGCCTCGATTTCCTTGGTCAGTTTGTTCCAGGCGGTCGAATCGGTGATTTCGGCCTTGGCGATTTCCTCTACCTTTTCGCAGAGGGCCGATTTGGCCTCGAAATTCTCTTTCTGGCTGCCTTTCTGGCTCTCGAAGAAAGCCTGATGCTTCTTGTTGATGACTGCGGTGGCAGCGCGGAAGCGCTCCCAGATGGATTCGCGGAATTCCTTGCTTACCGGGCCGAGTTCCTTCCACTGCTCATGCAGTTTCTGGAGGGTCCGGAAGGCGCCCACCACATCTTCCTCTTCGGCGAGGGCTTCAGCCCGCTCGCAGAGTTTCTCCTTCGCCTCAAGGTTCTTCTTGAAGTCGAGGTCACGGAACTCCTTGTTGATCTTCACATAGTCGTAGAAGAGTTCGACATAGTGCTGATAGGTGTCGTAGAGGTTCTTGACGCGGGCTTGCGGCACGGGGCCTGCAGCACGCCAGCGGCTCTGGATGTCGCGGAACTTGGGGAAGGTCTCCTTGAGGTCCTCGCTGGCCTCGACCAGGGCCTTGAGCTCGTCGATCAGGGCGAGTTTGGTCTGGTAATTCTCTTCTTTCTGCTTCTCGAGTTCCTGCGTGAAGGCGGCACGCCGGACTTTATACTGGCTGTAAAGATCCTTGAAACCGCGTTCGATCTCGGCGAAAGGATTGTAGGAGACAGTCTCCTCTTCCGGCGCCTCTTCTTCAGCAGGCGTCTCGGTCTCGGGGGCGGGAGTTTCCGTCGCGGCGGTCTCGGCAGGCTGCACAAGACCCGAAGCGATTTTTTCTTTGCGCAGATTCTTGTAGAATGCCGCCTTCAGGGCTTCGGCATGCTTGTAGAGCTGCTGCATGTTCTCGCCGTCGAGCAATTCCTTGAATGTATCGACGATTTCTTTGAGGCCTTTGTTCGAAAAATCGGTTTTGTCGATTTCCTCCTTGGGCTCTTCCTGGATTTCTACAGGCTGTTCCTCGATGGGGACAACCGGGTTAAGATCTTCACTCATGACTTTTACACTTTTAGTTGTAGCTTGCAAATATAGTCTTTTTTTGGAAATAATCGCTAATTTTGCACTGCTTATGAGAATCGATATCCTGACAGTCGTACCGGAGCTGCTGGAGAGCCCGCTCGGCTATTCCATCGTCAAACGGGCCCAAGACAAAGGGCTCGTTGAAATCCATGTCCACAACCTGCGTGAATACGGCAAAGGACGGTACCGGCAGGTGGATGATTACAGTTTCGGCGGCGACGCCGGCATGGTGATGATGATCGAGCCGGTCTATACGCTGATGGAGAAGCTGAAGGCGGAACGCGATTACGACGAGATCATCTTCACTTCGCCCGACGGGGAGTATCTGACACAGCAGGTGGCCAACGAACTCTCATGCAAAGAAAACCTGATGATTCTCTGCGGCCACTACAAGGGAATCGACCATCGCATCCGGGAACATCTGATCACGCGGGAAATCACAGTGGGTGACTATGTGCTCAGCGGCGGCGAACTGCCCGCCGCCATCCTGACCGACGCGGTCGTCCGGCTGCTGCCGGGCGCACTCGGCGACGAGACGTCGGCGCTCTCCGATTCGTTCCAGGACGGTCTGCTCGCACCGCCCGTCTATACCCGTCCGGCCGAATTCAACGGCTGGAAAGTCCCTGACGTGCTGCTCTCGGGAGATCCGAAGAAAATCGCGGCCTGGCAGGACGAACAAGCCCTCGCCCGCACCAAACTCCTCCGCCCCAATCTATTGAAATAGACGCTGGCGCGAGCTCCGCGTGCAGGAGGTACGGCGGAAAAACTTCCGCTTCGCTTCATCCCTCCCAAGCAAGCTTGGGCCCCTCCCGTTCACATGGCCACGGGCGGCCATGGTTTTTCCGCTCGTACCTCCTGCACGCGGAGCTCGCCGTTCGTTGGATTATTTCTGTTTGATACGCTGCTGGGATTCGCCGTATTCGGACATACGGATGTCGCCTTTCAGATGGTCGACGATGTATTTTTCCAGCAAGTCCAGGTCGGGCGTTCCCGTGTCGTGGCCGAGACCTTTCAGCATCTCGTAGCCGTCGCCAGCGTCCCGCAGCAGATAAGTCGTGCCGCCGACCGTGTAGGTGCGCGTCGGATCGAGCGGCTCGTAATTGCCGGTTTCCGGATCAAGAACACGGACATTGAAGATGCGGCGCGGCCCGGCATCGATGCGGACGAAAGCCTTGTTGACGTCATAGACCACCGGGCTTTCAATCGACGGGTCGAATTCGTAGGTGAGGCCCGAGACGTGGAGGAAACCGCCGAAGTCGGTCGGCCAGGCGCCTACGCCAAATTCCAGTACATCCAGAATCTGCTGGCCCGTGAGGGATGCCGTGCAAGCTGAATTATTGAAGGGGAAAACGTTGAAAATGTCGTCGTATCGGAGGTCGCCTGCCGGCAGGTTCGCGCGGAGTGAGCCGCCGCCCACCATGGCGATATCCGTACCGAGCGTGATGCGGAACGCGTCGGCACACAGGTCACCGAGCGAAGTTTCGTATTTGCGTACCAACCAGTCGCCGTCTTCATTCTTGGCCGGCAGTTTGATCTCAGAATGGCCGATCTTGCGGGCGCCCAGCGCGGCGTAAGCTTGTTTCTTCTGGTCGATGACCGCCTGGACAGCCGGATCCTTCTTCCCATAAGCCTTGACGGAAACCAGCTCGGTCGAGACCTTTCCGTCGGGTGTGATGGTCAGGACGCCGATGTTGTCGAAGTGGGCGCCGGTCTGGGAATAGAGCACGTCACGACCCACTTTGTTTTTCAGAATGCGCTGGGGGACCAGGCTGTGGGAGTGACCGTCGAGAATGACATCGATGTCATAGGTGTTGGCAGCCAGCGACTGTGAGTTGATCGGGTCATAGTCTACGTCGTCGCCCAGATGCGTGATTGCTACCACATAGTCAGCCCCGAGGGCCCGGGCGTCGTTCACGAAATTCTGGAAGGTATCATAGTAGGTGTCGGCGCTGAGGGAATAGACATAGTTCCCTTTTTCGTCCTGGAAATAAGCAGGTGTGGACGAATTGAAACTGTAGGGCGTGGCGCCGCCGATGAAAGCCACCTTCGTTCCGCCGTAATTTACGATCTCGTAGGGTTTGTACATGCGCTGGTCGGCCTTGAGGTCGATCAGGTTGCAGCAGAGGACCGTAGCCTTGAGCATTTGGGTCAGCTCCTTGAGCCGGGGAATCGCATAATCGAACTCGTGGTTTCCGAGGGTGACGAAGTCGTAGCCGACGGCGTTCATGATGTCAACGATATATCCGCCCTTCGAGGCTGCTCCAAGCGATCCGCCCTGTACGTAGTCGCCGGCTGAGACCAGGGTAACGTAGGGGGTGTGTTTGCGTTTTTCGGCCTTGAGCGCTGCCATCTCGGCATAGCCGTCCACGGAGCAGTGGACGTCGTTGTCATAGAGAATCACGATATCGGTATCGGCTTTGGCGGAGCTGCCGGCCGGTACGGATTTCGGGGAGCAGGCGCAGACGGCAGCCAGCAGGAGGGGAAGGAGCAATCTTTTCATAACTGACAGTTTGTTGGACAAATATAACAAAAAAAACGCAGAGCGTTGACTCTGCGTTTTTAAAAAGCACTGTCGCCGGATTATTTCGCGGTGTAGGCGAGCATGTCGAGGAGCTTGTTGGAGTAGCCCCACTCGTTGTCGTACCAGGAGATCACTTTCACGAAGGTGTCGGTGAGGTACACGCCGGCGTTGGCGTCAAAGATCGAGGTACGCGGATCACCGAGGAAGTCGCTCGAGACGACAGCGTCTTCGGTGTAGCCCAGGATGCCCTTGAGTTCACCCTCGGAGGCTTCCTTCATCGCGGCGCAGATGTCGGCCTTGGTGGCGGGCTTCGCGAGGTTGACGGTCAGGTCGACCACGGAGACGTCGAGGGTCGGAACGCGCATCGAGATGCCGGTGAGCTTGCCGTTGAGTTCGGGAATCACTTTGCCGACCGCCTTGGCGGCACCCGTGGTGGACGGGATGATGTTGCCGGCAGCTGCACGGCCGCCGCGCCAGTCCTTCACGGACGGACCGTCGACGGTCTTCTGGGTGGCGGTGGTGGAGTGGACGGTCGTCATCAGGCCGTTGATGATGCCGAACTTGTCGTTGAGGACCTTGGTGATCGGAGCCAGGCAGTTGGTGGTGCAGGAGGCGTTCGAAATGATGGCCTCACCGTTGTATTTGTCCTGGTTGACGCCATAGACGAACATCGGGGTGTCGTCCTTCGACGGGGCACTCATGATGACCTTCTTGGCACCGGCGGCGATGTGGGCCTGGGCCTTCTCCTTGGTCAGGAACAGACCGGTCGATTCGACGACATACTCGGCACCCACTTCATCCCATTTCAGGTTGGCGGGATCTTTCTCGGCGGTGACGCGGATGGCGTTGCCGTTGACCACGAGGTTGCCGTCTTTCACTTCGACACTCCCGTCGAACTTGCCGTGCATGGTGTCGTACTTGAGCATGTAAGCCATGTACTCCACGTCGATAAGGTCGTTGATGCCGACGACGACGATGTCATCTCTTTTCTGGGCTGCTCTGAAAACCAAGCGGCCGATACGTCCGAAGCCGTTGATTCCTACTTTGATCTTTTTCATTTTGCTATGTGTGTTAAATACTGATATTCGATTTCAAACGTGCAAATGTAGTAATATTTTTTGTGATTATTCCTATCTTTGTAGTTCAAAGAAAAAAAATGAAAAAACCCCTGGAGATACTGGTTACCAACGACGACGGCTATCAGGCCCGGGGCATCCACGTGCTTGCGCTGATGCTCCGCAGTTACGGCAACGTGACGGTCGTCGCTCCCCGTGAGCCGCAGTCCGGCAAGTCGGTTTCACTCACGCTCGATAAACCGCTGATGATCGAACAGCCGGAAACGCAGCCGGCCTCTGAGACGCTCGGTTCGCTGCGGGTCTATACGCTGACCGGGACTCCGGCCGACTGCGCGAAGTTGGGCATCAATCTCTACCTGCACGAGGGCAGGCTGCCCGACCTGCTGGTGTCGGGGATCAACCATGGCTCCAACGCTTCGGCGGCGTCCATTTATAGTGGGACGTTGGGCGCTGCGGTCGAAGGAACACTCTATGACATCCCTTCCGTGGGTCTTTCCATCAATACCCACGCCGACAACCCCGATTTCGAGGGAACCCTTTTCTATGGCCGTCAGGTGATCGACTGGGTGCTGGCCGACGGAATCAAGCGTGGCATCTACCTGAACGTCAATGTCCCGGACATCCCCAAAGACCAGATTCGCGGCATCCGGATGGCCCGCCAGGGCGCCGGGCGCTGGGTCAAGGAGTTCGACCATCGCGTCACCCTTCGGGGCAAGCATTATTTCTGGATGGTAGGCGAGTTCGAAGACCAGGAGGCCATCGGTGCGGCGGATGCCGACCATAATCTGGTCAATTCCGGGTATGTGACGATTGTCCCGCACCGGATTGATACCACGGATTACGAAGAACTGGAAAGGCTTCGGGAAAACTGGAAACTGGACCGATGAAATATTACCTCATAGCCGGGGAGGCCTCGGGCGACCTGCACGCATCGAACCTGATGCGCGGGCTGCGGGCGCAGGATCCCGGCTGTGACCTCCGATTCTGGGGCGGTGACGCCATGGCGGCGGTCGGCGGCACGCAGGTGCGGCATTATCGCGAAACGGCTGTGATGGGTCCCAAGGAAGTGCTGGGCAAAGCCCGGCAGATCCTGGGCCGGCTCTCCTTCTGCAAGCAGGACCTGCTGGCGTGGAAGCCCGACGCAGTGATTCTGGTCGATTATCCGGGTTTCAATCTGCGGATTGCTCGTTTTGCACATAGGCAGGGATTCAAGGTCTTCTGGTATATCGCTCCCAAGGTATGGGCGCACCGGGCCTGGCGGGTAAAGAACCTGCGCCGCGACGTGGATGTCCTGTACAGCATTTTTCCTTTTGAACTGGACTGGTTCCGCGCCCATGGCCTCGAACCTCGCTATTTCGGAAATCCGCTGGTGGACAGTATCGCACAGACCGAATTCCGCCCCGTGGGCGAGGGAAAGATGATTGCGCTCCTGGCCGGAAGCCGGGCGTTCGAACTGAAGTTCCTCATGCCCCGTTTCGTGGCACTGGAACGCCAGCTCAATGCCGATCCGCGCTTGGCTGATTACCGGCTGGTGGTGGCGTGTGCGCCGTCGCTTGAGTTGGCGACGTACCGGCAATATCTGCCGGAAGGCTCCCGCATCGAGTTGATTCCGGGCCGGACGCGGGATATCCTGCATCAGGCCGACGCAGCCGTCATCAGTTCAGGCACGGCATCGCTCGAAGCGGCGCTGCTCGGCACGCCGCAAGTGGTCTGTTATGGCGCTGATGCGGTAAGCTTCACCCTGGCCCGATTGACGGTGAAGGTCCCGTATATCAGTTTGGCCAACTTGACACTGGATCGCCCTATTTTTCGCGAATTGCTTCAGGATCAGGCCTCTCCGGGACATATCAAGGAAGAACTGGAACGACTGTTGTTGGACGGCGCCTGCCGGGCACAGCTGGCGGCCGATTATCAGGAATTGAAAAACAGGCTGGGCGGAACGGGTGCTTCGGAACGCGCAGCCCAAGACATATACCATGAAACTGCACGTATATAAATACCAGGGAGCCGGCAACGACTTTGTCATCCTCGACAACCGTACGGGGAAATACGACCTGACGCCCCGTCAGGTCAACCGGCTCTGCGACCGTCGTTTCGGCGTCGGCGCCGATGGGCTGATGACGCTCTGTTCGAGCGACGTGGCCGATTTTGAGATGCATTATTACAACGCCGACGGTCCGGAAGGGACGATGTGCGGCAACGGCGGCCGCTGCCTGGTGGCTTTCGCCGCCCTGATGGGACTCAAGCGCTTCGAGTTCCAGGCTTGTGACGGCCCGCACAGTGCTCAGCTGCTGTCGCAGCAGGGTGATTGCAGCATTGTCCGGCTCAAGATGATCGATGCGGCGCCACCGGTCCGCTATCCCGACGGCTGGCTGCTCGAGACGGGTTCCACCCATTTTGTGCAATGGGTGAAGGGATTGGCTGACTTTCCGGTGGATCAGGAGGGAAAGCGGCTGCGTTGGGACAAGCGGTTTCCGCGAGGAGCCAATGTCAACTTTGTCGAGCCGGCCCCCGACCATCTGGCGGTGCGGACTTACGAACGCGGCGTGGAGGCGGAAACCTGGGCCTGCGGCACCGGCGCGACGGCTTCGGCCCTGGCTTCGTACCTGCATGGAGAAAAATGTTTCACCCGAATGGTCGAAAATGGCGCGGAACGCATTAAATTTGTCGTCCGGGCCCTGGGCGGGGAACTTGCGGTCGATTTCGTCGTCGCACCGGACGGTTCTTTCCACGACGTGTGGCTGACCGGTCCCGCCACCCGGGTATTTGAAACCGATATAGAGCTATGTTGAGATTTAAGAAATTGGGAATCAAGCGGAAGGTGCTGCTCGGCTGCATCGTGCTGGCGATCATATTGTTCTTCTCCAGCCTGATCTCCATCTTCGAGTTCACCAAGATGAACCGCTACGTGTCGGGCGTGATTGCCGACAATATCCGAAGTATCAACGCGGCGCGCGAGTTGCTTTCGGTGTCTGAACAATACAACATCAGCCTGATGAACGGCCTGGTGCTCGACAACGAAGCCCGTCCCGAAGGCATCTCGATTTCCCGCGAGGAGGAATTGGTCTCCTCCTTCGAGAACCTGAGCCGCAGTTTCGTCACGACCGAAGAAAGGGCGGCCGCCGACTCGGTACTCTATGCTTACGCAGCCTATATGCAGGTGGTCTCCGAGGCGGACAAGATGTGGGAAAACGACTATACAGAGCGGCAGCATTGGTTCTTCAACCGCCTGCAACCGGTGTACCTGAAATTCCGCGGCTACATGATGCATCTGACGTCCATCTGCCAGGATGCCTTGATCGAGAGTTCGCAGGATATCCGGGAAGGCACCTACCGCAGCCTGATGCCCGGTCTGGTGTCGGTGCTGGTGGGCATGATCATGGTGTTGCTGTTCAACTATTATCTGAACTACTACCTCATCAACCCGCTCCTCAAGGTGACGGCAGGCATCAAGGGATATCGGTATCATGGCCGGGACTATGGTGTCAAGCTCGATAACGACGATGAACTCGAGGAGCTCAATGAAGCGGTAGGGGACATCGTCGAGCAGAATCAGGTTTACAAACGGGAACTCGAACGATGAATATGGGCGTCATCTCGCGGAATGTAGGCATCGCACTGATCTGCTGCGCGGTGTTTATGTTCCTGTCGGCGCTTGTAGCGGCGCTCGACGGATTCGATCCGTCGTTCTCACCGTTGCTGCTCAGCGGCATTCTGACCCTGATGGTCGGCGTTTTTCCGCTGATCTTTGTGCGCCGTCACAAAGACATCAATACGAAGGAAGGTCTTGCAATCCTGCTCATCGCCTGGTTTCTGAGCTGCATCTTCTCGATGCTTCCGTATGTGCTCTGGGGCGGCGAGTTCACGCTGGTCAACGCTTGGTTCGAGAGCGCCTCGGGTATCACGACCACCGGTGCTACCATCCTGCGGGATATCGAGGCCTTGCCCAAGGGACTGCTGTTCTGGCGTTCATCCACCCACTATATCGGCGGCTTGGGCGTGGTGGTCTTCATCATGATGATTCTCCCTTCGTTCGGTACAGTCCGCTTCAAAATGAGCAAGATGGACGTCGAGGACATCTCGAAGAACAATTACCAGTACAAGTCGAACAAGTTCATCCACGTAGTGGTGTCGGTGTATGTGGGCATTACCATCTGCTCCTTCATTTCGCTGCTGCTGGCCGGTATGCCGCTCTTCGATGCGGCCAACCATGCCTTGAGTGTCACGGCCACGGGCGGTTTCAGCACCCGCAATGCTTCGATCGCCGCCTTTGACTCTCCGCTGATCGAGTGGATCCTGATCTTCTTCATGATTGTGGCGAGCCTCCATTTCGGCCTGATCTACGCCTCCTTCGCCACCCGGTCGTTCAAGGTGCTGAAGAACCCCATCACACAGTTCTATCTGATTACAATCCTGATTGCAGGCCTGCTGGTGGCAGGAAACCTGGTGTTCAGCGGTACGATTCCGAATGTCTGGGAAGCTTTACGCCACAGTTTCTTTACGGTGGTATCGACCATTTCTACGACCGGATTCGGCTCGACCGACACCAATGTCTGGCCGGTATTTTCGATCCTCATACTGATTTATGCGGCCATCCAGTGCGGCTGCTCGGGTTCCACAACCTCCGGCCTTCGGTCAGACCGCGTGTACCTTACCGTCAAGGCGGCCCGGGCCCAGCTCATCAGAATCGCTTATCCCAATGCTGTGGTGCAGGTCAAGGCAGACGGCCAGGCCATCGACCGCGACATGATCAACAGTGTTTCGCTCTACGTGCTGCTTTATCTGATCATCACCCTGGTGATGGCCGTCGTCTATGCGGCCTTCGGCCTCGACCTGCTCACTTCCGTCAGCGCCTCGGTGTCGATGATGAGCAATGTCGGTCCCTGCTTCGGCACCTTCGGCTCCTCGATGGACAACTTTGCCGCGGCGCCGGAACTCGCCAAGGTGCTGATGGGCATCCAGATGATCATCGGCCGTCTGGGCATCTACTCCATCCTGCTGGTGTTCATCCTCTATCGCAAGAGAGCCTGATGGGGGTCGCACAATTCTTTTCCGACCGGCTCCGGCACCATCTGGGTTATCCACCTACGCCCTGCCAGGAGCGTCTGTTTGACACGCTGGCCGCATTTGCCGTGCAGTACGATACTTGCGACCTGCTGTTGGTGAGCGGCTATGCCGGCACCGGCAAGACCTCGGCTGTCGCCGCGTTCGTGCGGACTTTGAAAGAACTCAAATACCGCTACGTGTTGCTGGCGCCGACGGGCCGGGCCGCCAAGGTTCTTTCCGGATTCACCGGGGAGAAGGCCTATACCATCCACAAGCACATCTATCGGCAGAAAAGCGTACACGACGGGGTGGGGGAATTCCAGCTCGATTTCAACAAAGCCAAAGATACCTTTTTCATTGTGGATGAGGCCTCGCTCATTTCGGTCGAGACGGGCTCCGGCGCGAGCGTGTTCGGCTCCGGCGACCTGCTCGACGATCTGGTCCGTTTCGTCCGCAGCGGCGTGGACGACAAGCTCATCATTATCGGCGACCGGGGACAGCTTCCTCCGGTCGGCCTCGACCGCAGCCCGGCTCTCGATGAGGGATGGTTGAGCCACTACGGCACGCTGATGACGGCCGAGCTGACGACCGTTGTCCGCCAGGCCGCCGAATCGGGTATCCTGACCAACGCCACGCTCGTCCGACGGATCATCGAATCGGGCGTTCCTGCGACACCGAAACTGCAGTTGGCCGGATTCGACGATGTGGAGCGCATTGGTGGCGGCGAGCTGATCGAGAAGATCGGCGACGCCGTCGGCCGCTACGGTCTTGACGACATCGTGGTCCTCTGCCGTTCGAACAAACGGGCCAACCGCTACAATGCGGGCATCCGCAGTGCGGTGCTCTACCGGGAAGAGCGGCTTACGCGTGATGACAAACTGATGGTGGTCAAGAATTGCTACCAGTTCCTGGAAGATATCCCGGAGATGGATTTCATCGCCAACGGCGATGTGGCGCAACTCGTGCGCCTCTCACACCACGAAGAACGCTATGGCCTTCATTTCGCCGACGCCGTTCTGGCCTTTCCCGATTACAACGACGTAGAGGTCCGGGCAAAGGTCATCCTCGACACGCTGGACTCCGAGCAGCCTTCTTTGTCGGCAGAACAGCAGCGCGCACTCTGGGAAGGCGTCAGCGCCGATTATGCCGACATCCGCAACGCACGGAAGCGCTACGAAAAGGTGCGTGAGGACCCGTATTACAACGCCCTTCAGATCAAATACGCCACCGCTATCACCGGCCACAAATCCCAAGGCGGCCAGTGGCGTTGCGTCTTCATCGACAACCCGTTCTGGAAAGAATTGACCTTGGACGACCTCAAATGGCTCTATACCGCCATCACCCGCGGCGTGGAAAAGGTTTACTTCGTCAATTTCAAGGATGAGTTCTTCCACTAGGGCGTTTCGGGGCAAGATCCCCGGGGCGTTCCGGGCAAGATCTCATTTCAGAAGGCGGACCTTGCCCTGGCAATCTGCCCCAGATAGCCTTGGGAGGCCATTTGGGCGGGCAAGGTATCGGGCCTCAAATGAGACCTTGCCCGCTATGAGGCATGTTTGGACGAGTCCGACAGAAATCGGGCAAGAGACAAATAAGCGAATGATTTTTTCACTATCTTTACGCAGATAAGCCAAGATAGTAAGAAATATGTACTGGATCCTATTCATTGGAGTTGCCGTGCTCAGTTATGTGGTGCAGGCCTCTTTTCAGAAAAAATTCCGGCAGGCATCGGAAGTGCCGCTGTTGGGCGGTATGACCGGACGGGAAGTGGCTGTCCGGATGCTCGCGGAACATGGCATTCATGACGTGAAGGTCACTTCCACGCCGGGACAGCTGACCGATAATTTCAACCCGACCAACAAGACGGTCAACCTCAGTCAGGCAGTCTATGGCGAGACCAGCGTGGCGGCGGCGGCCGTGGCGGCCCATGAGTGCGGTCATGCGGTGCAGCATGCCCAGGGCTATTTCCCGGTGAAGGTCCGTTCGGCCCTTGTCCCTGTGGTGTCAATCACTTCCCGGCTCGTTCCTTTCGTGTTGTTGGGCGGCATGTTGCTGATCAACATTTTCCCGCAGATCATGTGGCTGGGCATCGCGATGTTCGCTTTCTCCACGCTCTTCAGTTTCGTCACGCTTCCCGTCGAAATCGACGCGAGCCGTCGGGCGCTCGCCTGGCTCAGCCGGACCGACATCATCGATCCGTCGAACGAGGAAGAAGCCCGCGGCGCTCTCCGGGCTGCGGCATACACGTATGTGGTGGGGGCACTCAGTTCGCTGGCGACGCTCATCTATTATCTGTCCATTTTTACCGGAAGAAAATAAGCATCCTCATGAAACGCATCCTGCTCGTCGCACTGGCGCTCCTGCCGGTGTTGTCGGTTCAGGGCCAAAGTGCCCTTTCCGGAAAACGCTTTACTGAAGCGGAATTGTTGAACGCTTTCCCCGCAGGGATTGTCAAGCAAGCCCCGTTCCCGATGGAAATCACGGACGACGGGGCCCTGATTTATTCCGTGGGCCGCGACCGTTTTGCCTGGTCACCCAAGACAGGCGTGGCGGCGCCCGTTCCGCAGAAACCGCGCCTCAAAGCCGCGAACATGGAGAACCTGGTGCCGGGCTGGGTCAATCCCACCTGGTCGCCCGACTCGACGAAGATTGCATACACGTTGGGCAACGACCTGTATTCCATCGATGTCCATTCCCGCCATATCGTGCGGCATACGTATGATGGCAGCGACCTGATTCTGAACGGCTATGCCTCCTGGGTCTATTATGAGGAGATCTTCGGCCGTCCGTCGATGTACCGGGCTTTCTGGTGGTCTCCCGACAGCAAGGTGATCGCCTATTACCGGTTCGACAATTCCCAGGTGCCGATGTTCCCCATCTATTCGCCCAAAGGCAAGCATGGCTCGCTCAACCAGACGCGCTATCCCAAGACGGGCGATCCGAATCCCGAAGTGAAGCTGGGCTTCGTCTCGGTTGCGGGCGGGGAGACCGTCTGGGCTGATTTTGATCCGAAAGAGGACCAGTATTTCGGCACACCGTTCTGGAGTGGTGATGGCAAGCAACTGATGGTCAGCTGGATGGATCGGGCGCAAGATAATTTCCGTCTCTATTCCGTGACGCCGCAGACCGGCGCCAAGGTGCTGGTGTACCAGGAACACCAGGATTCCTGGATCGACTGGATGGACAACATGCTCTTTACGAAGGAAGGCGTTTATATCGTCCGGGATTTCACGGGCTGGCAGCAGATCTATTTCCTGTCGTACGACGGAAAGACGTTCGAGCAGCTGACCGCCGGACACAACTGGAGCATTTCTCTGCTGAAGGTGGACAAGAAGCAGCTCTTCTTTACGGCGAAGCGCCAAGCGACCACGCGTGTGGATATCTACCGGCTGGACTTGCGTGAAAAGACGGTGCAGCGTCTCTCTTACGGCCCGTACAATTTCGCGGGCGTGCAGATCTCGGAAGATGGCAAGGCTGTGGCCGCACTGCTCTCGAACTACCGTACCCCGACGCAACTGGTCTATATCACGGTGCCGGCCAAGGGCGATGTGGATCCCGCCAAGCATGTCCGCGTAGTCTATGATTCGAAAGGGGAGAAGTTCGACGACTACGCCATTGCCTTGCCGGAAGTGGTGTATGTCACCATGCGCGACGGCGTGAAAATCCCCGCTGCGGTGACCTGGCCGGTCGATTTCGACAAGAACAAACGCTATCCCGTGAAAGTCAATATCTATGGCGGACCCGACAATCCGCAGGTCCGGGAAGGCTGGCGTGGCCTTTCGATGGCCAGCCAGTGGTGGGCCAACCATGGTGTGGTTCAGGTTACGCTCGACAACCGCGCTGGCGGCCACTATGGCAAGAAAGGCGTAGAGGCGATGTACCGCTATTTGGGCGTACTGGAACTTCAGGATTTCTGCGACGGCATCGACCATTTCCGCAAGATGCCTTTTGTCAATGAAAACAAGATCGGCGTCGAAGGATTCTCGTTCGGAGGCACGATGACCACGCTCTGCGTCACGGAAGGCAACGAACATTTCCAGTACGGCATCGCAGGTGGCGGCGTCTATGACTGGGAACTGTACGACACCCACTACGGGGAACGCTACATGGACCGCCCGCAGGACAATCCCGAAGGCTATGCGAAATCCCGCGTCATCGACCGGGTCGGCCCTTATCGCGGTGATGCCACCAACATGCTCCGCATCACCCATGGCACAGGTGACGACAACGTCCACTTCCAGAATTCCCTCCAACTGATCGACCGGCTGGAGAAGGATCACAAGGACTTTGAACTGATGATCTACCCCGACGGCATGCATGGCTACCGGGGCGACCAGGGGATGCACTCCTCTCTCCAGGACTACAAGTTCTGGTATCGCTATTTATTGGAGCAGCCCCTGCCGGACGTCCTCTTCGATTATTTCAAGAAGAAATAGTTCCCCTGTGTCATGCCTTCGGCCTGACCTTTCCGTCATGCCCGGCTTGACCTTTCCGTCATGCCCGGCTTGACCGGGCATCTCAATCGCCCGAACCCTCGATGGTCCGGGCGATTTTCTGGATGTTGAGGCTGCGCGCCGAAGCGTCGATGATATCCTTGTAGATACCGCCTTTCTTGTAAACTTCGTCGGGATGGCCCGATTCTTCCACGCGGCCGGTCTTCAGGGCATAGACCATCTCGCTGTCGATGATCTGGGAGATGCTGTGCGAGATGATGATCACCGTGCGGTCTTTCTTGATGGCGTCGATGCTGTTCTTGATCTGCTCGGTGGCAATGGCGTCGAGACTGGCCGTGGGCTCGTCGAGGAAGATGATGGGCGGATTCTTGAGGAACATGCGGGCGATGGCCACGCGTTGCTGCTGGCCGCCTGAGAGGTCGGAAGCCTTGTTCTCGAACTTCTTCGGCAGTTCCATGATCTGGTCGTAGAGGAACGACTTCCTGGCCGCCTCCACCACCTCCTCGTGCGTGGCGTTCGGATTGCCGTAGAGGATGTTCTCCTCGATGGTCCCGTCGAAGATATGGTTTTTCTGCAGCACCAGGCCGATGTTGTCGCGCAGGTACTTCGTGTCGTACTCGCGGAGGTCCACCCCGTCGAGCAGGATGCGGCCGGTCTGCGGCTCGTAGAACTTGTCGAGCAGGTTCACGATGGTGCTCTTGCCGGCGCCCGAGAGGCCCACCAGCGCCGTAATCTTGCCCGGCTCGATGGTCATGTTCACGTCGAAGAGCGCCTGGTTGCCGTTGGGATAGGTGAAGTCCACGTGCTGGAGTTCGAACTTGCCGTGGATCTTCTCGGGCTTGTATTCGCCCGTAGGCTCGACTTCCTTCTCGGAGTTCAGGATGCCGAAGAAGCCCTCGGCGTAGATCAGCGCGTCGTTCACATCGTCGAAGATGCGCTGCAGCTGTGTGATCGGGGCGATGACGTTGCTGAAGAGCATGACGTGGTACATGATCTTACCGATCGTCATGCCGGGATACTCCTTCAAGACCAGATAAGCCGTCAGGATGATGACCAGCACCGTACCGACCTGCCGCACGAAGCTTTTCAGGCCATTGTAATAAAAGGCGACTTTACGGGTCTTCATCTGGTTCTCCGTCACCTGGTTCTGGATGTCGAGCTGCTTGCCCGCCTCGATCTTCTCGCGGTTGAAACTCTTGATGACGTTGATCGAATCGATGATGTTCTTGATGCCCTGGCTCTTGGCTTCCAGATGGCCGCGCATCTCGCGCCGCCAGCCCTTCAGACGCCGGGCCTGCCGGTACGTGATCCAGAAATAGACCGGGACGATGCCCAGGGCGACGAGACCCACGTACACGTTGGCGGCAAACATCAGGATCAAGGCCAGGATGGCGGTGGAAAACAGGGGCAACAGGTCGATGAAGAAATTCTGCACCGTTCGCGACAGGCTGCTGACACCCTGGTCGATACGCGCCTGCACCTTGCCGGTGGCGTTCTCGTCGCTGTTGAAATAGGCCATCCGGAACGTCAGCACCTTCTCGACCACGGCCTGCGAGAGGTCGCGCGACACGAAGATGCGCATCCGCTCGCCGTAGTAGTTCTGCGCGAAGGTAATCAGGGCTGACAGGATCTCCTTGCCCAGCAGGACGATGGAGATGATGGTCATGATGCGGGCGGCCTGCGGCCAGGTGAAATCGGTGCCGATCAGGGCGTTGATGGCGTCGACAGTACGGTCGAGTACGATGGCGTTGACCTGGGCCATCAGGGACCCCACCAGCGTCAGGATGAGGGTGATGACAACCAGCCAGCGATATGGCTTGACAAAGGGCCGTATGTTCTTGAAGAGTTGGAAAAGGTTCATACTTTGTCTAGGCAATGTCGCCGGACCAGGGATGGTACGGGCGGTGGAAATCCATCAGATAACGGATGACATCGGCGGTGCTGTCGGTGATTTTAAGCAGCAGGTTCTTGTATTTTCCCCGCGCCTGCAGGTCCTCCAACAGCGGATAGATGGGCGTCTCTTCAGTGTAGTATTGTGTGCCCAGGAAAACCATCGGGCTGGCGTAACCCAAGGTCTCATAGTGGTTCTGCGCGGCATCCTGGAAGATTTCCTGGAACGTGCCGGCGCTGCCCGGCGTGTAGATGATGCCTCCTTTGGGGATAGAGATGATATAATTCTCGCGAATGCTGTTGTCGAAATATTTGGCGATCTCCGTGGCGAACGGTGTGGCAGGCTCGTGGCCGTAGAACCAGGTAGGGATGCCGAGGCTGTGGTACTGTCCGTCGTGCGGGTACTTCTCCATTACCTCGAAGGCATGCGTGAGCCAGCCCGGATCGCGGAAGGTGGGCGAAACACTGATTATTTCGAGGGCGTCGGCCACTTCCGCCTCGTCGCGTCCGGCCATCCACGCGCCCAGGTGGACGGCTTCCATAGCGCCGGGGCCACCGCCGCTGACCATCAGCTTGCCGATCTCGGTGAGCCGCTTGCTGATCTCCACGATCTGTCGGTAAGACGCGTCAGTCCGCTTGACGGCATGGCCGCCCATGACGGCTACGATATCTTTCTCATCGTATTGCCGGATAAACTGGTCGAGGGCATTGGAGATCGAGTGATCGTGGAGTGTGCGGCAGAGCGTTTCCTTGATGTCGTTAGTTTCTTTGCCCAGCGCCATGAATCGCTCGTAGCAGATCGTGTCGTAACATGTGTAAAAAGTCTCGTGGAAGCCGGGCTTGTAGTGCAGGTATAGCGACTGTGCGTCATACAACTTGTTCGGGAAGACCTTGTAGGGCATCTTTACGCGCGGAAAGACGATGCAGTTCTCGTCCATGGCATAGTACATCCGCGGCGGGATGTGACAGCCCATGAACAGGCAGTCCTCGAATCGGTAGTTCTCGACGGGAAATCCGCACTTCTCGAAGTTGACCGCCTGGAAGGCGTAGTGCCGGATGTTCTCGGTCTGGGAAAGCAGCTGCCGCAGGTCGTACAGCTCTTCGATCTCGGTGTAGTTCTCTCTCATGGTTGGCAAAGTATCAATTGTTTTCTCTTGTCTGACAGGGTGGCGGCGAAGAGATGGCGGTCGCCGCCGGCGGCGATGCCCAGGCGGGCGCGGAGCGCTTCGGTGCCGAGCGGAAAGTTCAGCGCAGTCAACTCCAGCCGGTCGAACCGTTCCTGAAGCAGGCGGATCGAAGCCTTGTTCCAGTCGAAAACCGCTTCCACGGTAAACCGCTTTCCGGGGAATTCCGGCACCGTTTCGTCGGAGGTATATAGATGGGTGCTCGGCGCCAGTTTGGCTATACCGAAACGTTCGGAGAGCAAGCGGAAGGCGCCTGCCTTGAGCAAGGCTTTCGAAGGCTGGAAAAGATAGCGGCCGATGCTTTCCGTGTAGTGTACGGCAGCGGCCGGCTCTTCGGAAGGGCGGAAGGCCAGCCGGTGCGGGCCGTCGACGGCCACGAGCAACGGTTCAGTGGGAGAAGGTCCTGGTTCTAGCAGCAGAAGCAACTCTTTGACCTCACCGCCCACTGTGACTACGTGCAATGCCCGGGTTTCGGGGAATTGCCCCAAGGTGCGGGAGATATCGGCCATCGGGGAAATCTTGGCCAGCACACGGCCGGCCCTGTTTAGCAAGTCTGTTTTGACGGCCAGCAGATCGGGTTCGCAATCGGCGATGTCGTACACCCGCCGGGCCGTCCGGTCGCGCCGGGCCGGATCCAGGTAGATCAGGTCAAAACGTCCGGGCATCTCGCGCAGCCAGGCCAGGCCGTCGCCTTCATGCACCTGGATTGGGACATCAAGGACCGCGAAATTATGCCGGGCTGCTGCACACAATTCCGGATTCCGCTCGCAATAATGCATTTCCGAAGCCCGCTGCGCCAGTGCCCAACTGTCCACGCCGAGCCCGCCCGTCAGGTCTGCGACACGACTTCCATTGGGGACGAAATCCTGTTTGTAGCGGGCCGTGATTTCAGAGCTGCACTGCTCCAGCGGAAGCGAACCGGGATACTCGAGTTTCGGATGCGCATGCCAGAAAGGAACCTTTTCCCGCATCTTCCGGCGCGCCTGGATATTCCGGGCTGCGCGACGCACGTCGATTCCGGGCCAGCGGGCCGCGGACAGCAACAACCTTTCCGGGTCGTCGTTCTCGTGTTCCTGCAGGAAAAGGATGTATTTTTCTTCCGACATAACTCTACAAATATAACACTTTTACCACTTTTTTTCCTATCTTTGAAAGTTAAACGTTCAAATCTATGGCAAACTATCTCGACGTGGCCAAAACTTGGCTCAGCAACAGTTACGATCTGGAAACCCAGCGGGAAGTGCTGGAAATGATGAAAGGCGATCCGAAAGCTTTGGAAGATGCTTTCTACCGCACCCTCGAGTTCGGCACGGGCGGCTTGCGCGGCGTCATGGGCGCGGGCACCAACCGCATGAACCGCTACACCGTCTCAATGGCCACGCAGGGACTGGCCAATTATCTCAAGAAGAATTTCACGGGTGAGAAGATATCTGCCGTCATCTCCTACGACAGCCGCAACAACAGCCAGCTTTTTGCCCGGGTTTCGGCCGCCGTGCTGATGGCCAACGGTATCGATGTTTTCATTTTCGACAACATCCGCCCCACGCCGGAACTCAGCTTTGCCATCCGCTACCTGAAATGCAAGGCGGGCATCATGATCACTGCCTCGCACAATCCCAAGGAATACAACGGTTATAAAGTGTTCTGGGAGGACGGCGCCCAGATCATCGCACCGCACGACAAGAATATCATTGCCGAAGTGAACAAGATCACATCGATGGATCAGGTCAAAATTGACGAGAATGCCTATCCGCAGGGTATCGGCGCTGAGGTGGACAAGGCGTTCCTCGACAGCCAGCTCTCACTGCTCCTCTCGCCCGACAGCATTGCACGGCACCGCGACATCAAGATCGCTTACACGCCGCTTCACGGCACCGGTGTCCGACTGGTCCCTGCCGGACTCAAGCAGGCCGGCTTCACGAATGTCTATCATGTGGACGACCAGGACGTGAGTGACGGCAACTTCCCGACCGTCGTTTCACCGAATCCGGAGGAACCTACGGCCATGCGCATGGTCATGGAGCGTGCCGATGAAGTCGGAGCCGATATCGCGCTGGGTACTGACCCGGATGCCGACCGCGTAGGATGTGCCATCCGGAACAACGAAGGCCAACTGATTCTGCTGACCGGCAACCAGATTGCCACGCTCGTCACAAGCTACCTCCTGACGCGCTGGCATGAACTGGGCAAACTTGACGGCAAGCAGTTCTTTGTCAAGACCATCGTCACGACCGACCTGCTGAAGAAGATCTGCGCCAAATACGGCGTCGAGTCATTCGATGTCCTGACCGGTTTCAAGTATATCGCAGAACTCCAGCATCGGTTTGAAGGCCAGAAGACTTTCATCTGCGGCGGCGAGGAGAGCAACGGTTTCAACGTGGGCAGTTTCGTGCGTGACAAAGACTCCGTGATCACCTGCTGCACCCTTTGCGAATGCGCTGCCTGGCTGGCCGACCGCGGCCAGACGCTCTATGGCTATCTGCAGGAGATCTATGCCGAATATGGCTACTACAAGGAAAGCCTGATTTCCGTCACGAAGAAAGGCAAGGACGGCATCGAACAGATCCAGCAGATGATGGTGGACTTCCGCGCCACGCCGCCCAAGGAGCTGGCCGGCTCGCCGGTGGTGAAAGTCATCGATTACAACGAACCCGACAAGACGGGTCTTCCGAAGTCGAACGTCCTGCAGTTCTTCAGCGAAGACGGTTGCAAGGTGACGGTTCGTCCTTCCGGTACCGAGCCGAAGATCAAGTTCTACTTCAGCGCCTGCGGTGCCAACGCCGACGCCCGCAACGCCGCCCTGCGCGAACAGTTCTCCGCTTAGCGGCTCTCTTGCCTCCGGGCTTGAAAAACGCCTGCAATGTACGCATTTGATTGTCAGTGTTTTATGAAATGTGATCCCCCTCAAAACGAGGGGGATCACATTACGTAAGTAGCTGTCATTCAGGTGCGTCCGTTGCAGCGCAAAAAATGTTGAACCATGAAGACATACGAAGAAAAGATCAATTGGCTGTTCAACCAGTTCCCGTCCTACCAGAAGGTGGGGAAGGTGGCCTACAAGCCGGGGATTGAGACGATGGAGGCGTTCGATGAGGGGCTCGGTCATCCGCATCGGAAATTCCGCTCCGTGCATATTGCCGGGACCAACGGAAAAGGCTCGACAAGTCATATGCTTGCGGCAGGCCTGGCGGCTTGTGGGTTGAAAGTGGGTCTTTATACCTCGCCGCATCTGGTGGATTTCCGGGAGCGGATGAAGATCGTGGAAGGGGATTCCTTCCGGATGGTCCCGAAGGAGTTTGTCGAGGCTTTCCTCGACCACTGGCAAGGCTTCTTCGAGGCAGAAAAGCCGTCTTTTTTCGAAATCACGACCGGGATGGCCTTCGACTTTTTTGCAGCCGAAACGGTGGACATCGCCGTCATTGAAACCGGCCTCGGCGGCCGGCTCGACTCGACCAACGTCATTACGCCCATCCTGAGCATCATTACCAATATCGGCCTGGAGCATTGCGAACATCTGGGCTATACGCTCGAGGCCATCGCGGGGGAGAAAGCCGGCATCATCAAGCCGTGCGTGCCGGCAGTCATCGGGGAATATCTGCCCGAGACACGGCCGGTATTTGAGGCGAAGGCCGCTGCCTGCGGCCTCGAGATTCTCGGTCAGGCCGGGAATGACGGAGTTGGTCAGGCCGGGAATGACGGTTCCCGTCACCCCCGACTTGCCCGGGGATCTCATACATCTGCCCTGGTCTTCGCTCAGGATACGCCTGATTGTCTTGGCCTTGCTGTTGCCGATCTCGATCTGCCGGGCGACTATCAGCAGCGCAATCTTTGCACGCTTTCGGCCGCCGTCGGTGTCCTGCAGCCGATGCTCGGCCTGAATCTGGCGGCCTTCCGCAGCGGCGTTCGCCAGGCGGCCCGCCGGACCGGCCTGCACGGCCGCTGGGAGACGCTCCGCGCGGCCGACCCGGCCGCCGGGAAGGCGCAGATCATCTGCGACACAGGTCACAATGCCCACGGCCTCCGCTGGGTGGCCGAGCAGGTGGACCGCATCTCCTGCGACTACGAAAATGTCTTTTTCATTCTGGGACTCGCGCGGGAGAAAGACATCGACGCCATTGCTCCGCTGCTGCCGCGCAATGTCCATTACATCTGGACGCAGGCCTCCAGCCCTCGCGCCCTGCCGGCCGTCGATTTAGCCAACGCAATGGCCGACTGCGGCTTGAACGGCCGCGTCGCCTTCAGCGTCCCGGAGGCCCTCCAGACCGCAGAATCCCTCGCCGGCGCGCGGGATCTGATCTTCATCGGCGGTAGCAACTTCGTGGTCTGTGAAGTCCTTCCGCCCTTAGTGGCGGATAACTAGCTGATAGCCAGCGAAATGATATAAATCGCTTGTGTATTTTTGCGCAAGCGATTTCGTGTAAACCGCAGATAATCAGTCGAATATCTGCCACCCCAAAAGCCGTCGCCGGAATCAGGGCTCCATAATCTTCCGCACCAGCGCGACCGGGTCGCCGGCCGGCGTGGCGGCGAACTGGCCGGGACGTTCAGCCCACCAGGCGTATTCAAAGTCCTTCATCTTTTCCAGCAGCTTGTCGTAGCGGGCGCCTTCCAGTTTTTCTCCGGCGGCGATTGCCTCATCAACGGCCTGGAAGAAGAGTTCCCACCGGCCCTTGTAGTAGGTACCTACCAGGCCGGCCCAGGAACGGTCGGCGTAGTCGGTCAGCAGGTTGCCGCGGTCGCCCCAGCTGGTGAGCAGGTTGCGGGCATTGGACTCGAAGTAGTCGGCCTCAGCCGGCGTAGCACCCCAGGCACGGGCGTCCGCGATCCATTTTCCGACCAGAAAATAAGCTTGCGAGCCCAGCAGTTCGTCGAGGGTGTCGAAAGTGGCGAGCATCTCCGTCTGACGGGCTTTCATGGTTTCGGTGTCACCTTGCTCATAAGCCGTTTTGTAGTCGGCGAAGAGCTGTTCGAACTGGTTGCTCAGATATTGTCGCGTGAGGTTGACCAGGTCAAATTCATAGGACGGACCTTTGCCTCCGGCGGCCAGCAGGTGGACGATTACCTCGTGTAGTTTCTCATTTTCGTAATTGAACTTCACGCTGGAGTGGTAGGAACTGGACCGGCTGAACGAAGGCCGCAGGTTCATGATCGGGCTGTGGCCAGGCACGGAGCGCTGGATGTAAATCTCTTTAAAGAGTTCCTCCCAAGCCTCCCGGGCGTCTTCGTTGTCCACGCCTGCACGCATCCGGGACAGTTCGGCACCCCAGATGTCAAGGTCCTGATGTTGCGGGAAATTCCACGCCTTCTCAAAGACGAACTGGTACATGAACGGGTTGCAGTCGAAGCCCTCCAGCGTGGACCCCAGGCCCTTGAAGGAAGGCCCGGCCTCGGCGAAGGTGCCCTCGATCAGCCCGGCGATCTCCTGGATGTTGCCGGCCAGGAAGGTGTTGCCGCCGAAGTTGCCCAGATAGCACCAAATGAACGGAATGCTGTAATAGCTCTGCGTTTTGCGCCAGACCTCCATCCGCTCGCAATAGTAGTCGAGCAGGATCGATTTCTCGGCAGGGTAGGAGGTAAGGAATGCCTTCACGCGGGCATCACTGTCGCCCTCGAACCAGTAGCGGCGTTCGTTGTAGAAGAGCCAGGTCATCTGGAGCCAGGTGGCGGCGGGGTCGGCGGTTGCGAGTGACTCATAAACGCCCTTGCTCACGCCGGCCAGGTAGTCGGGCTCCCAGCTCTTGGGAATCATCTCGTTAAAGATGTCGATGCCGTAGATATGGTCGGTGCCGTAGATCTCGATCTCCTTGTCAAGGAATTTTTTCTGGATTACAGGGAACAGGTTGTCTTCCGGATCGAGGAACCAGGGATAATCTTCCAGGGCAAAGCCGGCCCAGTCGCTCATCCGCTCGATCTTGGCATCGGGATAGATGCGGCTGAGTTCAGGAGGGACGTGTCCGGCAAAAGCCGGGAGCACGGGCTTCATGTTCAACTCGCGTTCGCGGGCTACGATCTGCTTTTGCAGGGCTTCCTGTCCTTCCAACCAGGATTTCGGCAGCGGGCCGCCCCAGCGGTCGATGTTCAGCATCCGGTGCCACGGCAGATGGGCCGGACCCGTGAAGTAGCTGCGGACCTCTTCATCGCCCAGACCGAGTTCTGTCCACACTTGATACCAGATGGATTCCTGGCCCGTGATGGCGAGCGGCAAGTTGATGCCGTTCAAGGCCATCCAGTCGATGAAATGCTCCCACTCTTTCCAGCCCCACCAAGGCATGGTGTAGCCGTACGTGCAGTAGTTGAGGAAGAAGCGTTCAGGCACGCGGGCATCAATCCGTACCGGAGTTTCCACGCGCGGCAGGGCTTTGGGCAGGGGGCCCTTGTCCCAGGCGAACCAGCCGATGTTCGTGTGGCAGTAATACTTCAGGTAGTAGTTGAGGCCGACGGCCATGGAGTTGGCGTTGTTGCCGCCGATGACTATTTTGCGGCCTTCCTGCCGGAGTGTAAAGAAGTCAGCCGTGTCGGCCGGCAGGGTTTCGAAGACGAAATGTCCGGCCTGACCGGGGATGATGCGTGTGGCCAATGCGCGGGCAGCAACTGCGTCGGGGCTGTCGTCCCGGGGCGTCGTACCGCAACCGGCCACGGTCAGCGTGAAGATGGCCAGGGCAAGGAGGAGGAAGCGTTTCATAGAAGGGTTTATTGGAACAGGTTTTCTATTTTTTCGACAATGCCCGGGTCGGATGCGTTGCCGATCAGGCTGGGCTTCAGGTAATGACAGGCGTGTTCCCGCTGGAAGCGGGCCTGGCCGCCACCGGTAATGTTCAGCATTGCCGTGGCATCGCGAGGCAGTTTGCCGGCCTCGAAAGCGTTGATCATGCCCTTCAGAGCGACAGCCGCGGCCTCGTGGATATCGATGCCTTCGGTCTCGAGGAAGAGCTGCTTCATGGCGGCGATGTCATCGTTGGTGGCACATTCCATGTCGCCGCCGGCATCGCACAAGGCATCGTAGAGACCACCCCGCAGGCTGTACGGCGGCCGCCGGTTGGAGAGCACCTTGGCGTCGATCATCAGCGCTTTTTTGCGGGCATCCTCGTCGTCCATCGGCAGGAGGGCGCGGCTACCGGCTTTCCATGCATCGAACATCGGAAGGAAGGGCACATTCTGCGATGGGAAGAGTTTCATCTTGTGGCTGCCGAAGCGGCCGTCCTCGATCAGGCGGAGATTTGCCTCCCAGGCAGCGATGGTGCCGGTGCCGGAGCCGATGGCCTGGAAATAGGCATCGGGAATCTGACCGATGGCTTTCGCGGCTGACAGGACGGTGGTGGCCATGCCGTCGCGCCGTGCGACATTCTTCGCTCCGCCTTCGGCAAAGAACAGGGGCGAGGTGCAGGCCGCGTCGCTCAGGGCGATGGCATCGAAATAGTCGGTACCCTTCGGCGAGCAGATGAGTTTCACGCAATCGTTGAGCGGCTTCTCAAACCAGAGCGCACCGATGTTCTCTTCCGGCACGCTGAGCAGCAACGGGATATTGTTCTCCGAACAGACTTTGGCAAAAGCGCGTGCCGTGTTGCCGGCGGAAGCGACCACCAGCACCCGTTTTTCCCCGTCAGGAATACGCGCACATACGCTGTAGGCTTCCGTTTCCTTGAACGAGCAGGTGGTCATGGCACCGCCCTTCTCCGGCCAGTATCCTGAGAAAGCAATATGGAGATTGGGCAGGCCCAGCCGGGCCGCCAGTTTCTCGCTCTTATAGGTCATGGTAGCGGCGGAACCTTTCAGCGTCCGCCGGATCGGCATCCAGTCGGCGAACTGGTAGATGCCCCAATCGTCCGGACCGAATTCAATCTGTTTCTTTTCATAAATGGCGCGCACCAGCGACGGCTCCTTGCACTGAGGGTCTGCCAGCGCCCATCCGCTATCTTCAAAACGGCGTCCTGTGGCCACCGTCTCCAAATGGTATCGGGTAGGTTGAAAATCTTTCATGTTTTTTCGATTCATTATTTTCAAATATACAAAGATAAAAAGATTTGCGATTATTCCGTGAAAAGAGTAATTTTGATGTTCAGTGATGAAACTATTTATGTTTAATATTTTTGTGTTTTTATGAAAAGAAGCTTTTTTTCCCTCTTTTTGGCCATTGCGTTGGTTTCCTGCACGGCGCAGTTGGAGCCGGTGACTGAGTCTGCAGAGGCAAGTTCCAGAATTTATGCTGCGGTCGAGGGCTGTGACCAGCCCATGACAAAGGTATATGCGGATACGGGCCTCAAGGTTCTGTGGAATGCGGACGACCGGATTTCGATGTTCGACAAGACGACGTACAATTACCAGTACAAGTTTCTTGGAAATGACGGGGACGCGTCCGGCGAGTTTGAGAAGATCCCTGCATCGGGTTTCATTACCGGCAATAATGTGAATTATTATTTTGCCATCTATCCGTACAATAAGAAAAATAAGTTGAACAATGACGGTACGTATTTCACGGTAACGCTGCCTGCGGAACAGACGTGGAAGGCAAATTCATTCGGTGTGGGCGCGAACACGATGGTGGCTGCATCGGAGGATAAAATGTTGTTGTTCAAGAATGTGGGCGGCTACTTGTCCTTGCGTCTGTATGGCAAGGGCGTGTCGGTAAGCCAGATTATACTGCAGGGCAACAGCGGAGAGCCGATCGCCGGCAAGGCAACTGTTGCGATGTCTGTCGGCGGAACACCGGTTACGACGATGGATAATACGGCGACTGGCGAGATATCGCTGGTGTGCGAACCTGCCGTAGAACTCGGTGCGACTGCTGAGCAGTACACGGACTTCTGGTTCGTGGTGCCGCCTGTGACGTTTACGAAGGGCTTCACGGTGATGGTGATGGACAGCGAGGGCAATCAGTTCACGGTGACGACGGGCAAGAGCTTTACGGTGGTTCGCAGCCAACTCGACTGGATGAACCCCCTGGAGGTCGTGATGGAGTAATAACGAACCTTACAACAGAATAACCATGAAAAAACTATTATTGCTGGCAACGCTGCTGTTGCTGGTGGCCTCCTGCACGACAGAGATCGATCAGCAGTTCGGCAAGATGCGATCGGGAGCCCCCGGCGCGAAGGTGGTGTTCCAGGCTGCCGTGGAAGAATGTACGACGCCGGAAACGAAGGTGTACGCGGACGAGAGCATGAAGGTGCTGTGGAACGCGGACGACCGGATCTCGATTTTCAACCAGAGTACATACAACTGGCAGTTTGCGTTTGAAGGGGACGACGGCGACACGGCCGGCGGTTTCGAGCCGGTGGGAGAAGGTGAGCCGGGAGCGGAAATGGAGAACGTGTACGCGGTGTATCCGTACAAGGCGGAGACTGCGTTGTCGACGGCGGGAGTGCTGACGACGGTGCTTCCTGCTGAGCAGGCGTACAAGGCGCATTCGTTCGGTATCGGGGCGAACACGATGGTGGCGGTGACTGGGGACAATTTCCTTGCATTCAAGAACGTGGGTGGGTACCTGTCGCTGCGTTTGTACGGCGACAACATATCGGTTCGCCGGATCACGTTGAAGTCGAATGGCGGGGAGAAGATTGCGGGTGAGGCGAGCATCACGATGCCGCTTGGCGGTTTGCCGGAGGTGACGGTGGATGGGAGCGGGACGGACGCGATATCGCTGGTGTGCGACCCTGCGGTGAAGTTGGGTAGGAGCGAGACGAGCTACACGGAGTTCTGGCTGGTAGTACCGCCGGTGACGATGGCTGGCGGCTTCGAGATCACGGTGGTGGACGACATGGGCGGGGTATACACGAAGAAGACGACAAAGAGCTATACGGTGACACGGAACACGCTTGACTGGATGAAAGAGCTGAAGGTGGAGCCGAACTATGACAACGTGGGGATTGAGTTCGATGACGACAACTTCGAAGCGTTCTGTTTGTCGAATTACGACAGCAATCATGACGGCGTGGTGACGGGAGCTGAAGTGGAGAACATCAAGGTGGTGAATGTGAGCACGGACAACATCCGTTCGATCAAGGGGATCGAGTTTTTCGCGAGCCTGGAGCAGCTGACATGCCGCGGCAGTCTGATGCAGACGAAGAGCAGCCGGAGCAATGAGACGTATGGCGGCATGCTGGAGCGGATCGACGTGAGCAAGAACGTGCATCTGTGGGAGCTGGACTGCTCGGGGAACAGGCTGGAGGAGATCGACGTGTCGAACAACCCGAACCTTCAGACGCTGATCTGCACGGACAACCCGATCGAGGAGATTATCTTGGCGCCGGACCAGGTGGTGGCGACGCTGGAGTCGCCGGTCGCGTCGAATGTGGTATATGAGTGGGAAGAAGATCAGGAAGTCGTACAAGGTGCCGATGAGATCTGGTACACGACAAGCAATGGGAATCTTGTTACTTTAAGCAGTATGGCTTCCTTTGGCGATGTGACAGTCGTTTCAAATACCTATGTGGACGGCAAGGGCGTCCTTAAATTCAGTGGTCCTGTAAAGACAATCGGTGGAGCTTCCTTTGAGCTTTCATCTCTCACTTCTGCCACACTTCCGGAGGGATTGACAACGCTGGGTGACTGGGCTTTCTCTCATTGCTCCGATATGATCTCTATCACCCTTCCTTCGACCCTGACCTGCATTGGAGCGTATGCTTTCACATCATGTGAAAAGCTGACCTACGTAACGATTCCCGATAATGTGACCGAGATTGGAGATGCCGCATTTCTGGACCTCACATCCGTCAAGGCGTTCCAGGGAGCGTATGCCAGCAGTGACCACAAGTACCTGATCAAAGATGGTACGCTCATTACCATAGCCGCGGCCGGAGTGACAGATTTCACGGTTCCCGACGGCGTGACAAGCATCGGTAATTATGCTTTTTCCTGCTACTCCACAATCCAGTCGGTTACGATTCCATCCGGTGTGACCAGCATAGGAATCAATGCTTTTGAAGGTTGCTCGCTGACGGCCATTTCTCTTCCGGAGAGCCTCCGAAGTATTGGAGATGGCGCATTTATCCGTTGTGGCGCGCTGGAATCGATTACGATCCCGCAGAATGTGAACAGTATCGGGAGCGGGGTTTTTTCTCAGTGTTCTTCCTTGCGGGAATTCAATGGACAATTCGCAAGTGACGACCATCGTTGTCTGGTTGTCGGTGGCGTTGTTGTAGGTTTTGCTCCTGCTGGTTTGACCGGGTACACCATTCCGTCGAGTGTTACCTATATTCCATGGGGTGTTTTCTCTTATTGCACGACGCTGAATACCATCTCGATTCCTGAAAGTGTCACCATGATTGGCGAGACTGCTTTCAATAGTTGTAACTCTTTGACAACCATAAGTGTTTTGGCAACTACGCCTCCCACTCTCCAGACTTGGTCTATGCCTAATGCTGTATTCACCAACACCAACAACTGCCCGATTTATGTGCCGGCTTCTTCCGTGGATACCTATAAAGCGGCCGAAGGCTGGAGCCAATATGCCGACCGGATCACCGCGATGCCCTCGGGTGCCGTAGCGACTGACTTCCCTGACGAACATTTCAGGGCATACGTTTTTGAAAACTTCGATACCGACAAAAACGGTGTGCTTTCTGCAGAGGAGTGCAGTGCGGTCACAATCATGACAGTCAATCCGGAACTGGTCGCTTCAATGACTGGTATCGAGTATTTCAAGAATCTGCAGTCTTTGACATGCAGCCTCAACTGGGACAACGGCCGGACAATTGATGGTGTAATGCATTTTTATAATGAAGCTGGCGAGGAGATATTCGCCTCGTTGACATCTTTGGATTTGTCCGGCAACACGGAGTTGACTTATTTGGATTGCTGTAGTCTTACTCTTACGAGCCTGGATGTGAGCAAAAACACGGCACTACAAACATTGTGGTGCGGTTTTAATCAACTTACGAGTCTGGATGTAAGTAAGAACACATCGTTGACTCATTTGGAATGCCATTGCAATCAATTGACGAGCCTGGATGTGAGTAATAATAGTGCATTGATGGAATTGTATTGTTTTTCCAATCAACTGACGGGCCTGGATGTGAGCAAGAACACATCGTTGACGTATTTGTCTTGCGGTGACAATCATCTGACAAGCTTGGATGTGAGTAACAATACTTCGCTAAGCAGTTTGGATTGTCGGAACAATTCTAATCTGGCTACGCTTTATTTAGCTACCGGTCAGGGAATCGAAACGTTGGAGAAAGACAGCGGTACCGAAATCGTGTATATCGGTTCCGGGCCGGCTACCAATGAAATCTGGTATACGACTACCGACGGTGCTGTCCTGGAGCCGGAGCATACGGATGTCTTCGGCGATGTCACAATCACTTCGAATACCTATGAGAATGGGAAGGGTGTCATAACGTTCAGTGGGCCAGTTACTATTCTGGATACGTATGCGTTTTGGGATGCATCCCGACTTGTCACTATCAGCATTCCCGAGAGCGTGGACAGATTCGGTTATGGCACATTTACCAATTGCCATAATCTCCGTTCCATTTCTTCAAAATATGCCACCTCAGACGGTCGTGCCATCGTATCTAGTGATACGTTGAAGGCCTTTGCCCCTGCCGGACTGACGTCCTATGCTATCCCAGATGGTGTAAAAACGATTGAGTACTACACTTTCAACGACTTTTCAGCTTTGACAGACGTCACTCTCCCTGACGGATTGCTTTCAATTTGTGGGGCCGCCTTCTCGGGCACCGGTCTGACAACCGTGGATATTCCTCAAAGCGTCACCAGTATTGATGGCCAGTCTTTTTTCCTTTGCAATGATTTGGAGTCTTTTACTGGGAAGTTCGCAACGGATGATGGACGGGCACTGGTAGTCAATGGCAAAATGGTGGCCTTTGCTCCTGCCGGATTGACCTCCTATTCGGTTCCAGAAGGCGTGACTCGGATTGAGCGTTTTGTCATCGGGTCCACGCAACTACTTAGTGTCACGTTACCTCAATCATTGAGTTCTCTTGATTGGAGGGCTGTGAATTATTGTCCTGCTCTTTCAGAAATTACAGTAAAAGCGACTACACCTCCGACAGGACACAATAACATGTTCAGTAGTACGAACGACTGTCCGATCTATGTCCCCTCAGCTTCCCTCGATGCTTATAAGACAGCTCAGTACTGGAGTAGCTATGCTGACCGGATTCAACCGGCCGCACCGCTTCCGACGGTAGTTGACCTGGGCCTCTCCGTAAAGTGGGCGTCGTTCAATTTGGGCGCATCTTCTCCTGAAGAGTTTGGTAACTATTATTCTTGGGGTGAGACCCAGACGAAGAGCACTTATTCTTGGAAAACTTACAAATGGTGCAAGGGTACCGATCGTACCCTTACGAAGTATTGTAGTGATGTTGCGTATGGCTATGAAGGTTTCTCTGACAGTAAGTCGCAACTTGAGCCTGCCGATGATGCGGCACACACAAATCTGGGTGAAGGATTCCGTACCCCTACTTTGGATGAGTGGACGGAACTGACAAGTAATACGACTGCGCAATGGACGACAGATTATAATGGAACGGGTGTAACGGGCTACATTTTTACAAGTAAGGTGGCTGGTTACACGGATCAGTCCATTTTCATTCCTGCCGCTGGCTATCAATGGCGTCCTACTGTAGGTGTAGGCCGCTATTTGCTCTCTACCCAAACCGATTGTTATCCAAATGGATGTGATGATGGCTATTTTGATAGCACGCTTGTTTCTTGGGGCTCCACCGGCAAGGAAGAAGGTTCATCCATCCGCCCCGTGTATGATAATTAGTCCGCGTGTCCGTCGGTAAGGTAACTGCCTTCCGAACAGGAAGAAATCAAGTTGACTCGCCCGGCGGGTCAACTTTTTTTTAGGTGGGTAGACAGAGATTTTATAAATTTGCATATTATATTGCTGAGATTATATATAATAGCTGATGTTATGATAAAGACTCATTATGTGAAGCCCGAATGCCGTCTGCAAGAGGTGCAGCCTTTCAACTATGTCCTGATGGGCAGCAATGAGGGGTATGAAGTCGATCCCTTCGATCCGTTTAACGATTAAAGAAATGATCTGCCTTATGAAACGTTTTTTCTTTTGTGTCTTGGCGCTGCTGCTGACGGCGGGATGCGCTTATGAGGTTTGTTCCAATGAGGCGGAGTCGATGCAGGACAATGCCGGAATGATGGTGGTTCGTGCCCGATTTGATCAGCCGGATACCAAGAGCCGTCTGGAAATGAATTCGGCCGGTACCTATTCCAATGTTCTTTGGACGGCGGGGGATGTGATAATTGTATACCCGACAACGGGTGCAAGTTATTATTCTCCGAAACAGTTTACAACCGCGGATGACGGCGTGACGGAAGCGGATTTTTCGTGCTCCAGTTGGAGTGGACCATCGGGTGTGACTAAGTATTATGCTTTTTATCCTGCCAGTCGCTCCAAAGGCTATATGAGCGATGGATTCGGTGTCTTTCTCCCGCGAGTGCAGCAGGCTGTCGCTGGCGGTGTGGAAGAAGGGATGAACATGGCTTTTGCCATCACTCCCTCCATGGCGGACGGTTTGACTTTCAAGAATTTCTTTTCGCTGGTCAAGTTCCGGCTTTCCGGTTCAGTGGTTTCGCAACTGTCCTCAATCAAATTTATTGGAACTTCTTTGCTTTCCGGTGACATCATCGTAAATAATCTTTCGTCCGGAGAACCGACCTACAACTTCAACAGTTGGTTGAATACCCGGCAGGAAGATCCGGGTTCCACCATTGAACTGAAAGGCCCCTTCCAGAAAGATAAGGACTACTACATGGTCATGTTCCCCGGGACGAGCAAGGGCTTTTCGATGGTTTTCCAGAACGCGAAGGGAGAGGTAATCATCAAGGAATCTGCAAAAACGCTGACTCTTACACGCTCCCATATCGTTGATTTCGGTACGATTAATCTGGGCTCGTCCTTTGGCGACCCGGCCGTCACGCAGTATATGACAGCATCGTCTGGTCTCGATCCGGTTGATCTTGTCGTCCTGCCGGACGGTTATACAGAATCGCAACGGGCTACATTTGAAAGCCGGGCCAAAGCGGGCATCGATTTCCTCTTTGAGACGGAACCTTACAAGTCCTACAAGGACTACTTCAACGTCTATTTCCTCTGGAAGGCTTCCGAAGATGAAGGTGCTTCCATCTGTGACGCCAGTGGCAATATCACTACAGCCCGTAATACGGCGTTCGGCTCATACTGGGAGGCGGATGCCTACAATCACATGGACGCAAATCAAGATGCCATTTACGGCTTTGTCGCAGCTCATTGTCCCGAGATTGTTCGCGGTGAAAAGACCATCGCAGAAGTTCCTGTGTTGCTACTCATCAACGACAGCCGTTACGGTGGGAAAGCCCATACGTTTTCCAATGGACAGACTTTTTGCCAGGTCCCTTATATAAGCGATGGCGGGGCGATGGGATGGAGTTACTCCTACACGGTTCCGGCAAGTGATGATCCTGCTGCCGGCTATAATACGACCTCTCTTTCCCCGTCGGATATCGAGTCCCTTTACGGAACCGTTTCGGGCGACTGGCGCAATGTCCTGGTCCATGAGTTCGGCGGTCACAGTTTCGGCCGGCTGGCCGATGAATATTGGTATACTTCTTATCCCACGTCGCAAAGCGATATCTCCGGTCATAGTTTTCCGGTTCCGTTTGGTCTGAATGTTTCCGGCTGGTATGATGATGCCAAACTCCCTTGGAAGGAACTGCTGGGCATGCGGAGTTCACTGGTTGCCTCTAACAGCCTGTATAGTCGCATTGGCAAATTCCAGGGCGGCGATGTGTATATTTTCAATCGCTGGCGCTCTGAGGAAGTCAGCTGCATGATCGACAACCGTCCTTACTTCTCTGCCTGGCAACGTGCACTGATCGCCAAGCGGATCGTTGAGTTGGCGGGCGGTACGTTCTCGCTCAGTAATTACATGTCCACGATCGACAAGCCTGAGGATCCCGTGCGGGATGTGATTTCCAGCCCGGTTATTCAGCCTGCTACAAAGGCGGCTGTACCGATTATGCCGATGCTTCCGCCGCCTGAGTTGATTGATAACACTACCACTAATCGTGTGCAATAATATGTTCAAGCGAATTGCAATCCTGTTGGTTGTTTTCTTGTTGGCCGGTGTCCAGGACGCTTTGGCACAAATGTCCGATACCCAGGTCATTGAATACATCACCCAAGGCGTAGCTGCCGGCAAGAGCGAGCGGCAGATCGGTAATGAACTGTTGTCCAGGGGCGTTTCGACCTCCCAGTTGCAGCAGTTGCTGCGGGCATACCGGAACGGAAGTACGACGCTCCCGCAGAACACATCCGGAACCGCGGTCAGTGCCGACCGGACAGTCCGAACCCAGACGGTCGCGCCGGATCCGGCCGAAACGACTGACAGGAGCACGGCAAACTCTGATTCGCGGAGAAAAGGGAAGCCCGACAAGACACGCGCGGCGGCTTTCGACGGCGCATTTGATCCGTTGTACGATGCGGAAGGATACAAGCGAATCTATGGGATGGATATCTTCTCGTCGAACCGGCTTTCCTTCGAACCGAATCAGAACCTCGCTACCCCCGAAGATTATGTCCTCGGCCCCGGCGACGAACTGATCATCGATATCTGGGGCGCCAATGAGGTGACCATCAAACAGAAAATATCTCCCGAAGGGACTATTACCATTACCCAGATCGGGCCGGTCAGCCTTTCCGGCCTTACTATCAAGGAGGCTAAGGGTAAACTTAAGTCGGTATTGTCCAAAACCTATTCCACGTTGCAGGGCGGTTCGTCCAAGATTGCGGTTACGCTGGGTGAGGTGCGAACCATCATGGTCAATGTCCTTGGAGAAGTAGCTTCTCCCGGCACCTATCGCCTCTCATCGTTCTCTACGGTCTTCAACGCTCTTTATCGGGCGGGAGGCGTCACGGACATCGGCTCGCTTCGTCAGGTCAAGATTATGCGGGGTGGCCGTGATTTCGCGACAGTCGATGTTTACGAGTATATTTTCCACGGCCGGGTTGATGCCGACGTGGCGCTCAAGGAAGGTGATGTGATTAATGTACCGCCCTATGCTTCACTGATAAGCATTGACGGCTTTGTCAAACGCCCCATGTTCTACGAATTGCGGGCAGGGGAATCTCTTTCGGATCTCATCAGCTACGCCGGCGGTTTTTCTGATGGGGCCTGGGCGGGCGAGGTCCAGGTAGAACGCAACGATGGACGCACCAATCACATTTATACGGTCAAGAGTGGGAAGTTCTCCGGATTTGGACTGCAGGATGGTGATGCTGCCTACGTCAGCGGCAGTGAGGTGGGCTTGTTCACCAACCGGATCGAGGTTCGGGGCGCGGTGTACCGTCCCGGTCGCTTCGAGTTGGGTGGAGACATCCAAACGGTAAAGCAACTTGTAGAACATGCCGGCGGCCTGCTGCCCGACGCTTTCCTTGGCAGGGCCCAGTTGATGCGTGAGAAAGAAGACCGGTCGATGGAAATGCTCTCCGTTCCGCTTAAAGGTATCCTGGAAGGAAACGTGGAAGATATCCTCCTGCGGAAGAACGACGTACTGATTGTCTCCAACATCAATACCATCGAGCCCAAGGGTGACTTTACCATCACGGGCGCTGTCGTGAATCCAGGCAATTATCGATATGCCGAGCATACCACTGTCGAGGATCTGATTCTGCAGGCAGGCGGTTTGCAGGAAGGTGCTTCACTGGCCAAGGTTGATATTTCCCGCAGGATTGACAATCCTTCAAGTACCAGCGCGTCAGATACGTTGGCAGAGGTATTTTCAATAGAAATCAAGGATGGTTTGCTCGACAATGGAGCGAAAGGTTTTGAACTCAAACCGCACGACGTAGTTTCTGTCCATAAGAGCCCGACCTACATGGCCCAACGTAACGTGACGATCAGCGGAGAAGTGACTTTCCCCGGACAATATACGCTCACCAATACAAATGAGCGGGTGTCTGAACTGGTCCGACGTGCTGGTGGGGCCACACCGAACGGCAATATCCGCGGCGCCATGCTAAAGCGTCGTGTCAACCTTTACGAGCGGAATGTCCGCAATGCCGTGACTCAGCTTGCCGCCCAGAGCTCATCCAGCAAAGACTCCCTTGATCTCCGCAAGTTGAATCTCGAAGAGGTGAGTACAGTGGGTCTGGAGCTCGACAAGGCGCTGGCCCATCCCGGATCTGACTACGACATGGTGCTCCGCGATGGCGATGAACTTATTATTCCTGAAACGACCACGACGGTGACCATTCAGGGCGAGGTGCTTTATCCCAATACCGTGCACTTCATTTCCGGCAAGCCCGTTTCGTATTATGTGCGGCAAGCCGGCGGTTTCACCAACCAGGCCCGCCGTGCCAAAACCTATGTGGTTTACATGAACGGGACGGTTGCTGTCGGCAGCGGCGCGAAAGTAGAGCCGGGATGCGAGATCGTTGTACCGACTCGCGCTGAACGAAACAAGTTAACCACAGCCGAATGGCTTGGAATCGGTACCTCGGCTGCATCAATTACGACGATGGTAGCTACGGTCGTGAGTTTGTTTCTCAAGAAATAATCATCCTATGAATTCTTACAACGAGTCGGACGAAAAAGTAGTCTTTATAGACTTGAAGCCCTTCTTCATGCGGGTGATTCACTCCTGGAAGCAAATACTCATCTGGGCTTTCTGTGGAGCGCTTTTTGGTGTCGTCATCGGTATCAGCAAGCCTAGGACATTTACATCGACAACCATCGTGGCCCCCGAGATTGCAACTCGTTCAACGCTGAGCAGTGGCGTGAGTTCTTTGGCTAGTTTGGCTGGCGTTAATATGAACTCCTTGGCCATGACTGATGCAATGCATCCTGACCTTTATGCAGAGGTTGTCAAATCTACGGACATGGCTATTTCCCTGTTTGATCTGCCGGTGGCTTTTCAAACACGTGATTCCTTGGTCCACACTGATTTGTACGATTATTTGGCGAACTACACCAAACAGCCTTGGTGGGGGTATATACTGGGCCTTCCCAGAAAGGGCGTTGCAGCCATAAAGAAAGTGTTCATTAAGGATATTGTACTGGAAGACGCTGAGGGGCATTCTTCAATTGATTCTCTTAGACTGACCCGGCAGCAGGAGCGTGTGATTAAGGCGATTCGTAAGAGCATTTCAGCTACTGTAGAAAGGAAGACTTATGTCTTGTCTATCCGGGTAGTGATGCAAGACCGGATCATTGCCGCGCAGGTAGCAAATGCGGTGGTGGACAATCTTAGGCGATTCGTAGTTGATTATCGTAGAGGGAGGGCGATGGACAACGTGGATTATTTCCAACGTATCTACGAAGAAACCCACAACGAGTACCTGGCTGCCCAGCGGAGGTATGCTTACTATGTGGATTCTCACCTTGGCAGTCTCAGCCGCAGTTCTCAGGTTGAACAACAACATCTTCAGAATGAAGCCCAGGTCCGTTATCAAATTTATTATCAGACTGCGCAAAACCTTCTTGCTGCTCGTGCTAAGGTTCAGCAGGAAGCCCCTGTTCTTTTGGTGATTCAAAGTGCAAAAGCACCTGTCACTGGTAAGCCATCCCGGACTCGTTTGGCAATTATCTGGCTTGTTTTAGGTGGCTTGGCCGGGGCTTGTGTGGCGGCTTTAAGAAAAGAAGAAGGTGAAGTCGGAAAGGAATAATCGTAATCATGGAAAAGGCCGGCTGTGGCAACGCCTCAGAATACGCATTCCTTTTCGCTTTGATAAATCAGCATATTTGCTGATTTTGATGCTTATCTCTGTAGACTTTTTCCATTTTACGCCCATTTCTCCTTTGACGACGAGCGATATCTGCCTGGTTCTCTTTTTACTTTGGCTTTTGGCTGCCCATTTTTTGTACAATCCTCCCGAGAAATACTTCGGCCTTACATGGAAACGGTCTTATTGGCCATTGCTTCTTGTGTGGCTGGGTGTATTGATTTCCTTCATTCCTGCCTATGTTCTTTACGGGCAGACTTTTTTTACATCGCTTATAGCATCCAGGACGATGCTGGCTATGCTTGCTCTTCCTGCCATAGGTACTGTGCGGCCCAAGAGAATCGACTTGGAAAAAGCCACGGTGTTGTTTTCATTCATACTGATTGTTTTCTCAATTCTGGATGCATTGGGTATACCTGTTATTGATCACCATTTTTTTATCAACGAAGACAAACCATATAAAGAACTTATCGAGGAAGACTCTTTTGTTATGCTCCTGCCCGGATTCCAATTTGTTGCAGTGGCACTTTTTTTCTTCTTGGACCGTTTAAAGAATTCATTCAATCTGCATGACCTGATCATTGCCCTTCTATTAATAAGTGCTATTTTTCTCCTTCAGAACAGGACTATGCTATTCATTTCTGCGGCACTCTTTGCTTTTACAGTTCTAACCATTCAAGGGAAGTCTCGTAAGCAGACATTTATGTTTCGCTTGCTATCCATTTTTCTCATAGTTGTGATGATCGTAGCGACAGTTCCGCATTGGGTTCGGCTATTTACGGAGACGGCGATGCAGCTTGGCGATAATGATTACAACCGTCTTTTAGCGTATAATTATTTCTTGTTTCAGGCATGCCCGAGTTTCATATACTTTTTTACTGGAACAGGATTTATCTCGGCCAACACGACCTCTGTCATGCAAGATCTTATGGCCGCCGGAATCTATAATTCCGATGTCGGTTTTATTGGATTATGGAATTACTATGGAGTGTTGCCCCTGATTCCCATTTTTGCCGCTATTGTGTTCTGCTTTATTGGAAGAAAGGCGTATTATGTGTTATTCAATGCTTTCTTTATTCTCGCTGGCAGTCTTACCATTGCTTGTTTTGATTCCATGGACAAATTATTGTGGCTCTGCCTGTTTTTATATATGATCCGATTGGGACGACTGGGTAAATCGTCCTCCTTGGTATGAAATCAATCCGACAAGTCTTCTCTAACGCTGATGGTAGATCTGCTCGGGCGACCAAGCATATTCTGATCTCTTTAATTGCAAAAGGGATCAGCATTCTTTGTTCGCTGTTGGTCGTTCCGATGACAATCGACTATGTGAATCCTTCACAGTATGGTATTTGGCTGACTATCTCGTCGATTATTGGTTGGATTGCCTTCTTCGATCTAGGCCTGGGCAATGGTTTCCGGAATAAATTTGCGGAAGCCATGGCGAGGGGTGACCTTCATCTTGCCCGTGCATATGTATCGACCACATACTTCTCTCTCTCAATTATTGTTAGCTTTCTCATTCTAGCCATTCTGGTTGTAAATCGTTTTATGGACTGGCCAGCCGTCCTGCATGTTGATTCGACTTTGGAGGGGGAACTTAGGCAGGTCTTTGCCATTTTAAGTGTTTTCTTTTGCGTCAACCTGGTTGCCAATACTTTTGCCATGCTGTTGACTGCCAATCAACAACCTGGATATGCTTCCATGATTAATTGCTGTGGTCAAATCGGCTCTCTGGCAGTTATTTTCATTCTTACCAAGACAACTGAAGGAAGTTTGCTAAACCTGTCCCTTTTTTTCGCGGGGATCCCATGTACTGTCATGTTGATCAGTTCTGTCATCGCTTTCTGCGGAACGTCATATAGGCAGTTCTCTCCAGCTTTGAGATGGATCAGGTTGCCGCTCATAAAGAGTATTTTGGGGAAGGGAGTTCAGTTCTTTATTATCTATATTTGCCTGATACTTATTTTTCAGGTTAGCAATGTCGTGCTTTCCCGTGAAATAGGACCACTCAGCGTTACACAGTACAATATTGCGAACAAGTATTTCAATATATTGTATATGGTGATGGTCATCATTATCACTCCTTTTTGGTCGGCCTTTACTGATGCATATACGAGAAGAGACTTCGATTGGATGATTAGGACTGTTTCCAAGCTGGAGAAGATTTGGCTTTTGTCAGTTTTGGCGGCTCTTCTCATGTTGGCTGTGTCGTCATGGTTTTACAGAGTCTGGGTTAAAGACAGTGTTAACGTGCCATTTACCCTATCGGTTTGCATGGCTATTTTTGTTTTGTCCCGCTCGATTGGCGATATCTATATGTATGCTATCAACGGTATTGGTACAATCCGTATCCAGTTGATTACATATGTGGTTTTTGCCGTCATCGCATGGCCTTGCTTGGTTTGGTCTTGTCGCTTGATCGGTATCTATGGCGTTGTCCTCTTCCCTTCGTTCGTGTACATTGTGCAAGCAATATTGGGAAAAATTCAGTTACAGAAATTAACGTCCGGTCTAGCAGGAGGATTATGGGAAAAATAGGAGTATAACGATGAGCGTATCTGTCATTACTGTTACATACAATGCATTACCCGCCCTCCAACGAACGATGGCATCAGTACTTGTCCAGTCGGGCACGGACTATGAATACATCATCGTTGACGGTGGTAGTAAAGATGGAACACCGGAGTTTCTGGCCGAAAAGTCAATAGTAGAGTATCGCTGGATATCAGAACCAGATAGCGGGATTTATGAAGCAATGAATAAAGGGGTGAAAATGGCACAGGGGGATTTTTGTATTTTCATGAATGCTGGTGACTGGTTTATTGATGACAAGGTGCTATTCAAGGTGGCACCGTTTCTTGATAAAGCAGATATTCTTTTGGGGAATCAGATCCATTTAGACGAACAAGGTATTATTGATGGATATACTTCTTCAAAAGGTGCATTCACTCTAAGAAACCTGCTTCAATCCTCTGTGTGCCATCAAGCTACATTTATTCGGCGATCCCTTTTGCTGAACCACCCATATGACGAATCGCTTCGCTTGGTTTCCGATTGGAAATTCATACTTGAGAACTTCTTGAGCGGTATTTGTCGCTTCAAAGAAATTGACATAGATATTTGTTATTTCGAGGCGGGTGGGGCGACAGACAAGAATACACACTTGGGCTCTTTTGAGCGAATGGCCGTTCTTTCTGCATATCCGCAGTATAGTTCTATTTGGCAAACGCCTTATCGACCTTCTTTGTTTCAAAAAGTGCGTCGAAAAACAATGGCGTATTTAAAGAAGTGGCAGTATGCTGGCAATCTGCGTCATTAGGAATCATGATTATGAGAACTCTGTTTGTGACATATCATTACCTTCATGGCAACGGTGGCGGTGTATTTGCATCAAGGGCGTTCATTAATGCTTTTGCAGAAATCTCCGACGAAATGACACTGCTCTATCCGATGAAGGTTGGAGCGGATCCTGAGCACATTAATGATAATGTGATTTTAGTCCCAGTTTGGGATAATCGGAATAAGATCCAAAAAGCTTGGGGGCTTATTACTGGACAGTCAAACCGTTTCCGTAGCTTTCGGAGGTTCATTGGGGACAAGCATTACGACACAGTTGTTTTCGATACGTCTTTGGTCGTTCATGGAATCATTGATTTTTTTAGAGGACAGGGTACGAAAGTGGTGACGATCCATCATAACTATCAATATGAATACTTCCGTGACAATTTTGCTTTTCCATTCCGTCTACCATTATTGTTTTGGTCAAAGAAATATGAATCAGAGTCTGTTAGGAAATCAGATCTGAACCTTACGCTTACGGAAACAGATAGATTACAGCTGAAACGACACTATGGAAAGGATTGTGGGCTGTTTGAGGTTCTAGGTGCGTTTGAGTTTGAACGAAAGAATGACCGTTTGTATCCTGAAGTGAATGCTCCTCGGTTTCTTATTACGGGAGATTTGAGTACCAAGCAGACGGAAGACTCGTTGTTGCCATGGATTGATGAGTACTATCCTTTGCTGAAGGAAATATTCCCCAAAGCCACATTGACTCTTGCAGGACGATCTCCTTCCGATTCATTGAAGAGGAAAGCCGAGGAGAAAGGGGTAACGGTTATTTCTTCTCCAATGAGCATGGATCCGATTTTGGCTGAGGCCAAATATTATATTTGCCCTACTTATTTAGGCGGAGGCCTTAAGCTTCGTGTAATGGATGGGCTGTCGTTTGGCCTTCCGGTCATTTGTCATCAGATTTCGGCTCGTGGATATGAGGCTTTTATTGAAGAAGGTGTTCTGCTTGTGTACGAGGATCCCACATCCTTTAGGAATCAATTAATTAATCTAAAAGCATTCCAGGCAGACAAAAGAAAGGGGATTGCCATTTACAAACAGTATTTCTCATTTGACAGCGGGAAGCAGCGATTAACCTCTTTTTTGATAAAACACAGAATCCTTTCATAAAGCATGAATTCAGCTTCCAAGAAATTACTTGTTTTTCACACCAAGGTGGCACCGTACCGGGTTGATTTTTTTAATAACTTGGCCTTGTACTTCCATATGACGATGCATATTGACAAAAAAAAGGTATACGGTGCACTCTATTCGGATTTGGATGTTGAAAAGGAATATCATTTCGAATATAAAGAGTTTTCTACGACGGATGGTGTAGTGCCTACTATTCGGTATGTGGTTAGTGCTATCAGAAGGAGCGACCCTGATACAATAATGGTTTCAGAGTGTGGTTTAGTCAGCCTTATTGTTGTTGTTTATAAATACTTACATCGGAAGCGCTACAGGGTAGTAAGTATTATAGATGATAGTTTTGATATGTTGACAAGGGATAATCAGTTTTCTTTGAGGCATGAAAAAGCAGAAAAAATTCTCGTCCCCCGATTTGATGCGGTTATTTGTGTTGAGCCCAGGGTTGCCAATTTCTTTAAACAAAATAATGGGAATGGCATCTATTTCCCGATCATCCGTGATGAGGTAAGATATCGTAGTGAATTAACAAAGTCTTTAGGATTGGCTAGGTCGTATGTTGAGAAGTATGGATTGGAAGGTATGAAGATCATTCTTTTTGTGGGAAGGTTTGTTGAATACAAGAATTTGACTGCGCTAATCAAAGCGGTTCAATCTATCTCCGACGATCATGTCAGGCTTATTTTAGTAGGGGCAGGTCCAGAAGAAGCGTCTTATAGAAGGATTGCCGATCCTGCCAGAATTCTTTTTCCCGGGAAAATGTCCGGGCTGGAACTCTATGCATGGTATAATGTGGCTCAAATCTTTGCGCTCCCAAGCGTTAAAGAAGCATTTGGGGCTGTTGTAAACGAGGCTCTTATGAGCGGATGCAAATGTTTGGTTTCAGCAAGGGCGGGTAGTTCATGCTTGGTACAGGACGGCTGTAATGGTTTTAGCATTAATCCATTAGACGAACAAGATATCAAGCGTAAATTGGAACTCTTGTTGCAGCAGGTGGATTATAAGCAGGTGGCTGATCCTGTTAAACCCTGTTTAATGCCGACAACGTTTAAAAAAGAGTTTAAAAAAGTCATAGAAGTTATTTGATTGGACCTATGAATAATAATGTGGCTGTCAAACTGGTTCGCCATTTACCGGATAAACTGTATCTGACCCTGAAATACTTTCGGACTTTCAGACGCCTCCCTAATTGGCGGAATCCTAAGACTTATAATGAAAAGCTGCAGTGGCTTAAGTTGTATGATAGGAAATCGGAGTATATGACGATGGTAGACAAGTATGCAGTCAAGGAATATGTAGCTGGTATTATTGGTGAAGAATACGTAATCCCTACTCTTGGTGTCTGGGATAGCGTTGAAATGATAGAGTGGGATAAATTGCCCAATCAATTTGTGCTCAAAACGACCCACGGTGGTGGAAACGAAGGCGTTGTCATTTGCCGGGATTTATCAACTTTTGATAGAGAACGGGCTACTCGGTGTTTAAAAGAAAGTATGGCTACGGATCTTTATGTTGTATGGAGAGAATGGCCATATAAAAATGTCCCTAAACGTATTCTTGCTGAAAAGTACATTGAGCCTTGTTCTGCTGTCAAAGAGTTAGCAGATTATAAATTCTTCTGTTTTGATGGTACTGTCAAAGGGTTGTTTGTAGCAACTGACAGGCAGAATCCAGAAGAGGAGGTTAAATTTGACTTCTTTGATGCAGATTTTAATCATCTCCCAATCAGACAGGGGCATGATCAGGCTCAAACCACACCTGATAAACCTCTTCATTTCGCATTAATGAAACACATTGCCGAACAGTTATCCAAAGGGATGCCGCATGTAAGGGTTGATATGTACGATTTGGGCGACAGGGTATTGTTCGGGGAGTTGACTTTATTCCATTTCAGCGGTATGGTTCCGTTTGAACCAGAGGAATGGGATATGAAATTTGGCGCAATGTTGAATCTTCCAAGTCGGAAAAAGAGATAGAGGGATGAAAGTTTTGTTTATTCATAACTCGTATAGTGAGAAAACCCCGTCAGGAGAAGAACATTCATCCAGCGAGTTGGCTGCCCTATTAAGTGATCATAGTCACGAAATAGGATGGTTCAAACGGAATTCGGATGAGATAAGGGGTGGTTTTGGCCCCATTAAGGCTTTTTTTGCTGGTATTTATAATCCATATAGTGCAAAAGCTTTGGCAAAGATACTGGACAGTTTTAAACCTGATATCGTGCAAGTACAGAATCTTTATCCATTACTGTCATCTTCCATATTCAAGCCCATTAAACAGCGCGGCATTCCGGTTGTGATGCGCTGCCCGAACTATCGGTTGTTTTGTCCATCGGGGTTATGTCTTAATGCAAAAGGAAAGATATGTGAGAAGTGTTTTGGCGGTAAAGAATGGCACTGTGTTATAGAGAATTGCGAGAATAATATTTTCAAGAGCATCGGATATGCCCTGAGGAATGCATATTCACGGGTATCTCATAATGTCGCAAATGGCGTTGACAAATATATCGTTCAGACTGAGTACCAAAGAAGGAAGTTTATTGAACAGGGTATACCTGACGAGAAACTGGTAGTATTGCCGGGTATTTGCCCGGAGATAAGCATGAGCGATTATGATGATCTGGGCCAGTTTGTTAGTTTCGTCGGCCGTGTGAGTTCAGAGAAGGGCATTTATGAATTTATAGAGGCTGCCAAGATGAATCCAGGCATTCCATTCAGGGTGGCGGGTATGCTAGATGCGGGTTTTTCAATTCCACGTGATTGTCCGAAGAATTTGGCGTTCGTTGGATTTGTGAATGGGCATGCGCTGAATGAGTTTTATTTAAGGTCAAAAATAATAGTTGCGCCTAGTAAATGGTATGAGGGGTTTCCGAATGTCATTACGCGAGGTATGATGCTAAAACGCCCGATCATAACTACCAATATAGGAGCCATGCCTTCGATTATTGAAAATGAAGTACAAGGCTTGTTAGTTGAGCCGGGGAATGCGGAACAATTAGGGAAGGTAATAGCAAGTCTATACAATGATGATGAAAAGTGTAGAGCTTTTGGGGGAGCTGGTTATGAAAAGGCCAGTAAGTTATATTCTCGCGAAGCGGTTTATGATATATTGATTGCATTATATCATCAACTTTTGGAATAAGGAGAGTATTTAGTACTTTTGTAATTATGATTGACCTGATGCCCAAATGGCGGCTGCTGATTCTGTTTTTCATCGCATTCTTTGTGACGTGGGTGATTTTTGCCCCCATCCTGAAGATTGCCAAGAGCAAGTCCATCGTTGATAACCCAGGCAATCGAAAGCTCCAGAAGGAGCCAGTTCCCATCATGGGCGGTGTGGTGGTCTTTTTCGGCATCGCTGTCGGGCTGATGTTTTTCAAGACCATGTTCTACCAGTCGGCCTTGTTGCCAGTACTGGCCGCATCTATTATCATGCTTTATTTGGGAACGATTGATGATATCTTGGACGTGCCGCCTATGAAAAGGCTGGCCATTGAAATCATCGTCGCCTTGCTGATGATTTACGGTAGTCGTTGCCGCATTTCGCACTTCCAGGGGCTCTGGGGCATCGAGTGGATCTCGCAGGGCCTAGGAATCCCGTTGACGGTCCTTACCATCGTGGGCTTGATCAATGCCATCAACCTGATTGACGGCATTGACGGCTTGCTGCCGGGACTGGGTATTATGATTCTGGGTTTCCTGGGGTTGCTTGACTTTCTGGCACATGATTATAGCAATGCCGCCCTGGCGGCTGTCTCCATCGGAGCGCTGGCTACTTTCTGGATGCATAACGTCTTTGGAGAGAAGAGTAAAATGTTTCTTGGAGACGGGGGCTCGATGCTGCTGGGCATTATTATTTCCTGGCTGATTATCAGTATGCTGAGCGGACGATTCCACATCGACCAGTATCTTGATGGACGTGTGGATTTCAATCTGGTATCCTTCTGTCTGGCTGTCGTGGGGATTCCGGTTGCCGATACCCTCCGCGTCATGTTTGCGCGCATCTTTGCAGGAAGGTCTCCGTTTACGGCAGACAATAATCATCTGCATCACCTTTTTCTAGCCTGCGGTTATTCGCATCTGATCACTTCTTTAGCAATCATGGGAATGGCGTTCGTCATTATAATCGTGTTCCTGCTTGTCTGGGCATTGGGCTCATCACCGGACGCCCAGCTTTATACTGTAATCGGCACGATTCTCCTTTTCGACGGAGGAGGAGCCTTGCTGTTGAAGTGGCTGCACCGGCGTGGGTTCCAGACGGTAGGTCACACCATGGAAAGGAGCTATCTCTGGAAAAAGATCAGTAGATTCGTGGACAAGTGGTGATTTTTCCGCCCATGGCTGAGTACTTCCATGTTAATTACGAGTTTTCTCGTGAAAAAGCGCTGGCGCGAATTGTCGAGCACTGTCAAAGCGATGTCCGGGCGGCGTATGTCTGTGTTGTGGACGGCAACGTCCTGGTACAAGTCCACCGGGACAAGGAGTATCGGGGCGTTGTGCAGGGAGCCCTGTTCTCCATCTGCGACAGTTCCTGGGTGCCTTTGTATCTGCAACGCATTTACGGATTCAAGCCTCTGCAGTACAGTGGGAGCGACATTTTTCGCGATATTACCGGATCAGGGGCGTACAGAATGGCGTTCCTGGGTGGGTCGGCTGATGTGCTGAATGCTTTACAAGAGCGTCTAGCTCAGGATAATCCGGGCGTCCAGAGCATGCTTTTCTGGGAACTTCCTTTTCGCTCAGTGGCGGAATTCGATTATGGAAGCATTGCGGATAAGCTCAATGCCGACCGGCCCGACATCATTTGGGTGGCGCTAGGTGCCCCTAAGCAGGAACGCTTCGCCGCCAGGCTCGCTCCATTGCTGGACCACGGAGTGATTCTCCCCGTGGGAGCGGTTTTTAATTTCTTTTCAGGTACGAGTATCCGGCGTGCACCGGGCTGGATGGTGCGTATGCATTTGGAATTCCTGTATCGCATCTTCCGGGAACCTCGGAAACAATTGCGTCGCGTCCGGAACATTTTGTGGTTCACCCCTGCGATTCTTCGCGAAGAAAGAAAGAATTCAACAATACAGAAGGTTTCATGAACGGCAATCCCTTCTTTGAGTTGCTGCAGATCAGCGTGGGGACTCGCGAAGCTTTTTCCCGGGTCCCGGATTCTTTGCAAGCGTGGCAGAGACTGATGAACGTCGTGGCAGATCATGGTGTGATAGGCGTGACGTTTCCTGTAATCAAAAAGTTGTTCAACCAAGGGGCTGTCCCGAAGGATGTTATCATCCCTTGGGGGCTGGCTACAGAAGAAATTGTCCGCAAAAATAAGCGGCAAATCGAGGCGGGGGCATATCTATACCGTAAGTTACGGGAAGATGGATTTCGGAACTGCCTGCTCAAAGGGCAGGCTTCTGGCGCTTATTACCCTGATCCGCTTTTGCGCCAGAGCGGCGATATTGATCTTTGGGTAGAAGGTAGCAGGGATGACGTCCTAGCTTATCTTCGGGAGGGCTTTTCTACGCGTCATGTGGTGTATCATCATTGTGAGGCGAAGATATTCAATGATGTTTCTGTGGAAGTGCATTTCCTGCCAACCTGGATGAACAATCCGCTTGTCAATCATCGATTGCAGAAGTGGTTCTACGCATTATCCGATACGCAGTTTTCCCATTATGACCCCACTTTGTGTTGCTGCGTTCCGACTTGTCAGTTTGACGGGGTGTTTCTTCTCGTTCATATCTTACGGCATTTGCTGTCAGAAGGCATCGGCCTGAGGCAGCTGCTCGACTACTATTATGTCCTGCAGCATCTGACCCCGGAAGACCGTATCGCCGTGCTTCGGGACCTGCAGCATCTGGGCCTGGATTCTTTCGCCGGTGCGGTCATGCATGTGCTTCGGGAAGTATTCGGGCTGGGGGAGGCGCAGATGCTTTGTCCTCCGAATGCTCGTCGGGGCGCTTTGCTGCTGGATGCGATTCTCGAATCGGGAAACTTCGGTGCGGCTGATCCCCTTTTTGCCGGAAAAGCCAAAAAGGAGGGTATGATCGCCCATGGCTGGCGCAAGTTCAAACGGAACCTGCGTTTCCTGCAGCTCTGTCCTTCTGAAGTGATCTGGATGCCGTTTTTCGTGACCTGGCAATACTTCTGGCGCCGTAAGCACGGGTACCTTTACAAAGGACGATAACCCTTATTCCAGATACTCGGCGATTATTTCCGCGAAGTCTTTGACCGGGACTGAGGAGTACCGGCCGAAAGTCTTCAGGCAGAGCGGGCAGGCGGTGACGATCTGTTCGGGGTTGTTGGCTGTCAGGTTGTCGAGGGCGCCGCGGGTGATGGGTTCGCGGTCTTCGTAACGGAGGGTCAACGAGCCGACCGAGCCGCCGCAGCAGACGCTTTCCTTTCGTTCCTTCAGAGCCGGGACGAGTTGCCCCGCTGCACGAAGTGCCTGGCGCGGTGCGTCGTAGATGCCGCAGCCGCGGCCCAGGTCGCACGGGTCGTGATAGACCATCGTCCGGTGTGAATTCTTGACTTTCAGTTTCCCTTGCGCGATCAGCCGGTTGAAGTATTCCGTGTAGTGCATCACTTCCACGCCGATCAGGTCGTATTGTTCCTTGAAGATGCGGTAACAGATGGCGCAGCTTACCAAGAGGATGCGGGCGCCGCTGCTTTCGACGATCATGCGGTTTTTCTCGATGAGTGCCCGGGCCTCCTCCTGGCGGCCCGCCAGGAGCAGCGGCCGGCCGCAGCAGATGCTTCCGTCCTTGTCCATCAGTTCGTATTCCACGCCGGCACTTTTCAGCAGTTGTTGCACGGAACGGCTGATGACCGGGGTAAGGGAACTCATGCAGCCGGCATAATAGAGGACTTTCCCTTCAGCGGTCGGCAGGGCTTCTTCGACAGGAGCCGGCAGCGGATCCACCGCTGCCAGATAACTGAAATCGGCCGGAATTTTGTTTTCCTTCCGCTCCTGGGCGGTACGGTAGGCCAGGCGGAGTCCGCAAGCGTCCATCTGGACCTGGCACAGGGCAGCGCATTTGCCGCACATCAGGCACTTCTCCGCGATTTCCAGCGAGCGGCGCGCATTGCGCCGTTTGAGGTTGCGCACGTAATAGACCGTCGCATCCTTGACATTCTTCTTCTGCACGCCCATCGGGCAGGCGTCGATGCAGACGCCGCAGCTCGGGCAGGAGTAGAGCATGGCCAGCGCAAATCCTTTGCGCGTGTGCCGCACCGGGAGTCCGGCATTGCGCATCGGGATGAGCAGGATCTCAGCCGGGATGTGCATGTACCGGGTAAAGGGAAGCGCGGTCATGAAGGTGCCCAGGGCGATAGAATAGAGCCACCAGGCGACTGTGATGTTCTCGGGCTTGCTCATGAAGTTGTGGAGCAGCCAGTTGATCGGGACGGTCATGAAGCTGCCGCCTGCTACGCCGGCCGTGAATCCTTCGGCGATCCACCGCAGCGGGAAGATGGCCCAGAGGCTATAGAGTCCGATGCGGTCGGTGAGGGTCAGTTTCGTGGTGCGGCGCATCCCCACGATGCGCGACCGGAACCGCTTGACGATGGCGATGGTGATACCGCTAAGGATCACCAGCAGGAAGAAGTCCATCAGGAAGAAGAAGAACGAGCCCTGCAGGGTGGTATTCTGCTCTTCCATGAAATAGCGGAAGAAGATGGGGTAGTAGAGTTTGTGGAGCCGTTCCGGAATGTAGAGGATGGTCTCGATGTGCCCGATGACGATGATCATGAACCAGCCGAATGCGATGCTCGAATGCATGTAGCCCAGGACCCGGTTGCGTTTCCACAGTTTCACGTGGAAGAGGCAGTCGCGGAACAGGTCCCGGATGTTTTTCAGGATCGTGGTCGGGGTGATGAGCGAGAGCGCGAATTTGCGCCGGTCTGCCGGGCTGAGTTGAATCAGAACCCGGATCAGGCTCACCAGGCAGTAGAGCAGCACGAACGTCATGCCGAAAACGAAAGGCAGGACGAAAGGATCGTAGGCGGCCAGGATGCGTTCTTTCATCACTTCTCCTCCAGCTTGTAAACCTTGCCGATGCTCAGGATCAGATGCCGCGTGTTGATGCCGCGCGGGCAGACGAGCAGGCACTTGCCGCAGAGCATACAGTGCCGGAGCATCGGGAGCACCTCTTTCTCGCGGCCGCGCTGGAGTGCGAGGATCACGCGGCGAAGGCTCATTTCCGTGAAGACGCCTGCCGAGCAGCTGGCTGTGCAGGAACCGCAGGCAATGCACTTGGCCACATCGGGTTCCAGTTCGTGCAAAGCTTTGAAGGAGGGGTTGTCGACCGTCTCGATCTTCAGCGCTGAACTCGGGGTCAGTCCGTATCCGAAATCAATCATCGCTTCTCAGGGGTCTTGAGGAAGCGGTCGATGGCCAAGGCGGCCGCCGATGCTTCGGAGAGGGTTTCGGGAAGTGTTTTGGGCCCCGTCGCCGCCCCGGCGAAGAAGATGCCTTCGCGAGAAGAAGTGAAAGGACTGGCGATCAGGCTCTTCGGTAGGAAGAAACCGTCGTCGCCGGTTTGGATGTTCACCATGCGGGACAATTCCTGCGTGCCGGCGGACGGCGTCATGCCGGCCATCAGGACGAGCATGTCCAACTTGATTTTCATGGGTTTGCCGAACAGCGTGTCCTCGGCCTTGACAAACAGGTGCCCGTCGAGATCTTCCGACACTTCTGACACACGGCCGCGGACAAAGCGGATGCCGCAGTCTTTCTGGGCTTTGAGATAAAGGTCTTCGTAGCGGCGGCCGAACATGCGCAGGTCCATGTAGAAGCAGTAGACCGTCGCCTCGGGAAACCGTTCCTTGATCTCGCAGGCCTGCTTGACGGCAGTCACACAGCACACTTTCGAGCACTGGCGGTTGCCGGCCTTCTCGTCGCGCGAACCCACGCAGTGGACGAAACCGATGGTTTTTACGTCATCGAACTGGGGCGCGGCACCGCTCTTGAACCAGGCCTCGAGGTCGGCGTTGGTAATCACGCGCTCATAAATCCCGTAGCCGTATTCCTCTTTCTTCTCTGCCTTGAACAGGTCGAAGCCAGTGGTCAGCAGGATGGCGCGCACTTGGGCAGAGAGGCCGTTGGAGAGCTTGACCACCCACGTGTCCTTGAGCCGGTTGATCGACGAGACCTCGGTGTCGGTGAAATACTTGATGCCGTCCAGGTCCGAAAGCATCGGATCGAGGAAGGTATGCGCCTCGACTCCGTCGGGGAAGAGACGGTCCCAACGGGCGAGGTGCCCGCCCAGGACGGGTTCTTTTTCAATCAGGATAGGGATATAACCCAGATCTCTGAGCCTGCGGGAGGCTTCGATGCCGGCGGGTCCTCCGCCAATGACGACGACATTCTGGCTCATGTCAGCAGCATTTGATGTTCATCGGGAATTCCGGCCGCTGAAGCTGCTTGCCGTCAAGTCCCTTGTATTTGTCTTCCGGATTGTAGGGGATGCCCATCTTGTCGAGCAGGGGCTCGACGGCCACCTGATGGGTCTGCAGGCCGAGATCCCACGGATTGTAGCCCAGAACGAGGCCGGCGACTTCCTCGTAGGTGAAAACGGGGATACCGTAGCCGTCTTTGCCGTAGGTCTTGCCGGTCTGCTCGGCGATGACGTACTGCCATCGGTCGAGGAAGTAGGGGCAGCCTGGGCAGTTGGTGATGATCATATCGGGCTCGAAGGGCTCCATGCTCTCGAACTTCTTGTGCGTGTTCGACATTGAGTAGCCGCGGTTGGCCTTGACCAGGTACTGGCGGAAACCGAAACCGCAGCAATGCCGGCGCTCCGGGTAGTCGATGACCTCGCCGCCCCACGACTCGACCATGCCGGCCAGGACGTAGGGGTATTCGGCGCCGCCGACGCCCTTGGAGGGGAACATCTTCGCATAGTGGCAGCCGATGTGTTCCACCACGCGCAGCGGGCGGCCGGTCTTCTGGTTGACCAGGCGGTATTTCGCCTGTTCCGCGATCTCGTTGCGGAATTTGTAGACCAGGTCGCTGGCGTGCGCCAGGTAGGTCGGGATCTTGAACTCCCGCTTCGTGGCCTTCCAGAGGTTCTCGCGGATCTTCGCCAACAGTTCCGGAAATTCGCGCCAGTCCTCGATCACTTCGCTGTAGAGGCCGAAACTCGTGATGCAACTGCACACGTAATTTTCGTAGCCGGCCTCGGTCATCAGGGCGAACTGCCGGGCGATGATGGTCATCATGGTCTCCTGCGGGATGGCCTCACTGTGGTAGGCAATGCCGCCACAGGTGGTGTGGTGCGGCGTCTCATAGACATCTTTTCCCAGCCGGTCGCGGAGGATTTCCAGGAAGGTCTTTTCGGAAGCCGGGAAGAAGCTCTGCCGGATACAACTCCGGACATAGAACCAGTGGTCGGTGGGTATCTCTTTCTGGTACTCGGACCAGATGCGTTGTTTTCCTTGATAAATCATGGCGTGTCAGTCTTGGGGGTTCAGGTGGCACGACGAAGTCTGGTTGAACGCCTGCGCTTCGTACTCTTCCATCGTCAGGCCCATTTCGGCGGCTTTTTCCTGCGATTTCTCCTCGACGATCTCCATCCAGCGGGTGGCGCCGGTGATGTCGAAGATGGCCTTGAGTTCGTCGAGGGATTCCTGCGGAATCTTGCGCAGGGCGCCCGGACCGACCTGGCCCAGGTGCGCGCCCAGTCGCTCGTACACGTCTTCCATATGGTCCTGGGTCCATTTGCCCACGGTGCCGTATTCCGGGTGTTTGTCGTAGGCGAAGGTCTTGGGATAGACGCAGTAGCCGTAATTGAGGATATTGCGCTGCATGGCGTGCATCAGCGGCAGCTGCTGCCGGCCCTTTTCGCTTTCGGCGAAATAGCCCAGTTCGATCGACAGGGAGCGCAGGGCCATGACGACCAGGCCGGGCGCGTTCTTGCGCGGGCAGCGCGTCACGCACGAGAGGCATTCGCCGCAGTACCAGATGGTATCGCTTTTGAGCAGCTCGATAATGGCATCATCGTCGCGCGACTGGACGATCGTAACGATCTTTTTCGGGTTGTAGCGGTAGAATTCGGCCGCAGGACAGATGGCGGTGCAGGTGCCGCAGCTGATGCAGGCTTTCAAGCCCTCCTTGACACGGTAGTCCTGTGCGAGGCGGTCATATATTTTTCCCATAACAATCTCTTTTCGTCATTCCCGGCTTGACCGGGAATCTATTTTTCGTCATTCCCGGCTTGACCGGGAATCTATTCCTTTACAAAAAGTCCTTATCACATTGAAGCGGGCATCCACCAGGTTGATGTCGGCATCTTTTCCCACGGCGATCGATCCCTTTCTGTCGCTGATTCCCATAAGCCGGGCGGGCGTGGTGCTGGCCATCCGGATGACAGCCTCGGCGGGGAGTTTCGTATCGAAAATCAGATGGCGGACCATCCGGTCGATGGGCGAGGTGGAGGAGGCGAAAGAGGTGCGGGCTTCGTTGAGCGAGATGCCGTCTTCCACATAAAAGGTAAGTCCGGCGGTTTTGACGATCGAACCGGAGGGAAGCCCCGCGCACAAGCAAGCGTCCGAGACGACTACCATGCGGTCGGGACCCTTGCACCGGAATGCGATGTGCAGCAGTTCATCGGGCAGATGGTATCCGTCGCAGATCGTTTCGGCATAAAGGCCGTCGAGAGTCAGTCCCGCTTCAACCAGGCCGCCGATCCGGTACGGACCTTCCTTATGGGTCTGTGACATGGCGTTGTAGAGGTGGGTGACGCTTGTAGCGCCTTTTTTCCAGCCTTCCCGGGCCTGGTGGATAGTGGCACAACTGTGTCCCATCGATATTTGGATACCCAGGGCGGCGATTCCGGGAAAGTATTCCACGTTGTGCCCGTATTCCGGCGCAATCGTCGTGCGGGCGATCAGGTCGCGGTAGCGCTCGAAGATGCCGACGTTCGTGTCGTCGATCGGGATGATCTGGTCCACGGGCTGGGAACCGTGGTACTGCGGGTTGAGGAACGGGCCTTCCAGGTGGGCGCGGGCTACTTCGGTCTTGCCGGGCATGTTTTCGGCGCGGACAATACGCAGGGATTCCAGACAGGCGGCCAGGTCGGGGAGCGAAAGAGCCAGATAGGAGGGGAACAGGGTGGTCACGCCGTGTTGCTGGTAGAAGTCGCGGGTCTGCCGCACAGCCTCCGCGGTACCGTCGTTGAGGTCGTGGCCGCCTCCGCCATGGACATGGATATCAATGTATCCCGGTACCGCAGTGGTACCTCTGCCGTCGATGACGTGGTCGGCTTCCGTCTCAAGTTCGGGACGGTGTTCCGTAAAGACGCCGGCAATCTTTTCTCCTTCCAATAGAAGTGCGCCACTATGAATCACACCGGTTTCGGTGTAGATGTCAATATGCTTGAGATAAGTACTCATTAGTCAAAATAATGCGTAAAAATACAAAATTTACCATTATATTGTTAACTTTACAAGTTATTTGGACAATTCGTAATATGGGATACTGTTTTGATAAAATCGTGGACCGTCGAGGTTCGGGCGCCATCATGACTGACTGCCTGCGGGAGCGGTACGGGCGGGAAGACCTTCTGGCCCTTTGGATTGCGGACATGTATTTCGAGACACCGGATCCCATCCGGAAGGCCTTGGAAATGCGGTTGGATCATCAAGTATATGGTTATGCCGTCGCTCCTGAAAGCTATTGGCAGTCCATCCTCGACTGGGAGCGCCGCATTCACGGTTGGACCATCTCCCGCGAAACGCTGACCTTCATTCCGGGCATCGTTCGAGGCATCGCATTCGTATTGCAGTGCTTCACGGAGCCTGGCGACAAGGTGGTGGTGCAACCGCCGGTCTATATGCCATTCCTCAATCTGCCGCGTGCGAACAGCCGGCAAATTGTTTACAATCCGCTGGTCTTTGACGAGGCGGCAGGTACGTACCGGATGGATCTCGACAACCTGGAAACGGTCTGCCGCACCGAAAAACCGAAAGTGTTGATTCTCTCCAATCCGCACAACCCGGCAGGCATCGTGTGGCCGGCAACGGACCTTGCGCGGCTGGCTGACATCTGTCAGCGATATAGCGTATTGGTCATTTCCGACGAGATTCACGCCGACATGGTCCTTTCCGGCAGCATCCACCATCCGTTCCCGACCATTTCCGCGACAGCGGCCGGGATTTCCGTTACCTTCGCTGCGCCGAGCAAGACCTTCAACATGGCCGGCATCGTGAGTTCGTTCTGTGTCGTTCCCAATCCGGAACTTCGGAAGCGCTTCTTCGGTTATCTGGAAGCCAATGAACTGAATGCACCCATGTTCCTTTCGACGGTGGCGACTGAAGCGGCTTTTACGCAGTGTGACGCCTGGCGTTGTGCGATGCTCTCCTATGTGGAGGAAAACGTCTCGTTCGTTTGCGACTATTTGCGTGACCATGTTCCCGGCATCGTGGCCGTCCGTCCGCAGGCGTCGTTCCTGATCTGGCTGGATTGTCGCGGTCTCGGCTTGGCGCAGGATGCGCTCATTGACTTGTTTGTCAACCGGGCAAGGCTGGCTTTGAATGATGGTGTGGCTTTTGGCCCCGGCGGAGAAGGATATATGCGTCTCAATGTGGGTGCCCCGCGTGCGATGCTCTCCGAGGCGATGTCCCGGCTCGAACAAGCCGTCCAATCATTGAAATAACGACGAGATGAAAAAGTTCAAAGAATGGGGCCTGCTCCCCAAGGTATTGATCGCCATTGCATTGGGTATTGTCTGCTCGTTCTTTTTTCCGGACGGGCTGACCCGCTGTTTCATCACTTTCAACAGCATCTTCAGCAATTTTCTGGGGCTGATCATCCCGATCCTGATCCTGGGCCTGATTGCGCCGGGTATCTTCGAACTCGGCAAGGGTGCCGGCCGTCTGCTGCTGATTACAGCCGGCATTGCTTATCTGTCGACCATCCTGGCCGGTCTGTTCTCTTATGGGACATGCCGGCTGGCCTATCCCTCCCTGCTGGGCGACGCGGCGGTGTCGTTGGGCAACATCGACATGTCGGCCCACGAACTGAAGCCCTTCTTTACCATTGAAATGCCGTCCGTGATGAGCGTTACCACCGCATTGGTGCTGGCCTTCGTCTTCGGTCTGGCCCTGATCCACCTGGAAGGCGATACGCTCCGCAACGCCATGCGGGAACTCCGTGAAGTCATCTTCTCGTTGATCCGTAAGGTCATCATCCCGTTGCTGCCTCTGTTTATCTTCGGTATTTTCCTGAAGATGGGTGCGGAGGGCAACGTAGGCCCTGTGCTGGGCATGTTCCTGAAAATCATCCTGATCATCTTCCTGATGCACGTCACGGTCCTGGTGCTGCAGTTCTGCGTAGCCGGAGCCATCGCCGGACGGAACCCGTTCAAAGCACTGGTGACCATGCTGCCCGCTTACGTGACGGCACTCGGCACGCAGTCATCTGCGGCAACGATCCCTGTGACACGGGCCCAGGCTATCAAGAATGGGGTCGATCCCGAAGTGGCCGATTTCGTGATTCCGCTCTGCGCCACCATCCACATGTCGTGCAGTATCCTGAAGATCGTGGCCTGCGCCTATGCCATCTCGTTGAGCATGGGACTCGACATCAGCTTCGCCACCTATGCAGGCTTCATTCTGATGCTGGGCATCACGATGATTGCCGCGCCGGGCGTGCCGGGCGGCGCCATCATGGCGGCCCTCGGCCTGCTGGCCTCGATGCTCAGCTTCGATGCCTCGATGCAGGGCCTGATGATCGCCCTCTATATCGCCATGGATAGTTTCGGAACGGCCGGCAATGTGACGGGAGATGGCGCTATTGCGCTGATCATCAACAAAATCAAACTGAAGAATGGAAACGCTGGAAGTCCTGAGAGTCGCCCTGTGTCAGCATGACATCGTGTGGGAGAATGCTTCTGCCACGATCGCACGGCTCGATGCGCCCGTGCGCCGTTTCTGCGCCCAGCATCCGATTGATATCCTGGTGCTGCCCGAGACTTTTTCTGTAGGATTCACGATGAATCACGCCGTAGCGGAGCCGGAGGACGGTCCCTCGGCCACCTGGCTCCGGCGCATTGCCGCCGAATGCGGCGTGGCGGTGATTGCCTCGGTGCCTACCCGCTGGACCAGTTCCGACGGTGCGTCGCATATCACCAACCGCTGCTGGTTCATCGCGCCTGACGGCATGGAGGTGTTCTATGACAAGCATCACCTCTTCACGCCCTCCGGTGAGTATCCTGCCTACGAGCCTGGAAACCGCCGCTGCACCGTGTCTTACCGGGGCTGGCGGATCGAGCTGAACGTGTGCTACGACCTGCGCTTCCCCGTGTGGAGCCGCAACGTCGACAACGGCTACGACCTGCTGGTCAACATCGCCAACTGGCCGGCCTCGCGCATCGACGCTGCTCAGATCCTCTTGCGCGCCCGGGCGGTCGAAAACGCCGCCTACGCCCTGTTCTGCAACCGCATCGGCACCGATGCGCTATGCGATTACGACGGAAAGTCGATGATCCTCGACTATGTCGGGCACAGCATTGCCCGCACTTGCCAGGCGGGGGGCGTCAAGTTCTATCATGCAGAGCTGCCGATGGCGCCACTGGCGCACTACCGCGAGCGTTTCCCGGTCAGTAAAGATTCCGATTCCTTTGAAATACTGTTATAACAATCCGATAGATTTTCCATGAAGAGAAGAATCCTGAATATCGCAGCCATCCTCATCGCCCTGTTCGGCGTGGGATTCGGCATCGGCTGCCTGATCTCCCTGCTTTCATCGAAAGGAGCGCTCGCCGACGGCGCGTACACGGTGACGGTTTGTTCCACCACCGATGTCCATGGTGCCTATTTTGATTCGGCGTACGTGGACAATATGGCGGCCAAGACCTCGCTGGCCAACGTGTCGTCTTACCTCAAAGAACTCCGTTCCGGAGGTGTCCAGCCGGTACTCATTGATGTAGGCGACAACCTGCAGGGCGACAATGCAGCCTATTATTTCAACTATGTGGCGACCGATGTGCCTCATGTCTATCCGCGCATCGCGGCCTGGCTGGGCTATGACGCCATCGTCGTGGGCAACCACGACATCGAGACAGGCCACGACGTATACGACCGCGTCGCTCGGGAGATGACCATGCCGTATCTGGCTGCCAACGCTGCTTTCGACCGCGACGAGAACGGCCGGGCAGACATGGATGAGAATTCGAAGAACCAGGCGGTCAGTGATTCCTATTTTCTGCCGTATTGTACGGTGGAGCTTGGTGGCGTGAAGGTCGCCATCATCGGCATGACCAATGGCAACATCAAGAGCTGGCTTTCTTCATCGATCTGGCACGGCATGGATTTCCAGGTAATCTCCGTCATTGCCCAGAATCTGGTTGACGAGGTGATTGCCAAGGAGAAGCCGCAACTGGTGGTCCTGGCTGTGCATTCCGGAACAGGGGCGGAACAGGCGGACCGTGAGAATGAGGCCTACTATCTGGCATCGGTGCTCAAGGGTGTGGACCTGGTGCTCAATGGACACGACCATCGCCCGGTGGCCAAGGAGGTGGATAATCCCGAAGGCAGCGTGGTGCTGCTCGATGCCGGTACGAAAGCCGCCGTTGTGGGGCAGGCCGATTTCACGCTGACCGTCAAGAACGGCAAGGTCGTTTCCAAGGCGGTCGATTACAAACTTGTCCCGATGGACAAGTACCCTGCCGATCCTGATTATGTCGCAGCGTTCAAGGAAGATTTCAACGCTGTCAAGGCTTTCGCCAACCGTCCGATCGGCAAATTGTCCGACAATATCTTCCTGGCCGATGCCCTCGACGGCCCGTCTTCTTACATCAACCTGGTCCAGACCGTCCAACTTGAAGCGAGCGGTGCCGACATCGCTTTTGCCGCTCCGCTCTCCAACAGCGGCGTGGTGCCCGAGGGTGTCGTGGAGTTCCAGGATCTGGTGTCGATCTACAAGTTTGAGAACCAGCTCTATACGGTGGAGCTCACCGGGCAGCAGATCAAGGATTACCTGGAGTATTCCTACGACAACTGGGTGAACAAGACCGGTCCTTCCTACAACTGGGATTCGGCCGACGGTATCTTGTATGAGGTCAGCAAGAGCGCGCCCAAAGGTGAGCGGGTGCGGATTCTCTCCATGCGCGACGGGACGCCGTTCGATCTGGCAAAGACATACAAGGTGGCGATGACCTCGTACCGGGCCAGCGGCGGCGGTGACTTGCTCCGCGACGGTGCAAAGGTCGATCCGGCTACGCTGGTCATTGTCGACAGGATGAAGGACATCCGTTCGTTGATCGGTGACTACATAGCCGCCCGTGAAGAAATTGTCCCGACGGTGGCGACCAATTGGAAATTTGTAAAATAATTCGTATTTTTGGCCGATTGTTTGGTTATGGGACAGGATCTGGCTATCCGGTTGAAATCGAAGGTCGAGGAGTTGATCGCCCGCTGCGAGACGCTCGACCGGGAGAACGCCGGCCTGAAAGCCTCCCTGGCTCGTTTTGAAGCCGACAAGGAAAAGAAAGAAAACCGAATCAAAGAACTAGAGAAACAAATAGACAACTTGCGATTGAAAGAAGCGTTTCTGGGTACGTCCGGCGACCGGACTCAGGCCCGGCGGAAAGTGGCCAGGCTGATCAAGGAAATCGACGCTTGCGTGAGTTTGCTCGGCGATTGAAAGGATGAAGCAGCGAATCACACTGAGGATAGCGGGGAAGGAGACTCAGCATCTGGTGGATGCCGAGCGTGAAGAGCTCATCCGTGCGGCGGCCGACCGGATCAACCGGGAGATCGACTCTCTCCGGTTCGATTTCCGGGACCAGGATTTGAGTGATGTGCTGAGCATGATCCTCCTTTCGGAGGAAACCAAACTCCTTGAGATGGAATCCAGAAGCAACAAAGAAACCGATACCTTGCTTCGTCGTCTGGAAGAACTGGACGCGAGCCTTGGAGAATACCTTAGCCGTTAGTTTTGCTCTTTGCCAAAATCAACATTACAAACACAACCGAGCCAACTCGGTCGTCAAAGACAGGCCTGGGTGACCCTTCGGGGGATTCTATTTCGATAGGACGTTGGAAGTCTGCGACAAAACCGGAGCTCAAATCTTGCATATCAAGATTTTCGATAGACCAGGACTAACGGCTTTTTTCTTTCGATTGCAAGTATTGCGTGAATCAGTTTACACACAATATATATTGCAACCATGTTATCCTACATTTTAACCGCATTGATTTCTGCCGGGCTTGGCGTTTTGGGCTGCATCCTGGTCAGAAACTTCATACTGAAGGGCAAGAAAGAGGAGATTCTCAAGAATGCCGAGGCCGAAGGCGAGGCCATCAAGAAGGAAAAGATCTTCCAGGCGAAGGAAAAGTTCCTGCAGCTCAAGAGCGAGCATGAAGCTTACATCAACGAACGCAACGCCCAGGCGTTGCAGTTGGAAAACAAACTCAAGCAGCGTGAACTCAGCCTCAACCAGCAGAATTCCGAAGTGGGACGCAAACAGAAAGAGGTCGATGCCATCCGCGAAAACCTCAAGAACCAGATGGAGATTGTCGGCCGCAAGCAGGAGGAGTATGAGAAACTCCGCGGCAAGGTAATCGAGAAACTCGAGGAAGTGGCCGGCATGACCGCCACCGAGGCGAAGAACCAGCTGGTCGAAAACATGAAGGCCGAAGCCCGCACCGAAGCGATGTCCTATGTCAACGAGGTAATGGACGAGGCCCGGCTGAACGCCGCCAAGGAAGCCAAACGCATCGTGATCAACACCATTCAGCGCACCGCGCCTGAAACGGCCATCGAAAACGCCGTTACGGTCTTCAACATCGACAACGATGAGATCAAGGGCCGCATCATCGGCCGTGAAGGCCGTAACATCCGCGCCCTCGAGGCCGCCACCGGTGTCGAGATCGTGGTGGACGACACGCCCGAAGCCATTCTGCTGTCCTCGTTCGATCCGGTCCGCCGCGAAGTGGCGCGCCTGGCGCTCCACCAGCTGGTGGCTGATGGGCGCATCCACCCAGCCCGCATCGAAGAGGTGGTCGAGAAAGTAAGCAAGCAACTCGACGACGAGATCATGGAGACCGGCAAGCGTACTTGCATCGACCTGGGCATCCATGGCCTGCATGTGGAACTCATCCGGCTCATCGGCCGCATGAAATACCGCAGCTCCTACGGCCAGAATCTGCTGCAGCACTCCCGCGAAGTGGCCAACATCTGCGCCACCATGGCGTCCGAGCTCGGGCTGAACACGAAGGCTGCCAAACGGGCCGGCCTGCTCCACGACATCGGCAAGGTGTGCGAGGAAGATCCGGAATTGCCGCACGCACTGCTCGGCATGAAGGTGGCCGAAAAATACAAGGAGAAGCCCGATATCTGCAACGCCATCGGTGCCCACCACGAGGAGATCGAGATGAATACCCTCATCGCGCCGCTTGTCCTGGTGGCCGACGCCATTTCCGGTGCCCGTCCCGGTGCCCGCCGCGAGGTCATCGAATCGTACATCAAACGCCTGAAGGACATGGAAGGCATCGCCCTCTCACATCCGGGCGTGACCAAGACTTACGCCATCCAGGCCGGTCGTGAATTGCGCGTCATTGTCGGCGCCGAGAGCGTGACCGACCAGCAGTGCGAAGAACTCTCGACCGAGATCGCCCGGAAGATCCAGGACGAAATGACCTATCCGGGACAAATCAAGATCACCGTGATCCGGGAGACCCGGGCCGTCGCTTTCGCCAAATAGCCATGGAAAAGAAGATCGATATCGAAATCAAGCCCGAAGTGGCGCAGGGCCGTTACGCCAACCTGGCCATCATCACGCATTCCTCCAGCGAATTCATCCTGGATTTCGCCCAGAACATGCCGGGACTGCCCAAGATGCAGGTGGCCAGCCGCATCATCATGACGCCTGAGCATGCGAAGCGCCTGCTGGGTGCCCTGAACGACAACATCCGGAAATATGAGAGCCAGTTCGGTGAGATCAAACTCCCGATGAATCCCATGATGATGCCGCCGCTCAAGGCGGATGCCGAAGCCTGAGAGTAAACACTAAAACCGATAACCACACGATGAGCAATTACCCGCATTACCTCGAGCGGTTGCAGGCTGCGACCCGCAAGTTCTGGGACAAGCCCGCCCTCAACAACATCGGCGGCGAGACCTTCAACTACGCCCAGATGGCCACCCAGATTGAAAAGTTCCATCTCGTATTCGAGAAACTGGGTTTCAAGAAAGGAGACAAGATCGCCATCTGCGCCCAGAACGGCGCCCGCTGGGGCATGGCCTACCTGGCCGTCAACACCTATGAGACCGTGATTGTGCCGATCCTGGCTGATTTCACGCCCGACAGTGTCAACCACCTGGTCAACCACTCCGAGAGCCTTGCCCTGTTTACCAACGCGGCCAAATGGAAGAAACTCGACCTGGCCAAGATGCCGCTGCTTAAGCTGGTTATCGATGTGGACACGTGGAAGACGCTCTGGACAGCCGACGAAAGCATCCAGGCCATCTACGACCAGATGGACGAACTCTTCGCCGCGAGGCACCCTGGCGGTTACGGTCCTGACGACGTGGTCTTTCCGACGGACAACTGGGACGATCTTTCGACCATCAACTATACCTCCGGCTCGACCGGTGATCCGAAGGGCGTGATGCTGACCTATCGCAATTTCTCCGCGAACGTGGACTACAGCCAGCGCAACGTGCCGGCCGGCGACAAAATGGTCTCGATGCTGCCGATGGCCCATATGTACGGCCTGGTCATCGAGTTCATCTATCCCCTCTGCAACGGTACCTCGATCTACTGGCTGGGCAAGACTCCTACGCCGGCGGCCCTGATGAAGGCTTTCGCCGATGTGAAACCCTACCTGCTGATCACGGTCCCGCTCGTGATGGAGAAGATCTACAAGTCGAAAGTCAAACCGACTCTCGACAAGCCGGTCGTAAAATTCCTGCTGAAGATTCCGGGCATCAACAACATCATCTACAAGAAAGTCAAGGACGGCCTGGTGCAGGCCTTCGGCGGCAATGTCCTGGAATTCATCATGGGCGGCGCGCCGCTGAATCCCGAAGTGGAGCGTCTTTTCAAGCGGATCAAGTTCCCGTACCTGGTGGGTTACGGTATGACCGAAGCCTGCCCGTTACTGGCCTATGAGCATTGGACCAAGTATGTGGCCGGCTCGTGCGGCAAGTGCGTTGATGTGGCGGAAGTACGTATTGATTCGGAAGACCCGCAGCACGTGGTCGGCGAGATCCAGTGCCGGGGTGAGAACATCATGGTCGGCTACTACAAGAATCCCGAAGCCACCGCCAATGCCTTCACGGAAGACGGGTGGCTGAAGACGGGCGACCTGGGCATCATCGATGCCGAAGGCAACATCTTCATCCGTGGCCGTTCGAAGAACATGATCCTCGGTCCCTCCGGCCAGAACATCTATCCGGAAGAGATCGAGGCGGTCGTCAACAACCAGGACTATGTGATCGAGAGTGTCGTCGTGGACCGCGGTGGCAAACTGGTCGCGCTGGTCTTTGTCGATGAGCAGGCCATCGCCAAGGCGCTCCTCGATGTGGAAGCCCGTTCCAACATCCCCGAGAACATCCGCGTCGGCGCCAACCGCCAGCTCCCGTCCTACAGCCAGATTGCGAAGGTCGAACTCCAGGCACAGCCCTTCGAGAAGACCCCGAAGATGTCGATCAAGCGCTTCCTGTACAAATAGCGCTTGTCTCCTCCTCCCAAGAGATGCCCGGCTTGCCCGGGCATCTTTGTTTATGGCGGCGGGAAAGGAACATTCCTCCGCTCAGCTGTCGAAAAAGGGAGCGGCACCGGGAGCTTGACGGCGAACTCCGAGCTTTTAGCCTCGCCAAGGCGAGTCTAACGCTCGTCAAACAAAGCGCCGTCATGGCCTCGTCAGGGCCCCTGCCTATGGCTCAGGCCCTTTCCTTCGGCCACCGCTCCCTGCACAGGCTCGCCCACGTCCCTTTTTCGACAATTCGCTCCAGAATGTTCCTTTCCCGCCTGCGTCTGCCCATAGTGTTTAAAACATGTTTCACAAGATATTGAAAATCAGCTAATTATGAAAGTATTTCTGTCCCTGGCGGAACAGAAAGAGGCCAATAAGGGCTAACCCTGCTCGCTAAGAAAGTCGTTCAACCCCTTTGGTGAGCAAAACAGGCTAATCTGCTCACCGAGCATTGTTTTTCGGCCGTTGGTGTGCAAACGCGCCTCTCCTGCACACCGACGACGTCGGAAGGCCGCTTTGGGGAGCAAATCGCTCTGATTTGCTCACGGAGCTTGTCTATCGGGCGCATTGAAGCGCGGAGGAGGGTGCTGTCGGAGCGAATTGGCGACAAAAGGGACGTGTGTGGGCTTGTGCAGGGAGCGGTGGCCGACGGAAAGGGCGGAAGTCCTGACAAGGCCATGACGGCGCTTTGTCTGACGAACGTTCCGGGCCTCTTGGCCCGGATAAGGAGGAGTTCGCCGTCAAGCGACCGATGCCGCTCCCTTTTTCGCCATTTGAGCGGAGAGAGCACCCTCCTCCGCGCGGAGATGCGCGAACGTTTCCATTTCCTGGACGCTCAATCCATCCATCATCTATACCGTGGACCGAGCGTCCAAAAATGGTGGCAAAATGTCGCTTTTCTGGACGCTCGGTCCATGAGATGGATTAACGATGGACCGAGCGTCCAGCGGACGGCGCAGAGGGGCCAGGCCCATTGTATATAATAGCGGGAATCACTAAATTTGTGGGAAGATGAAGAAACAAAAAAAGGCCTATCTTGTCCTGATGCTCCTGCTGGTGGCTTGCTCCTTTCCGGAAAGCCGCCCGGATAAGACCACGTTCCAGACGGGGCAGGCGTGGAGTCCGTATCTGGATAATCGGGCGGACGGGGTGATGGTGTACGGTGCCGGGAATTCGCTGGAGGAGCGGATTACGTCGTGGCAGGAGCGGGGCTACCGGACCGCATTCATGACGGGGATTGCCTGGGGTGGCTATCAGGATTATTTCTCCGGTGCCTGGGACGGGGTCGCGCATCTGGACGAAGGCCAGAAGAGCGCGTCGGGTGATACGATCTGGCACGGCCCGACGGTGCCTTACATTGTCCCGACGGAGAATTATCTGAACTATTTCAAGGAAACCCAGATCAAGCGCGCCATCGACGCGGGTATCGACGACATCTTCCTCGAAGAGCCGGAGTTCTGGGCTTACGCCGGTTACAGCGAGGCTTTCAAGCGGGAATGGGAAGCCTATTACGGCGTGCCCTGGCGGCCGCAGGATGAATCCGCCGAGGCAACCTACCTCGCTTCCAAGCTCAAGTATCATCTCTATTACCGGGCTTTGGAAGAGGCATTTACGTATGCGAAAGAATATGGCCGTTCATTGGGCCGGACGATCCGCTGTTATGTGCCGACGCATTCCCTGATCAACTACGCACAATGGAGAATCGTCTCGCCGGAAGCGTCCCTGGCTTCCCTGCCTTGTGTGGAGGGGTACATCGCGCAGGTTTGGACCGGGACTTCGCGGATGCCGAACTATTACGCGGGCGTGTGCCGGGAGCGGGTTTTCGAGATCGCCTTCCTGGAATATGGCTGTATGGCCTCGATGACGGCGCCGACCGGTCGTCGGGTCTGGTTCCTGACGGATCCCATCGAAGACGGCGTCCGCGACTGGGCCGACTACAAGCGCAACTACCAGGCGACCTTCACGGCGCAGTTGCTCTACCCCGGCATCGCCGACTACGAGGTGATGCCCTGGCCGGAGCGGATCTACCGCCGCTTGTATCCTGCGAGCGCTACCGACACGACCCGCATCCGCATCCCCCGCGACTATGCGTCGATGATGCAGGTGATGATCGGGGCCCTTGCGGACATGCCGGCTTCCGGTACGCAGCTGACAGGACCTGACGGAATCTCCGTCTTGATGGCCAATACCATGATGTTCCAGCACTTCCCGGTCGAGGAACGGTTCGACGACCCGGTCCAGACCAACTTCTATGGACTGGCGATGCCGCTGCTCAAACGGGGCATTCCCGTCGGAATCTCCCATATCGAGAATTTGGGCTGGTCGGAGGCGCTGCGGAATGTCAAGGTGCTGCTGATGACCTATGCCAATATGAAACCGCTCGACCCGGAGGCGCACCGGCAGCTCGCTGCGTGGGTCAGGAATGGCGGGCGGCTGATCTATTGTGGACGCGACGATGATCCTTTCCAGCGCGTGTCGGAATGGTGGACGGCAGAAGGCTATGCGTCGCCTTCTGAACATCTGTTTGAACAGCTGGGCATCCAGGCAGATGCGCCGGAAGGCAGCTATCCCAGTGGAAAGGGGATGGTCCGGATCCTGCGGCAGAATCCTGCGGAGTTCGTACTGACGGCGGGTGGCGAAGTGCCGCTGTTGGCGGCGGTCGCTGACCTGTATGGTCGGTTTGATACCAAGAATTGCTTTGTGCTGGAGCGCGGTCCATACACGGTAGCTGCGGTGTTGGATGAGAGCGTCAGTGACGCGCCCTTGCGACTGGAAGGCCACTTCATCGATCTATACGACCCGAATCTTCCCGTCTGTGAAGGGGTCGAGCTTGCACCCGGCTCACAGGGCCTTTTCTACGATCTGCGGAAAGCGCCCCGCGCACCGGCCATTCTGGCGGCTGCGAGCCGTGCCAGCGAGATCCGCAAAAGCGGCCGCTGCTTCTCCTATCTATGCAAGGGTCCGCTCGAAACGGTCAATGTGACGCGCATCCGGGTTCCCCGGCATCCAGTCCGTGTGACGGCAGGCGGCCAGGAAATTGCCTACGTATGGGATGCCGCAAGCCGCACCTGCCTGCTGCGCTTCGAGAACGATCCCGACGGCGTGCCGGTGGAAATCCGCTGGTAGCCTGTCAGTGGACGTGCGGCGGCATATACCGTAAGGAAACCTTGTATTTGGGTTCGCCGCTGCGGGTGGTGTAGACGTAGATTTCGTCGACTTCGATGCGGCCTTGTTCGTGAAGCTCGTACAGGTCGGGGAAGTGTTCCAGCAGGATGGCTTCGATTTCTTCGTGGTCGGAGATGACCGTCGCCCCGCGCGGCGGAAGGATGCCGCACGAGGCCAGGGTCATCAGCAGGGCCAGATTGACGGCCGCCCACAGGATACGCCCTTTTCTCATATCGCTTTACCCTGGAGATAGACTTGCCGGATAAAAGGCGAGTGGTGCAGGTAGGGAATCTTCGTGAGGTTCCAGCCCGGGCGGGAGAGGATCAGGTCCGCGCGCTTGCCGGTCGTAATGGATCCGCATTGATCGCTGACGCCCATGGCATAAGCGCTGTTGAGCGTGACGGCGTTGAAGGCCTGGTTGGGGGTGAGCCGCATCCGGATGCAACCCAGCGCCCAGATGAAGCGCATGTCGCCCGAAGGAGAAGACCCCGGATTGTAATCGGAAGCCAAGGCGACACCCAGATCGGCAGCGATGTAATCGCGGGCCGGGCCGTCGGGAATCCGGAGAAAGAAGGCCGATCCGGGCAGGAAGGTCGGCATGGTGGTGGTGCCCCGTAAGGCTTCGATTTCGGCAACACCCGATTGTTCCAGATGATCGACCGAAAGGGCCCCGTACTTGACGCCCACCTGGACGCCGCCGCTGACAGCCAACTGATTGGCGTGTATTTTTGGCCGCAGGCCGGCGCGGAGTCCCGCTTCCATCACGCGGGCGGCATCTTCCACGGTGAAGAAGCCTTGCTCGCAGAAGATATCGACGAAGTCGGCATAACGCGCCGCGTCGGGCATCATCCGGCACACGGCCGTGACGTAGTCTTCATGCGTATAGCCGCGTCCCACGGCATGGGCGCCCAGGAAGGTCGTCCGGACCAGGGCGGGCGAGGCCGCCTTGATGCGGTCGATGACGCGCAGCATCTTCAACTCGTCCACCGGGTTCAGCCCGTAACCGCTCTTGATTTCCATCGCTCCGGTTCCCTGGGAAATCATCTCGTTGACGCGTTCCATCGACTGCTGGAACAACGCATCTTCCGAAGTCCGGTGCAGCAGGTCTGCCGAGTTGAGGATACCGCCGCCGCGGGCGGCGATTTCCTCGTAGGATAAGCCATGGATCTTGTCGAGGAATTCCCCGTCGCGGCATCCTGCATAGACGATGTGGGTATGACTGTCGCAGAAAGCAGGCATCAGCAAGCCGCCTTCGCAGTCGATGACTTCGTCAGCGCCTGCCGGCGCCGGCGAAGTCGCATTGCCAAATCCGGCAATCCTTCCTTCTTCGACCAGCAGCCAGGCGTTGTCAATCGTGCCGACCTCATCCATGGCCGGGCCTTCTTTGCGGAGAACGCCCGCAGGCACGATGCCTGCGAGCGTACCGATATTGCGAAACAGCCTTCTCATCGTCTACAGGTACTGGTGTTTCCGGATGAACTCCGCGGAGCGGATGATCAGCGGGTGCATATAGGTGTCTACGTCGATGAAGGGAACCACCTTCCGGTAGTCGGCGTGGATTTTTTCGATCAGCGGAGACGAGTGGGCCGGGCGGCGGAATTCCAGCGCCTGCGCGGCGTTGAACAGCTCGATGGCCAGCACGGTCTCCACGTTGTCGACGATGCGCACGAGCTTCGTGGCCGAGTTGGCACCCATGCTCACATGGTCTTCCTGCCCGTTCGACGAAGGAACCGAGTCGCAGGAGGCGGGCCAGCAGAGCCCCTTGTTCTGGCTCACGATCGAAGCGGCCGTGTACTGCGGAATCATGAAACCGCTGTTGAGACCCGGATTCGGGGCCAAGTAGCGCGGCAGACCGCGGTAACCGTGGATCAGCAGATAGACACGACGCTCCGAGATGCTGGCCAGTTCCGACAGGGCGATTGCCATGGTGTCCATCGGGATGGCGATGGGCTCGCCATGGAAGTTGCCGGCCGAAATCACCATGTCTTCGTCGGGGAAGACGTTCGGGTTGTCGGTGACGCCGTTGATCTCGTTTTCGATGACCCACTGGACATAGGTCAGGTTATCCTTTGCGGCGCCGTGAACCTGCGGGATACAACGGAACGAGTAAGGATCCTGGACGTGTTCTTTGGGGCGGCGGATCAGTTCGCTGCCTTCCAGTACGCGCAGGAAGCGCTCCGCGGTAGCCAACTGCCCTTTGTGGGGACGGATCCGGTGGCTCAGGGGCAGGAACGGTTCGATGCGGCCGTCATAGGCTTCGAGCGACATCGCGCCGATCAGGTCGGCCCATTTCGAGAGCCGCTTGGCCTGGATCAGCGACCAGATGGCGTGGGCGCTCATGAACTGCGTACCGTTGAGCAGGGCGAGGCCCTCTTTCGATTGCAGGCGGATGGGCTCCCAGCCCAGTTCCTTCCAGACTTCTTCGGTGGGGCGGACCTTCCCTTTGAAGCGGACCTCGCCCATCCCGATGATGGGAAGGCAGAGGTGGGCCAGGGGAGCGAGGTCGCCGGAAGCGCCGAGCGAGCCCTGCTGGTAAACGACGGGCAGGATGTCGTTGTTGTACATATCGATGAGCCGCTGGACGGTGACCAGTTGGGCGCCGGAATGGCCGTAGGAAAGCGACTGCGCCTTGAGCAGGAGCATCAGCTTGACGATGGCCGGGCGCACTTCTTCGCCCGTGCCGCAAGCATGCGACATCACAAGGTTGTGCTGCAGTTGCGACAGGTCTTCGGCCGGGATAGTCACGTTATACAGTGAGCCGAAGCCGGTCGTGATGCCATAGACCGGCCGGTCGATGTCCTCCATTTTGGTGTCGAGGTAGTGGCGGCATTTTTCGATGGCCGCGACGGCCTCTTCCGAGAGGGCGAGGTGCTCGCCGTTGTCGAGAATCTCCTGCAGCCGCTCCAGGGTAAGGTGTTCGTGAGATATGGAATGCATTATAATACGGATTTGATCAGTTCTTCATCTGCAAGGTTCGGAAGGGTGACGCGGAGGCCGGGGGTGCGGGCCATTTCGCGTTCGATGGCGAAGCGGGCGCCGTCGTTGCGGGCCCAGCTGCGGCGGGCGATTCCGTTGTTCACGTCCCAGAAGAGCATCTCCCGGATGTGGCGGGCGGAATCGTCAGAACCGTCGATTACCATGCCGAAACCGCCGTTGATCACTTCGCCCCAGCCCACGCCGCCGCCGTTGTGGATCGAGACCCACGTGGCGCCGCGGAAGCCGTCGCCGATGACGTTCTGCACGGCCATGTCGGCCGTGAACTGCGAACCGTCGTAGATGTTCGAGGTCTCGCGGAACGGAGAGTCGGTGCCGGACACGTCATGGTGGTCGCGGCCCAGTACGATGGGCGCCGTGATTTCGCCGCGGCGGATGGCGTCGTTGAACGCCAGCGCGATCTTCGTACGGCCTTCGCAATCAGCGTAGAGGATACGGGCCTGGGAGCCCACCACCAGGTGGTTGCGGCCGGCTTCTTCGATCCAGTGGATGTTGTCGCGCATCTGGCCGGCGATTTCCTCGGGGGCGGTGGCGGCGATTTCACCGAGCACCTTCACCGCGAGAGCGTCGGACTTCGCCAGGTCTTCCGGTTTTTCGCTCATGCAGACCCAGCGGAATGGACCAAAGCCATAGTCGAAATACATGGGGCCCATGATGTCCTGCACGTAGGAAGGGTAGCGGAAGCGGCCGTCCGGAAGCAGGATGTCTGCGCCGGCACGGGAGCTTTCCAGCAGGAAGGCGTTGCCGTAGTCGAAGAAATACATTCCGCCGGCGGCCAGCCGGTTGATGGCAGCCACGTGGCGGCGGAGCGAGGCTTGGACGGCTTCCTTGAAACGTTCCGGTTCTTCGGCCATCATCTTCTTGGATTCTTCGAGGCTGTAACCCACGGGGTAGTAGCCGCCCGCCCACGGGTTGTGGAGGGAGGTCTGGTCGGAACCCAGGTCTACGGGCACTTTCTCATCGGCGAGACGTTCCCACAGGTCGACCACGTTGCCTACATAGGCCAGCGAGACGACTTCCTTCGCGGCGACCGCCTTGCGGATGCGCGGAATGAGTTCGTCGAGGTCGCGGTGGAGTTCATCGACCCAGCCTTGCTCGAAGCGTTTCTCGGCGGCCTTGGGGTTGATCTCGGCCGTGACGCTCACCACGCCGGCGATGTTGCCGGCTTTGGGCTGGGCACCCGACATGCCGCCGAGGCCGGCGGTCACGAAGAGCACACCGCCGCGGTCGTCCCCGTTGAGACCGCGCTTGCGAAGTTGCTTGCGGGCTGCGTTCATCACCGTAATGGTGGTGCCGTGGACGATGCCCTGCGGACCGATGTACATATAGGAACCGGCCGTCATCTGGCCGTATTGCGACACGCCGAGGGCGTTGAATTTTTCCCAATGGTCGGGTTTGGAATAATTGGGGATGACCATACCGTTGGTAACGATCACCCGCGGGGCGTCCTTGTGGCTGGGGAAGAGTCCCAGCGGATGGCCGGAGTACATCACGAGCGTCTGCTCGTCGGTCATCGTGGCCAGGTACTGCATGACCAGCCTGTACTGGGCCCAGTTCTGGAAAATGGCACCGTTGCCGCCGTAGATGATCAGTTCGTGCGGGTGTTGCGCTACGCGCGGATCGAGGTTGTTCTGGATCATCGCCATGATGGCCGCCGCCTGCCGGCTCTGGGCCGGATACTCGTCGATCGGCCGCGCATACATCGCGTAGGAGGGGCGGAAACGGTACATATAGATGCGGCCGTATTTGTGCAGTTCTTCCGCGAACTCCTTGGCCAGCACAGCGTGGTGCTTCGCAGGGAAGTAGCGCAGCGCGTTCTTCAGGGCCAGCACTTTCTCTTCGGGAGAGAGGATATCCTTGCGTCGCGGGGCGTGGTTGATATCGGGATCGTAGGCTTTCACTTCCGGCAGTTCCGCCGGAATGCCCGCCAGGATTTCTTCTTGGAAAGTCATACTCATTGATTGATATGGTTGTTGACGGCTTCCAGGACCTGCGCTTCCAGGGCTTCGGCTTCGCGGAGGATTTCGGCAGCGCGGGCGATCAAGGGTTTGGCGGGAGCCGGGTCTTTCAGGCCGGAGGCGTTGATGCGTACGTTGAGTTCGGCGCCGCGGCAGGCGCCGCGGGCTGCGAGGGCCGCCACACCTGCGTCGGACGCGGAGGCCGGGTTGCCTTTACGGGCCATTTCAAGGGCCAGCGGCAGGGCTTTCAGCGAAGCTTCCATCGTCTTCAACGGAACGGATGCGGCATAAAGTGTAGCCTCTTCGATGGCGGCGGCGCGGGCTGCTTTCTCTTCGTCGGTGCCCTTCGGCATGCCGAAGCAGGCCATGATTTTGTCAAAAGCGGCGGTGTCCTCGTCCACCAGGTCGAGCAGTTCCTGCATGACGGCCTGGCCGGCTTCTGCCACGTCGGAGAATTCTTTCCAGCGGTCGTCCCAGCCGCGTTTGTGGGCGGAAAGGTTGGCCACCATCGTGCCGAGGGCGGCTGCCAGGGCGCCCATATAGGCAGAGATGGATCCGCCGCCCGGGGCGGGAGACTCGGAGGCCGTCTCGCGGGCGAAGCCTTCGGCGGTCATCCGCACGAGGCGGTGTTTGCGGGCTTCCTCTTCTTCGTCCTGCATCAGGAATTCGATGACTTTCTCTTTCGGGTCGAAAGGCTTGAGGTCGTCGAGCGACATCGACTTGACGGCGATCTTCAGGATTTCGCTTTCGTCAATGCCGAGGGAGCGCTGCTGGCGGGCGAGGTAGAACTTGCCGGCCTCGAGCAGCACTTTCTTCGGAACCAGGCCGACAATCTCGGCGCCGGTGACGCGCAGGCCGCGGGCCGCGGCGGCGCGGGAGACCTCTTCGTAGGCCACGTGCAGCGGCGTGACGTCGATGTCGGTGATGTTCATCGATACCTGCGCGATGCCGTATTCGTCGATGTACCAGCCGATGGCTTTGCAGCCCTTCAGAGTGCCGGGAATCCAGATCTGTTCGCCGTTCTCGTCTTTAAGGAGCTTGCCGGTGAGCGAGCCGCCTTCGCGGGCCTTGCGGCCTTTCTCGCGCACGTCGAAGGCGATGGCCATCGCCCGGCGGGTGGAGGTGGTATTGAGGTTGTAGTTCACCGCCACCAGGAAATTGCGGGCGCCGACGTTCGTAGCACCACAACGGGCTACCGTGTCGTTGTAGGTATCGGGGCCGAAATCGGGCCGGCGGGCAGGGTCGGCGATTTTCTCGGGCAGGGCTTCATATTCGCCGGCCCGGCATACTGCGAGATTCTTGCGCTCAGGTTTGAAAGCCGCCGCTTCGTAGCAGTAGCAGGGAATGCCCAGCTCTTCATAAAGACGCTTCGCCAGCTCTCTTGCCAACGAAGCGCACTCTTCCAGAGTGATGCCCGCCACGGGGATGAGCGGAAGCACGTCCGTCGCACCCGAACGGGGATGGGCGCCGTGGTGGTGTCGCATATCGATGAGTTCCTGGGCCTTGGCAGCGCCGCGGAAAGCAGCTTCGCAGACAGCGGCCGGCTCTCCGACGAAGGTTACGACGGTGCGGTTGGTAGCTACGCCGGGATCGACATCGAGGACCTTTACGCCTTCGACAGCGGCAATGGCGGCGACAATGTTGTCAATCACGGATTTATCGCGTCCCTCACTGTAGTTGGGGACGCACTCGACGATTTGTTTCATATTGACAGGTTTATGCGTTGTTTGATTTGAATTCAGTTCAAAACATCAAAGATACGAATAAAAACGCAATTTCGGAAGCGCCCGGTCAGAAATTCCAGGAGAATCCCAGCAGGAAAATGCGGCGGTTCTGGCGGGATTCCGTGGACCAGGCATTGTTCCCGTCGGCCGAGAAGAACTCGGCCCTGACCGGCGCATCCAGCAGGTCAAGGCCTTCCAAGGATACGGCGAACGACTTGAACTGCTTTTCGATCCGGGCATTGAGCGTGTAGTAGGCGCCCAGCAGGCTGTAGAAGGTCTGCACTTCCCCCCGGTAAAAACCGTTGGCCGAGAAAGTCCAGCCCCGGCCCGGCCGGAAGGACGTATCCAGGGAAAGCTCGGTGTAATGGGTCTTGCTGGTATTGTCCTGAATCAGCGCGTCCCGTTTTGTCTGCCGGTAAAGCACTGCCAGATTGGTGGAAAACATGTTGCCGTTCCATCCCAACAGGCTTTCCTGCGTAAAGCTTACAGCCTTGGCCGTATTGAACCAGGTGAAGATCCTGTAGTCCTGTCCGCTGATGGTTTCTTCGTAAAAGGTCTGCTCCAATTCGTTCATCCGGCGGGAGATGGTTGACCGGACTGTCACGCGGAAACGTTTGTAACGCAGCAGCCACGCCAGGTCGGCGGATACGTTCTGGCTGGAAAGAAGGTCGGGATTGCCTCGGAACAGCTGCGTGGGTTCGCTTCCTTGTCGGTCGAACCAGCAGATCTGCCTGAATTCGGGATGGGACACGGCGAGGGTGGTCCCCAGAACCAGCTGGTTGTAGGCCGCAATACTCCATTCGGCCAGGAAACGGCCGGTCATGGCAGGCCGCGACCAGTTCAGTTTCTGATAATGTATGTCGTTGGTCAGCTGGTGCCCATAGAACTGGAGCGTGTAGTCGGCGGTTGCCCGGAAAGGCCGGTGGTGGTACTCCGCCCGGATATGTGGCATCACGAACAGTTGGACGAAATCGAAATTCTCCCGCAGGCGGACACTGTCCCGCCAGTTTGCGTTTTCATCGAGCACGGCACCCCTGTTGTATTCCCGGTTTTCCAGGGCACGGATCCGGATTCCGGGTTCCATTGTCAGCTGATGCTGGCCGGTCAGCAGGGAGTCCCGGTAGCTGAGGTCCACGATGCCATCGTACGTGTTTGCGCGGGGTGTCAGCTGATAGCTATAGTTGTTTTGCTCCATCCCATCCGGCGAATAGATGTCCGTGATATGGTCCCATTTGGAATGGATTGCCTGGAACCGGCCGCGCCAGTCGGCGGAGAACAGCAGTGTGCGGCGCGATGACCCCAACTGACGGCTGGAGCGGAAGCCGGCTGTTGCGTTGTGTTGGTGCTCATCGCGGGCTTCGTGTGCCATGAGTACCCGGCTGGCGTAATCAAACTGGGTAAAAGCCTCGAGATTGCCGGACTCTTTGCGTTCCAGACCATATTGATAGGAGAGAAAGGCCTGGTACAGGCGTTTTTCGGACGGTTGCCAGCGCAGGTCGGAACGCCAACTGGCGGAGGGTCGCAGGAATTCGGAGCGCTGCACATTCACTTCAAGATTGTTCTGATCCTTGATTGCGACCCGGATATTTTGCGTCTGGTTCATCTCAAAGAACCCTTGCAGATCCGTGGACCAGGTCAGTTTGGGTGTGGTGTAGGCGAGCCGTGCTGCGAGCTGATTCCGGAAGTGGCCGAGTGTGTCGCGGGTATCTCCCTCTTCCTCTTCGACGTGTAGGGGGCTGCCATATCCAGCCGTCAAAAGGAGCCTGCCCGACCATTTCCCCGATTTCTTGGGGAGGTCCTGCGCTGCAGCGATTCCTAACGTCAGCAGGAGGAACAGCCCAGCCAATCCAGTCGCCTTCATTGAAAATCTCATGGCTGGAGGGTATTGGAAGGACGGGGAAGCCAGAGGGCGGATTCTCCGTGTATGTGACATTCCCGGCCTTCGAGCGCAGCATTCCGGTAGGTGGCTTTGGTAATGAGCACCCCGTCTGCAGGAAGGGGGTCGTCCAGGCCGATGGGAATCACATCCCGTCCCAGGTAAACATCCATGTTCTCCGGGCGGTTGTGCTCTCTGACATAAACCGGCACGCCTTCCGGGATGTCGCGGCAGAGAGCCCTGTATCCGAGGAACTCATCGGCTTGCGGAAGCACCAGCGCGATGGCTATGAAAAAGGCGAAGACGGAGAGCCCGAGCGGGAAGATGCTGGCCGTTTTCCGTCTGGAGCGGAGCGCGAGGACTGCCGTGAAAACGCTGCCGCACAACACGAAAGCGCCTGCGAGCGAAAAGGCAGGGCTCTTGGCAAAGCGATACGGCGCCAATGCAGGAATCCGGTCGTAAAACAGCGGCTCCACCAGCAACACCAGTGCAGCCAGGGCCAGCAACATCGCGGGAAGGGCAATCGCCCAGTCCATCCAGCGCCGCCATCCGGTCCGTCGTACATAGAGCGGAAGCAGATAGACCACGAAGGGGAAAACCGGCAGCAGGTAAATAGGCAGTTTTCCGCTGGAACAGCTCAGCATCACCAAGGGGACAAAGAAGGCGCAGCGGAACAGCTTTTCGGTTGCCTGATCCGCTGAAATCGGGAAAGCAGTGCCTCCGCGCTGACAAAGAGAACCGATGCATGCGATGACTGTGATCAGGCACCAGGGAAGCATGACCGGCCAGAGCGTTTTCAGGTAGAACCAGAAAGGCTGTTTATGATGGAAGGCGTTGAACGTACGGTCCACGGTCTGATGGAAGAGCAGATTGTGCAAGTAATCTGCACCGCCGTCAAGCCAGGCCCCGACAAACCATACGGCGCAGCATCCTCCTACCAGCAGCAGGAATCGCCAGCCGAGAAAACGGCCGGGATGCAACTGAGGACGGTCTTCCGTTTTTTTACGGCACGAAAGAATGAAGACCAGAATGACCAGCGGGGGCATGAGGATGCCCACGGGCCCTTTGGTGAAAAGGGCAAGGAAGGTGTACAGGGCGAAAAGCCAGGGCTTGTTTCGATACCAGCCCCGCAGCGCCAGCACGATAAACAGCACCATCAGCATGTCCATCCGGAGGAACATGCTCAGGAGAATCCAATATCCGGTCGAGGAGAGCATCAGGGCCATTGCCGCCCGTTCCCTGGAAGAAGCGTCTTTGTGCCCGCCATAGACCCAACGGTCCATGACGACCGTGACGATGGCGGCCGGGACGAACGAAAACAGTGCAAGGAGATAGGGACAATGCTGGCCGAACAACCGGCGGAAGATCATCAGGATCCAGAAATAGAGCGGCGGCTTGTCGGCATAGGGCTCTCCATGGTTGGTAAAAGCGAACAGATGACCTTCGCGGAGGGCTTCATCCGCAATGCTGAGGTACCGCAGTTCATTGGCGGGCGTGACATCACGCAATGCCATGAACGGTGAGAGGCACAACAGCATCAACAGCAGCACTGTGCCGACCGGATATCGTTCGAACAGTTTCCGCATGGGGGTCCTGCGTCCGCCGGACTATTGGATGAAACTGGCGAAGTAGCCGGAGAAGAATACGTTGGTCATCAGGTAACCGATGATGGTCGAGACGGTCACGCAGATCAATCCCGGCATCATGAAACTGTGGTTGAGCAAGTACTTTCCGATGACGGTGGTACCGGACCGGTCGAAGTTGACCGTAGCGATGTCGGAAGGATAGTTCGGAATGAAGAAGTAACCGTACACGCTGGGCAGTACGCCGAGCAGCACCGGTCCGGCGATGCCCAGTTCATAGGCCAGCGGCAGCATGGCCACCACCACGGCGCCCTGCGAGTTGATGAGCACCGACACGATGAAGAATACCAGCGCGATGGCCCAAGGATAATGCGTAACCAGGCCCGTCAGCATCGTCTTCATCTCTTCCATGTAGTTGCCAAAATATGTGTCGGCCAGCCAGGCAATACCGTAGATGGCCACTACGGCCACCATGCCCGACTGCCAGACAGCGCCGGCCACGGCTTTTTTTGGCGAGGCCTTGCAGAACATGATGTTGGCCGCAGCTGCCATCAGCATGATGATCTGGATGCAGATGTTCATCTTAGGCAGGTTGATGGCCTGGGCCACGGTGCGCCCGTCGGCTACATGGAGCATCTGGCAGAAGGCGAATGCCACGATGATCAGCAGCGATCCCAGAAACACGAACACCGACGCCTTGGCTTCTTTGGTGATGACCTTGTCGAGCGTGGTGGCCGTGTTGCCGTACATGTAGTGATACTGCTCAGGATCCGACTTCCGGCGGAGGAATTCGGTATCTTTATCCAGGTCCTTGCCGCGCTTGTAGGAAGCGAGCGCCGCGCACATCAGGCCGCAGAGGCAGGCCGGGATGGTGACCATCAGCACCTGCGGGATGGTGACCATGTACCCGTTGGCATTGGAGATCGTGACGAAAGCCACGACCGCCGCGGCGATGGGAGAGCAGGTGATGCCTACCTGCGAGGCGATGGATGATACGGCGCAGGGACGCTCCGGACGGATGTTCTTCTTCAGGGCGATGTCGCAAATGATCGGCATGACGGTATAAACCACATGACCGGTACCGACGAGTACGGTCAGGAAGAACGTCACCAGCGGACCAAGGAACGTAATGTGTTCCGGATGCTTGCGGAGCATCTTTTCGGCGATCTGGATCATCCAGTCCATACCGCCCGAGGCCTGCAGGGTACCCGCACAGGTAACGGCGGCGATGATGATATAGATGACATCGGTGGGCGGGGTGCCGGGCTTGAGTCCGAACCCGAAAACGAGGATGGCCAGGCCGATGCCAGAAATGGCACCGAGTGCCAGGGATCCGTAACGGGAGCCTACGTAGAGCGCTGCCAGAACGATCAGCAGCTCAATAATCATGGTAAAGGTCATACTTATCTGTATACTTTTGACAGGTTATAAACAGGAAGAATCTTTATCTTTCAAAGTTAACAGATAATTACTAATTTAGCAAACATTCACGAACACTTCCATGCTAAAAACGGCGCCACAGGCGCCTCAAAACAAAAGCGAAGCCGGACAGAACCGCAGCTATGCTGCTAGGGGTTCGGGGATGTGCCCCGGTAAAACGGCGCCACAGGCGCCTCAAAACAAAAGCGAAGCCCGAAAGCCCCGCAGCTACGCTGCCAGGGGTCTGGGGATGTGCCCCAGTAAAGAAGGCGCCACAGGCGCCTCAAAAATAAAGCGAAGCCTTTCTGGCTTCGCTTTATTTTTTTTTTGAGGTGCCTAGCGGAATTGAACCGCTCTACCTGGTTTTGCAGACCAGTGCCTAACCTCCCGGCCCAGGCACCAAGGGACTACAAAGGTAGAGATTTTTTTTGATATGCCAACTATTTTTTTGAAGCCATCCTCAAATAGGACCGAATATGGGGATGGAAGGAGGAAAAACGAGCTGCCGTCCTCACCGGAGGCTTTATATGAGGATGGGCGGGCAATCGGATTCAAAGGTCAGGCGGCGACCCTCGGCTGGATGCCGGAAACTCAGATACGAGGCGTGGAGCATCAGGCGGTCGGCCTGTGAGCCACCATACAGGCGGTCGCCGAGGATGGGGCGTCCGAGGCCAGCCGGGTGTGCGCAGTGAACCCGGAGCTGGTGGGTACGGCCGGTGTAGGGAATCAGACGCAGGAGGGTGTTGCCGTCGGGCTCCACTTGGAGCACTTTGTATTCCGTGATGGCGGGTTTTCCGCAATCGGGGTCGACCTTCTGTCGCGGACGGTCGTACCAGTCGGGAGCCAGGGGCAGGGAGATCTTGCCGCCGTCGCCCGGCTTGAGCGGGGCCTGGTCCGGTTCTGCCGCCGTTACCAGCGCCAGATAGGCTTTTGTCACCTCGCGGTGTTCGAACTGCTGCTGCAGTGCTGACTGGGTTTCCGGCTTCTTGGCGAAGACCATCAGTCCGGAGGTATCCATGTCGAGCCGGTGGCAGGCCAGGACGGTTTCGGCACAATAGCCGGTCAGCCAGTCCTGCAGGGAACGGCGCGGCGGGACACCGGGGACGGGTCGCCCCGGGACAGCCAGCATGCCGGCCGGTTTCTCCACCACAATCAGGCTGCCGTCTTCATAGCGGACGACCGGTTCCTCCAAATGCCAGTGCGCATCGCTCTCCAGCGGATTGGGCTCGACATCGACGCCCTGCAGCATATAGCCGAGCAGGGGGCCGCATTTGCCAGTACAGGCGGGGTAGAAGGCACCTTGTCGGCGCACTTCCCGACTCGGTGAGGCGCCGTACCAAAACTCTCCGATGGCCAATGGCTTCAGTCCGTTGGACAAGGCATACTGCAAGAGTTTCGGGGCTGCACAGTCGCCGGTCCCACCGGGGGGCACGAGTCCCCGGTCGGCGAAGATCTGTCGGATGGACCGGCGTTCGCCCCGGCCGTTGACGACAATATATTGCTCAAATAGCCAATCCTGCAACCTGCGGGACTCTTCCGGTGAAGATGCGATGATGTCTTCCGGTTTCCAGGCAAAGATCGGCGGTACAAAACCTTCTACAAGTGCTTGGCCGCCCGCCAGGCCCGAAAAGGCGAAGAGGAAAAGATGCCCGGTCGCGCCGGGCATGACGTTGTCGGTTGCGCCGGGCATGACGTTGTCGGTCGCGCCGGACATGACGTTGTCGGTCGCGCCGGTCATGACGTTGGCGTCATCCCCGACCTGATCGGGGATCTCGACTTCCAGTACGCCCAACATCTTCCCTTCGGCGAACAGCGCGCGCAAAGACGGGGTGGCGTCGATGCGCGCAATGAGGGCCCCGGCCGCATCTACGATCCGGGGAGCAGGGGTGTAGCAGAAAGGATTATTCAACATAGAGCACCAGCCCTTTGAGGTAAGCCCCTTCGGGATGGAAGATGCTGACGGCATGGTCGGCCGGCTGGTTCAGCCGGTCGATGATCCGGACCTGGCGGCCTGAATCGGCGGCCGCACTGAAAACGGCCAGGGCGAAGGCTTCGCGATCTACCACCTGCGAGCAGCTGAACGTGAAAATCAGTCCACCTGGTGAGACGGCGCCGATGGCGGCGGCATTGAGCCGCTGGTAAGCCCGCAGGGCGTTGCTGAGAGCGCCGCGATGCTTGGCAAAAGCGGGCGGATCGACGATCATCAGGTCGTAGGTATCCCGGGGCGCGGCCTTGACGAAATCGATGGCGTCGCAACACAATGCCCGGTGGGGGGCATCCGGGCCGAAGTTGAGGGCGATGTTCTTTTCCACGAGTTCAACGGCCCGGGCCGAACTGTCTACTGAATCGACCGAGACGGCGCCACCTGCCAAGGCATAGACGCTGAATCCGCCGGTGTAGCAGAAGAGGTTCAGGACGTGCCGGCCGCGGGCGTATCGCTCGACGAGCGCTCGGTTCTCCCGCTGATCGAGGAAGAAGCCGGTCTTTTGGCCGGTCTCCCAGTCAACCAGGAACTGATGGCCGTTCTCCAGAACGGTACGCGGGCAGAGCGATGTCGCTTTTTCGGACTGAAACAGATATCCGTCACCCAGGTCAAGTCCGGCTTTGAACGGAGCGGTCCCCGAACTCTTGTCGTACACGGCGTGGAGGGCGGAGCCGTAAATGGTTTGCAACGCCCGTGCAATCTGCTCTTTGGCGCGGAACATGCCGGCAGAATGAGCCTGGAGTACGCAGACACCGTCATACCAGTCGATGATCAAGCCAGGGAGTCCGTCGCCTTCGCCATGGACAAGCCGGTAACAGCTGGTCGTTTCAGATCCGGCCAGTCCGAATGCACGCCGGGCATCGAGACATCCCTGCAGCCGCCGGGTCCAGAAAGTTTCGTCGGGTCCGCCAGCCGGCATATCATCGGCAAAACTGAGCATGCGGACGGCAATCGATCCGATCTGGTAATGTCCCCAGCCCAGGAACTCTTTCCGGGCGGACAGGACGGCCACGGCGTCACCTTCGGCCGGGTCGGGTCCTTCAATACCGCCGACTGCGCCGGAGAACACCCAGGGATGAAAACGCAGAAGCGATTCCTCGCGTCCTTTCTTGAGATAGAGGCGGGTCATATCCGTTTACTGTTGGGAGACGTCACCCGCTTGGAGGCAAGCAGCGCCTTGTACATTTTCACGCAGATCCAGGCGTCGGTAGCCGCGTAGAGCAACTGGGCGTCGGAGAGGGGCTCGGCTTCCCAATTGGAACACTGCTGTGCTTTGGAGACCTTGCGGCCCAGGATGATGGCCGCCATCTTGCGCACACTCTTCTCCCGGATGCCGTACTGGTCGGCGAACGACTGCAGGTCCATGAAACGATGCGGCTCGAAAGAACAATAATGTTGGAGCCCGTGGATATCCTCGCCGACCGCTGCGCCGACTTTGGTGATGTGGGTATCGGCCAGGATGTCGGCCACGGCCTGCGGCAGGCCGAGTTCCTGAAGGCGGAAAAGAAAAGCTTCCGTCTCGCTGGACAATTGCAGCAGGGCAGTATGGTGTCGGGGCTGGTGAGCCTGGAAAACGGGCTTGGTCTCGGTGTCGAACCCGATGAACGGCTGGCTGGACAGGTGTTCGACGGCGTGGTCGAGTTCTTCTCCGGGTGCGGTGATGACGGTAATCGGGCCGGGGAAGGCGGCCAGTTCCATGGCTTCGATTTCTTCGGGCGTGATGGTCTCTTGGTACATGCTATTCGAGCGAGGGCGCAATCAGGGCATACGTGGCGGGGAGCAGTTCCTCGATCCGTTGCAGGTTGTTCTGGTCCAGGTTCTTGCGGGAGAAAGGTACTTGTTTGGTGGTCTGGTCTTCGGTGCCGGTCTTGCGTCCGTACTTGAATTCGTGGGTCAGCATCCCTTCCGAGGTCAGGCAGTTGTCTTCAAGCAGGCTGCTGGGAACGGAGATATAGGCTTCGACTTTCGTAGGGGTGATGCGATACGCCAGGTTGCCGTCTTTCCGGAGCGTGTTGTAGCACTCGATGGCCGTATAGACGGCGGGGTCGATGAAGACGATTTCATCGGCGATGAGGTCGCGGTACGGATAGCGTCCGTCTTCCCGATAGTCACGGAGTTCGGCCAGGGTCTCGTTGAGGGTCTCGAGATGGAACGGATAATGGGTGCAGCCCAGGATAATGGCGCGGATCGGCGTGCCGGTACCGCTTTGGCGATGGCGTTCCAGAAGCGAAACCATGTTGAAACGGGCATAGTTTTCGGCGCAGTTGAGCTGCAGGGAGGCGTAGCCGCCGCCGGGGCTGCGGCGTGCCAGCATCCGGTTCTCCGTGAAGTCGAAATTATAAGCATTGAGCAGTTCTTGCTTGATACTGCCGTCGGACTCTCCGAGCGCAGGGCCGCGGTAGGAACTGCGCGGCGCGAAAAGCAGGGGATTGACATAGTCGGGATCGGAATCCACTGCTTCTGCAAAGCCATAGCCACTCTGGTTGACAATGTCGATCTGCGTGGTGATGCCCCGGGCGGCAAGCTCTTCGCGGAGGGCTTTTTCGTAGGCTCCGGAAGCGATGGTCCCGGGTGTGGCCAGCACGCCGATGGCGAACGGCGCCTCGTTTCCCTTGAGTTGCAATTCGTCGAGCGTGGCCCGGACACCGGCGCCGATCACGCCGATCACTTTGACGCCCGTTCCGGTCTGGTCGAGCATCGAGCGGATGAGGTCGAGCCCGTAGGCGGTGGCGGTGTTGCAGGCCACCACGATAATCTTGGCCCGCATCTTCCGGCCGGTCGGCTCCTCTTCGATGGCATTGGCGAAATAGTCGTCGTCCATCAGGAAGAGCGCATCCTTCAGGACGAGTTCCTGCAGGTATTCACTGTTGCCTTCGGCGTCGTAGTTGCCGTAGGGCATATTGGCCTGGTCGGCGAGGTAAACGAAGTGCTCGCCGGCGAAATCGAGGATGCTGTCGCGGCCTTCGCTGCCGGTGATGTTGTCGAAATTGTCGAGGCAGAGAAGTTTGTCGAGAACGGTCAGTCCGCCCGTTCCGGAATCGAAGACGCCGATGGGGAGGTTCCGCATCTCGTCGGGGTATTCGTTGAATTCGACGTAAAAGTTGGAAGCCGTGTCATAAAGAGCTTTTCCTACGACGGCCATGTTGTCGACGGGGATTTCTTTCTTGTTGCATCCTGCGGAAAAAACGAGCAGGAAAAACAACGCTGCGAGGCATCCGGAGAACGTGAAGTTACGCTGCATATTTTTGCTTTTAGATGGCAAATTTACTAATTTTGTCAGATATAAAGAAATCGGAAATGAAAAAGAGAATCTTGATGGCCTTGGTGCTCATTCCGTTGGTGAGCTTCGGCCAGAACCGTGTCCAGACGTACATCAACCAGCAGATGAAGACCGATTCCCTGCTGATCAACGCCGTGGTCGGCATCCTGGCTGTCGACGGCAACGGCCGGGAGATCGCTTCGTGGAATCCCGACATGCCGCTGCTGACGGCCTCGACCATGAAAACCATCACGACTGGCCTCGGTTACGAGATACTCGGCCCGGATTACCGCTTTTCCACGCGCATCGCCTATGACGGCCGCATCGAGAACGGAACTCTGCATGGCAACCTCTACATCGTGGGCGGCGCCGATCCGACACTGGGGTCCCGTGATACCATCGCTGTCCCGATCGATACAGTTTTCAATGTCTGGGCCCGGGCCGTACAGAAAGCGGGTATCCGTCGCATCAATGGCCGCATCGTGGGAGACGACCGCATTTTTGAAGAGGAGAACATCCCGTCCGGCTGGTCGTATGGCAACATCGGCTACGACTACGGTACCGGCTCGTCCGGTCTCTCTTTCTGTGAAAACCTCACCTATTTTGAAATCGAGGCAGGGGAGGAGATCGGAGATCCGGTCCGCATTACGCCGGTCGGTCCCTATTCTCCCTACATGACTTATATCAATGAAGCGACGACAGGCCCCAAAGGCGACGGTGACAACACGGAATACTACGCATCCAGCATCACCCCGATCGGCAAGTTCGTCGGTACCTACGGAATCGATGCGAAACCCCGGACCCTTGTCCAGTCGAACAAGTACGGTCCGGCTACCTGTGCCTCCGAGTTCGCCGCTTTCCTGAAGAAGCGTGGTGTCGGTTGCAAAGGCATTACCGACGTCCGGCAGATGGCATACGACGGCGCTGTCCCCGCCCAGAAAGACCTGGTCTATATCGCCGAGACTTTCTCGCCGGAACTCCGGCGGATCGTCAAGGTGACCAATACCATCAGCAACAACTTCTTCGCCGAGACCATCTTCAAGATGGTGGGCAAGACCCTGCTCGAGCGCAAGAACGGCGAGCCCTGCATGAACGTGTCCTACAGCCAGGCACGCCGGATCATCGAGGAATACCTGAAGGACCGCGGCGTCTCCACGTACGGTTACACGCAGGACGACGGCAGCGGTCTCTCCCGTCAGAACTATGTATCTCCGCGCTTCTTCACCCGCTTCTACGCCATGATGGCCCAGAGTCCGGACTTCAAGGAATATCTGTCCAGTTTCCCGGGCCCCGGCCGGCCGGGCACGCTGAAAACTGTCCTGGCCAAGGCGGATCCCGACCTCAAGAAAACCATCTATGCCAAGAGCGGTTCACTGTCGAGCGTCCGCTGCTATGCCGGCTATGTGGATTCTGACCGCGGCCTGCTCCGCTTTGCGATCCTGGTCAACAACTATGACTGCCCGACCAGCAAGGTGCAGCCCAAGATCGAAGGGTTCCTGGAGGAACTCGCCAAGTATGGTGCGAAACAATAAATACAACTATCATAATCCAACCCAATAATGCTTACTTTATCCAAAAAGGCGCAGGCCATGCCTGCCTCGCCGATCCGCAAGCTCGTTCCCTTCGCCGACGCGGCCAAGAAACGCGGGATCAAGGTCTATCACCTGAATATCGGTCAGCCTGACATCGAATCTCCGAAAGAGGCCCTCGATGCCGTGAAGAACAACAACCTCAAGGTCGTGGCGTATGCCAAGTCCGGCGGTAACGATTCGCTGCGCGAAGGCTTGGCGGGCTACTACCAGCGCATCGGCATCCAGGTGGAAGCGGCCGACATCAACATCACCAACGGTGGCAGCGAGGCGCTGCAGATCGCCCTTTCGGTGACGTGCGATCCCGACGACGAAGTGATCGTCTTCGAACCGTTCTATACCAATTACAACTCCTTCGCGCTGCAGAACGACGTGAAACTCGTGCCCATCACCACGCATATCGAGGACGGATTCGCCCTGCCGCCGATGAGCGAGGTCGAGAAGCACATCACCCCGAAAACCAAGGGCGTGGTGATCTGCAACCCGGGCAACCCCACCGGCTGCCTCTATACGAAGGAAGCACTGCTTGAACTGGGAGAGATCGCCAAGAAGTACGGTCTCTTCATCTTCGCCGACGAAGTGTATCGCGAATTCTGCTATACCGACGCGCCGCACTTCTCCTGCATGCATATCCCCGGCTTGGCGCAGAACGTCATTCTGCTCGACTCTGTGTCGAAGCGCTACAGCCTCTGCGGCGCACGCATCGGCTATCTGGTCTCCCGCAACAAGGAAGTGATGGCCGCCGTGATGCGTTACGCCCAGGCCCGCCTTTGCTCGCCTTCCTACGGCCAGATTGCCGCCGAAGGCGCACTTGACGCTCCGGCCTCCTATTTCAAGGCCGTGCGTGATGAGTATATCCATCGTCGCGATGTGCTGATCGACGGTCTCCAGAAAATGAAGGGTGTCGTGGCTCCCCGCCCGATGGGCGCATTCTATGCCGCCGCCCAGCTGCCGGTCGATGATTCCGAGAAATTCGCCAAATGGCTGCTCGAGGAGTTCAGCTACAACGGCGAGACCGTGATGGTCGCCCCGATGGCCGGCTTCTATGCTACGCCCGGTCTGGGCCGCAATCAGATCCGCCTGGCTTACGTGCTCAAGGAAGAAGACCTCCGACACGCGCTGGTATGTCTCGAGAAGGCCCTGGAAACCTATCCGGGACGAACCCTGTAGTTTGATTGGAAAAGGCCGGTTCATCCGGCCTTTTTGTATGGATAGAAACAACCTAATATATTATTGCCGATGAAAAACAACCTTTGCTACAAGTGCCTGCTGCTTTTGTCAGCGCTGCTGATCATGCTGCCGGCGCTTGCCGTTCCGGGAGGACAGGACTTCCGGAACCGGGTTTCCGGTACAGTCGTCGACACGCAGAACGAGCCCCTGATCGGGGTGACCGTTCACAACGATGTGTCGGGACAGTACACGACGACCGACGTTGACGGCAACTATGAAATTGCCGCCAAGGCCGGCGACCGTCTCACGTTCACCTGCATCGGGATGGTGACGCAGACCGTTGACGTGGCCGGCCGCAGCCTGATCAACATCATCATGGCCAACGATGCCGAGTTCCTGGAGGAAACCATCGTGGTCGGTTACGGTACCGCCAAGAAGATCAGTTCGGTGGTCGGCGCCTCCACGCTTGTCAAATCCGACGCCTTCACCAAGATTCCGGCGGCCAGCGCCGGCGACGCCCTGCAGGGCAAGGTGGCCGGTCTGCAGGTCTACACCAGTTCCGGCGAGCCGAGCGCGACCGTGTCGATGCGCCTCCGCGGTGTCAACTCGATCAACGCTTCGAATACGCCGCTCTTCATCCTCGACGGTACGCCGGTTGATGTAGCTATCTTCACAGCCCTGAACCCCAACGACATTGAGAACGTGACGGTGATGAAGGATGCTTCCTCCACCGCCATCTACGGTTCCCGCGCCGCCAACGGCGTGGTGTACATCACCACCAAGAAAGGTGTGGGCGAGAAGCCGACCGTGACGGTCAGTGGATCGTACGGTATCTCGAACCTGGCGCAGTTCCCGATGCCGCTGATGAACGCCGAGGAGTGGTTCGCCTTCCGCGAACTGGCCGATCCGAGCCTCAAGGAGAACGCCCAGTTCCAGGAACTGAAGAACTTCCGCCTCAATAACCACATCCAGACCGACTGGCGCGAATGGATCCTCAACGAGAACGCCCCGACCTGGAAAGCCGACCTGAGCGTCTCGGGCCGCAGCCAGCGCAGCGACTATTACATCTCGCTGGGCGCCTTCGACCGCCAGGGCATCGAGCCCTACTCCGACATGGAGCGCTACTCGGTCCGTTCGAACGTCAACAGCAAGATCGCCGACTGGCTCAAGATCGGCATCAACCTGAACCTCACCTGGCAGTCGCATCACACGGCTGGCTATTCGACCACGAGCACCGGTTATTACAACCCGATGAACATCGTGGCCTGGGGCCTTCCGTATGCCACGCCGTATGAGATCATCACCGATGCCAACGGCAACTTCATAGGCTATGGCGACGAGCCCGACTACATTACCGACCTCGGTATGTGGAATTACTTCCGCCGGATGGAGGCTCAGCCCACCAAACGGCAGACGGCTCGCTTGAATGGTAACCTTTATCAGGAGATCACCCCGTTCAAGGGCTTTACCCTCCGCGCCGTCCAGGCCATCGAAGGGTCGGACTACCGTTACACCGGCAAAGTGCTTCCCAACAAGATCAACCTGGCGACCGTCACGGAAGAGTCGTTCGAGCGTTTCTACCGTCTGACCTCCACCAATACGGCCGAATACAAGTTTGCCATCGCGAAAGACCATCACTTTGTCCTCCTGGCCGGCCACGAGTCGATTTACTCGCAGGATACCTACTTCTCCACCTGGACGAACGGACAGACCGATGAGCGCCTGACCAATGTGAACCATGGTACACAGGCCAACCTCCCTTCGTACACCTTCTCGGAGATCGCCTACAATTCCTTCTTCTCCCGGCTTTCCTATGACTTCGCCGACAAGTACTTCCTCGACCTGACCTACCGTATCGACGGTTCCTCGCTCTTCGGCGCGAACCGCCGTTACGCCAGTTTCTGGTCGGTCGGCGCGATGTGGAACATCGGCAAGGAGAAATTCATCCAGGATGTGGACTGGATCGACGCCCTGCAACTGAAGGCCTCCTACGGTACGATGGGTAACTCGGGCATCAGCAACTACCGTTCGTACGGTCTGACCTCCACGGGCCGGCTCTATGACGGCCAGACTTCCTGGTACATTTCCTCGCTGAGCAACCCGAACCTGACTTGGGAAACCCTCGAGGCGCTCAACGTCGGCCTCAACGGCCGCCTGTTCAACCGTCTGAGCTTCAATGTCGAGTTCTACAACAAGAATACCCGCGACATGTTGATGTACATCCCGTATTCCTACATCTCCGGCTTCTCCGGTGGCTGGGGCAACGTGGGTTCGATGCGCAACCGCGGTGTCGATGTGGAATTGAAACTCGACGTGGTCAATACCAAGGACTGGTATTTCGGCCTGGGCTTCAACATGAACTACAACAAGAACGTCATCACGGAGCTTTATGACGGCCGCGACGAATTCGTGGACGGCAGCTCCGGCCTGAAGTTCCAGGTGGGCCACGCCTACGGCGAGTTCTTCCTGGTCGACTTCGCCGGTGTGGACCCGGCCAACGGCAAGTCGCTCTGGCGCAACGCCGACGGCTCGCTCACCAGCACCTACACGGAAAGCAACGCCGTGTTCCTCGGCAAGAACCGTTTCGCCCCCTGGTCGGGCGGCGCCTCGGTGGATGCCAGCTGGAAGGGCCTTTCCTTCAACGCCACCTTCTCGGGCGTGATCGGCAAATATATGGAGAACTACGACCGCTACTTCGTGGAGAATCCTGCTTTCGCCGATGAGTCGAACATGACCAAGCGGATGATGAACATCTGGACGACACCCGGCCAGATCACCGATATTCCGAAGGCCGGCGAGGCGGTGCGTCACGACAGCCGTTTCATCGACAATGCTTCGTTCGTCCGCCTGAAGAACGTCCAGCTCTCCTACGAGTTCCCGAAGAAACTGATGCAGCGCACCGGCTTCCTCGGTGGCGCCAAGTTTTATGTGTCCGGCCGCAACCTGTTGACCTTTACCAAGTACACAGGTTGGGACCCGGAAATCGATGCCATTACGGCCATGGGTAACTATCCGAACACGAAGCAGTATGTCTTCGGTGTCGAGTTGACTTTCTAATCAAGGAGGAATCGCTATGAAAAAGATATTATTCAGCCTTTGCACCCTCACGCTGATGCTTGTGACGGCCTGCAACCTTGACCTGAAACCCACGAGCTCGATCTCGACGGAAGAAGCGCTCCGTTCCATGGATGACGCGCAGAAACTCCGCCGCGACATCTATATCACGATGCGCAACAGCCTGACTTCGGGCGCGCCGGTGTACCTGATGGAACTGATGTCCGATTCGTTCCACGGCTCGATCACCTACGGCAACCGCAACGGTGAGTACTACAAGTGGGAGATGCGTTCCACGTTCGGCAACGTCGAATCCCTCTGGTCGAGCGCCTACTACCTGGTGATGCTGGCCAACTTCCTGGAAGGCGGCATTCCCGCCCTGCAGGCGGAAGCCACTGCGGCCGAGAAAGCGCAGTACGACGTGATCCTGGGCGAAAGCGCCTTTGCCAAGGCGTATGCGATGTTCATCCTCACGGAACTCTTCTGCAAGAACTACTCGTCCAACGCTTCGTCCGACTACGGCGTGATGCTCTCCGACGCGACGTTTGCCACGCCGAGCGACCAGTCCACGTATGTGGGCCGTAGCTCCTTGGCCGACACCTATGCCTACATCGAGAAGAACCTCGACAAGGCCGCCCAGCTCCTGGGCTCCGTGACCGGCGCCGAAGGTTCGATCTACCTTACGGCCGACGCCGTGAAGGCCCTGCAGGCCCGCGTCGCCCTGACCAAGGGCGAATACGCCAAGGCCGCTGGCCTGGCCGCCGAGCTGATCAACGGCGGCCGCTATCCGCTGCTCAACACGCAGGACGATTTCACCGCTCTGTGGACCAACGACAGCGGCAAGGAATGCATCACCCAGTTCTGGGCCAGTTTCGATTCGACGCCCAGTACCAACGACTACGGGTACATCCAATACACGGGCGGTCTCTATGCGCCGAACTACATTCCGGAGAAATGGATCGTCGAGTCCTATGACAAGAACGACCTGCGCTTCACGACCTGGTTCCGCCGGACCCAGGTCAACCTGGGCAACTTCTCGGGCACCGTCTATCTCTGCTTCAAGTTCCCCGGCAACCCGGCACTGATGGCCTCGACGGGCGCTTCGACCTACATCCAGAAGATCAAGCCGTTCCGCATCGCGGAGCAGTACCTGATCGCGGCCGAGGGCTACGCCATGGCCGGCCAGGCCGACCAGGCCTGCACCTATCTGAACCTGCTTCGCGCCAGCCGCATCCCGGGCTACGCCGACCGCCACTACACCGGCGACGAGCTGATGGCCCAGATCAAACTGGAGCGCGCACGGGAACTCTACGGCGAAGGTTTCCGCTTCAAGGACCTCAAGCGTTGGAACCAGGGCTTCGCGCGCAGCGAGGCGCAGGACAAGAACCTGGTGATCGACGCGGGCAGCACCTACACGGAACTGCTCTCCCGCGATGCGTCCGATCCCTTCTTCGTATGGCCGATCCCGCAGGCCGAGATCGACTCCAATCCGCAGATCCGCAGCCAGCAGAACCCCGGTTATTAATCGATAAAGTGAACGTATCATGAAAAAGATCATAAGCTTTTTTGCCGCCTGTCTGGTC